>SDBT01013273.1_pt1 | contig 13213 bp, 11 predicted proteins | sample 2277101 | NCBI WGS metagenome assembly SDBT01 (sample SAMN10404973, study PRJNA504765) | marine sediment metagenome | isolation source: marine sediment core GS10_PC15, 103 cmbsf | place: Arctic Ocean: Southern Knipovich Ridge | collected 2010 | reverse complement strand
ATCAATGATTTTGTCACGCAATTCCGGTTCGATACCCAAGCTTTGATCGCTAACCAGCTTAAAGTCTTTCACTTTATCGGTCACACCAGCTTCTGCTGCAGCACGACTCACATCGTTTCTCATGCCTTTTGCTTTTGCTGCAAAATCACGTGCTGATTTTTCATCATCAAATGATGCTGCTACCGCTTCCACGCCACCACGAGAAAGGAGCAAGTTTGGAATTGCATCTTTGTTTTCATCGTAGAATTTCTTAATTTCACCATCGGTCACACTCACGGAGAACGCATCCATGAAGTAGCGCGTATTTAACGCATCGCGTACTTGAGCAAGAACCATTTCATAATCTTGTTTGTATTTATCTGAAGCTTCAATATTATTATCTGCTACATACTTGCGGATAATTTCTCTGCTTGCCATACCATCAACGAGATTTCTATTAAGTTGTTTTTCATCCATCAACGAGATCATTGCTTGCAATTGTGGATTGGATGCCAATAATTTTTGTTTTTCAGTATCAAGCATGGTTTGCGTAATTAATGGTTTGCCTGAAATAGTTACCAATACTGCCGAACCATCTGTACCTGCTGGTGTGGTTGCAATTTCCATCATGCCGGCTGAGCTCGAAGCTGTTGGTGTGGTCCCTCCACCAAATTTGTCCTTCACCCAATCAACTAATCCACAACTAGGCAACACGAGCAACATGCTGACAACCAGTAAGCTTACTGCATTGTTTTTTACCGTTTTGATTTCCATAACATCCTCTTTAGAACTACAAAAATGAGTATTTATTTACGCAACTTGTTTGTAATGATACCACAGAATAAAAATTTAACAAATTACCAAATCATAGTCTAACAGGCACAATCACCCCCTTTTATCTTCAGGAAAAAAGCAAAAAGAGGAAAGATGCGCCAAATAATATTGTCGTAAAAAAAATCTCTTCCGTTACATCAAAAAATGTACTATACCTGTAAGCGTTGTTTCACTACCAATTTCAAACCCAAGGGAGATAGCTCATGAAAAAATCATACATGATCATTGTTGGAGTAGTACTCATTCCCACACTTACCTTTACGGGCCACACGGGCCACAAAAAACCTTCCCCGCCCGTTTTGCAACAAACGGATCACACATCATTGAATGAGGAACAAAGAAAAGAACTAACAGAAAGAAAAGATACAAAAACAATAGACAATCTCGACTTAACCAAAAGTATACTCACCCAAACATCTGTGAGCCCTGAACAACAAATAGAGAGTCCTTCCCAGCCAGAGCAAGCAGTTGAGAAAAAACCAATCGAAGAATTCGATAAAAATGAAGTAGTAGATAAAAACTTTTATAACGACATCGGATGGGATCCCGAAAAAGCTGCGTTTGAAATGCAAAACAAATATCTTCCAGAGCAGGTAAATTGGTTTAAACAAGTAGACAGTGAAAAGGTGTTGAAAGAAATAAACGATTTCGAAAAAAACAGTATACCAGGCAAGGATCTCACACGCCTTACACACAACGCTGAAAATGCAACTCGAGATATTATTGGCGAAATTTCTACAATCCTCAAACATTCTCCATTTCAAAGAGAAATCTGTTCACGCAGCAATGAGCTCATCAGAAAAAATCTAGCGCTAGCTATAAAAGCAAGAAGTATCAATACGATGAGCAGTGATGTAGCTAGCAATGTGGCTGCATGGACTGCAAACTATATGAACCATGTCGAAGAACTAAGAAACGATAACGACAAAGAGTGCCATGCGTATTCAGAAGGATTAGATCTATCGAGGATACTAGTTGCCTTAGGATTAAAAAACGATATGTCTCAAGCTATCAATCGCCTGCAAAATCTAAGCAAAGAAGCAGTAGAAAAAAATTCAACCAAATTAACTTCACAAGTTAATGGAATGATGGCAACTTTGAGCCAAGACATTGCAAATGAAAACGACCCTGAAAATGCTGAAGAACTCATAGAACAGATACACTCAATTCTGCTTGCTGCAAAAGAACATGGTTTGCAAGTCGGCAAAACTCCATTAAATATGGCAATGAACAGCATCAAAGAAAAAGATGAAATAATCGACCAACATTTAGCAAAACATATGAAACAAAAACTCCTTTTGAGAAAGCGCAATAAAGGTGTACGACAAAAAATTCATACTTACAAACATGAAACCTATACCACAGAAGATAACGATGATGCATTATCTGACGAAGAATACAAGAATGCAACCTCAATCAAACATATGCTAAGAAAGAATTAAATCCCAAAATCATAGCTTTATACAAAAGAGGCCTGGCAGCTCGCTGGGCCTCTTTGCCGTACTGGAACAACAGGGCAATTGCATCAAAATTCCAGATTTTAGGTATACCAATTTTAAAGCATATTTAACTCTCTCCGTTCGCCCTGCCGTGCCCGCCGACTGTGTGCGGCGAAGCTAAAAGCGTAGACGTAAGTTTTATACGAAGGCTGGGAGTGATTTCTGAAATAAAGACTTTTAGTATAATTGCCCTACCGCAACAACAGCCCCCCTTGCCAAAAGAGCCTATTATAGTAAGATAATAAGCTCTTTAGTGTGAATTGCTTTACTGCGTATCTAACCACCGAGGTCCCATTTATGAAAAAAAAATTTGCATACCTAATAATAGCTATCGCATTGATTCAAGGCTCTAGCGTTCATGCAGGCAAATTTGGAAAATTTCTTAAAAAAGCACTCCCATCTAAAAAAGAAAAAACTCCATTATGCATCGAGCAAATCGAACAAGCAAAATCTGAAAAAAACCATGCTAAGCAACAAAAGAAAACCAAAAGAGCCGAACTCTCTGCCCTTCATCTTGAAGCATTGGGCTTTGGCGACTATTCATTTTCCGACAACTCGAGCAATCACTGCCCCCGCAATTGATGCAGGCTTACCTTTCCATAACTCTTTTGCTGCTTGCTTGAGCGTGATACCGGTTGTCATCACATCATCCACAAGCAACAGATGCTTACCACGATAATCAATATGATTTGAATGCAACGCAAACGCGTTGAGCATGGTCTGGATTCGTTGATCTGAGGAATAAGAGGAAAGATATGGTGTCCGTTTGATTCGCTTTAACGGATGCACCATTGGTTTACCACTTTTTTTTGCAATAACTCGTGCAATCTCTTCAGCTTGGTTGTAACCGCGCCACGCATACCTACTCCAATGCAACGGAATAGGAACAACATAATCAAACTCGAGGTTACGCACATAGCTCATCTGCCACATCATATACCCCAAACGCACACTCACTGCATGCTGAGAACTACTTTTTGCCAAAATCAATGTGGTAAGCGGCTCTTGATACGCACCGACTGCTAACACCTTCATCCGTTTCGTTTTAGTTACATCGATGGTATGCGATACCACCGGCTTGATACGAGCCACACACACAGCACACAATACGGCGTCAGTATTCAAAAAAATTTTGCAATGCCCACAGAAAGGAGGAGCAATAATATGTTTGATCTGTGTATAGATTTTTTTTAAAATTTTTTATCCCTCAACCCACTCTTTAAAACAAGAACCGCAACGCCAGATTGGCAAGCAGTGCAGCAACAATATCGTCACCCATAATGCCCCATGCACTCACAAATGTTTCAGACTTTTTAAACCAAGTAAACTTTATAATATCAAACATACGAATGAGCAAAAAGCCAACCACCATTGATTGTGCAGATAACGTGATTCCCCAAAACAAAAGAAAGCATCCAACAACTTCATCCAACACAATTTCATGCGGATCATCGTGCCGTTTGAACTGCCGCAATGCATGTGAAACAACAAAAACCCCAACCGTAAACATCGCTGCAACCACACCAAGATAAAGCCATTGCGTGCAAAACAGTGTGTGAAACCAAAACACAAACGGCATAGTAATAAGCGTTGCAATTGCACCAGAAGCAGCATAATGCCCTATTGGCCCTAACGTTGCAATAAAAACAGACCAACGATGTATATTCATTTTTTACGATACTCCACAATCATAATAAAAACGCCAACAACAATCAGAGCGTCTGCTCCATTAAACGAAGGCCATTGCCATCCACGGTATGATAATTCAATAAAATCCACTACCCCCTGATACATCACACGATCAACAAGATTTGATAAAGAACCAGCAATCACCAAAACTTCACCTATAATCAAATGATTATCACGAAACCGCTTAATAGCAGACCACAATACTGCCAGCGTTACAAGCGCTACTAATCCGGTTACTGCCAAAAACAGTGCTGTGCTTGTATCATGAAATAATCCCCAGGAAACACCTCTGTTATACACCACTTCCAATGAAATATACTCATTGAGTTTGCATTGCTGAGCACACCAACAAAGCGCTTCATATTTTGTAAAGCGGTCGATCCCAAAGCATACCGCACCAAGCACTCCATACGCCCATGCACGCATTACTTTGTTCATCGTATTGTTACTCCGGCAGTTTCAACAGCCTGCACTACTTTGTTGTGAATCGTATCTGCTTGAGCTTTTGTCATGGTTTTAGTTGCATCGCGCATCACATAGCGAACCGTTACTGAGCGATGATCTTTCCATTCTTTTTTCTGGAACATATCAATCAAACGAGCCTGTACCACATGATCATCTGTTTTTTGCACAATCATGCACAGCTCTTCAACGGTTAATGAAAGCGGAACAAGCATACTAATATCACGCTCAACCTCTGGATATTTTGGCAACTGAACAAAACGATGTAATGGGCTGCTGTATGTTTCAAGAAATTCAGCATTCAGTTCAAACACAAACGCGTGTCCTTCTGCAACCGAGCGCCAAAAAAGTGGATCTACCGATCCTGCAACCCCAACCGCCGTTCCTTCATGCATAAGATACGCAGTTTGTGATGCGTGATACCAAGGATACGGAGCAGTATCAACATGGTGCCATTGCACAGGGAGTTTGAGCATAGCGAACAACTGTTCCAGTTGTGCTTTTGCATAATAAAAATCAATAGGCTGTTTTTTATCAAAGAAGATACCAGATAACGATTTGCGCTCTACAATATCTTGATTGATATCCCAACAGCGTGCCCATTCGAAAAATCGAAGTTGATCATGATCCACACTATTTTCCTGAACCGCTTTAAATAAATGAGGAACAAGCGTTGTTACCAAGCGCTGCAAATTTTCAGAAACAGGATCTTTGATCTGTGCAGTTTTTCCCGGATCCCAATTGATTGTTCGTAAAAACGATTCATCAAATAAACAGTAGGTATACAACTCCTGCATCGACAAACCATATGCCAAGAGATGTTTAATAGTATACGCCTGATACACTGCTTGATTATCAGCAGGTTTTGTTTGCACCAGCGGCAACACAAATGGTATCTGGCTATATCCATAAAAACGCCCTACTTCTTCAACAATATCTTCTTTAATCATTACATCTTTAGTTGAACGGAAGGTAGGCACCGTAATGTGATACACCAAGGCACCATCCTGTTTTTCTTCACGAACTTCAAATGCTAATTTTTGCAATGTATCAACCACAAAAGAAGGTGCTATCGTTGTGCCAAGGCGTTCTTCAATAAACAAATGCGCCACCTCAATTTTAAGCGGCTGCGCCACAGGACCAAGCGATGCAATATGATCCGCTGCCTTATACGCAATATCCGCATCATCAAGCAGTTTTAAAAAGCGCACAATTGCGTCTGTATTTTGATTTGGATCTAAACTTTTTTCAAAACGTGCTGATGCTTCGGTACGAATTTTATGACGTTGTGCTGATTTGCGAATCGTTGCCGCATTAAAATTAGCCGACTCCAAAAATAGCGTTGTGGTTGTATCGCTAATACCAGATCGCTTTCCACCCATAATACCCGCAAGGGCTACTGGTTGATCGCCATCAGAAATCAGTAAATCTTGCGAACAAAGCTCGAGCTCCTGATCATCAAGAAGTGTCAACGTTTCTTTATTTAATGCTGAACGAATCACAATCGATTTGCTTGCCAATTGATCTGCATCAAAGGAGTGCATTGGCTGACTCAAATCAAGCATCACATAATTAGTGAAATCAACAATTGCATTAATCGATCTGCTATCAACGCGAGCTAAACGAGTTGCCATCCATAAAAGTGATGACCGCATCTCAATGGTTGGCATATACAAACCAGCAAAACGACGACACGCTTGCTCATTTTCAATCGTAATGCCAATCGGAGCTGTGCTATCAGCAGGCGCGTGCTGCTCATATGCTTTGATAGGGTGATTCACCACAAAATCTTCAAGCGGTTTTAAGGGTAGATGTAATAGTGCAGCAATTTCACGCGCAAAACCACGGTGCCCCCACAAATCGGGACGATGCGTAATCGATTTATTATCAACCGTAAAAATGTAATCCGTTGATTCAAATGTTTTTTTCCAACCACCCTTTTGCTGTGATACAGGAACCGTAACAGCTGGCAGCGCCATATCTTTTTCACCGCCAATATCAGTGGTTCGTGCCCAGTCATACTTTCCATCACGTTTGACAATCAGATACCAGTCATCAGCTTTCAGATCATCACGCAGGGGAAGTTCGATCTCTTTGCCCCACTCAGCGCTTTTCACAATCACTTTTTTTGTAATCGCTTGTACGTGTGCCAAAGAAAATTGATCAAGATCAACCTTTACTTTGTGATACCCCTCAATCTCTGCCGTTGTATCATTAAATCGGGCAATGAGATCCGGAACATCAATACGAGAAACATCTCCATCAATATGATCAAAAACCCATGCAATTGAAATTTTCATTACAAAACCTAAATCAGTTTTATACCATTAATAAGAACTTTTTATCATAATACGTGAAATTTGCATAACCTTCAATTACACATACATAATACCTATATTCACGATACACAAGGAGATACAAATGGAAACAACCCTTTCAGTTATAAAAGCAGACGTTGGATCAGTTGGCGGCCACACAAAACCAACATACAAAATGATAGATGCGGTAAAAAAAATGGTAGCCGATGCCATAAAAACCAAGCTCCTTCTTGATGGCAAAGTAACCTATACCGGTGATGATATCGCCATAATCATGTCGCACAAAAAAGGAAATGATAGTCCAGAAATACATCAATTTGCCTGGGACTGTTTTATCAAAGCAACCGGCTTTGCTGATGAATGCGGCTGCTATGGTGCCGGACAAGATTTGCTCGTGGATGCTCCATCGGGAAATGTTCGTGGTGCCGGCCCGGGCGTTGCGGAATTAACGTTTACATTCGATTTAAAGGATCCACGCCCTGCAGAATCATTCATGGTGTTTGCCGCTGATAAATGTGGACCGGGTGCATACAACCTTCCACTCTTTTTAGCATTTGCCGATCCAATGTATTGCGCAGGATTAATGCTGCCTAAAATGATCAAAGGATTTCGATTTGAGATCATTGATATGAACAACACAAAAGGTGGCGACCATATCATCACCCTTGATGCACCAGATGATATGTATAAAATTGCCATGCTGCTCCGTGATGGCGAACGATTCGGCATTAAAACAATCACCTCGCGCACGTACGATGAACCTGCAGCTTCTTTTTCAACCGACCGACTCCATTCCATCGCAGGAAAATATACCGGCAAGGACGACCCCGTTGCGCTTGTGCGGACACAAGGAATTTTTCCCGCACCTGAAGAACTCGTTTCCCCATTTGCCAAAGTGCCCTACGTGGGAGGCGATGCCCGCGGATCGCACAACATGCCGCTCATGCCAGTACCAATCAACACAGCCGTCACCGGAATGTATTGCTTACCAATCGTTTCATGCCTTGGATTTTCATTAAATAAACAAGGAAGATTTTCGGATTACGAAACGGATTTCTTTGATAATCCAGCCTGGGATCTTGTTCGCCTGAAAGCACAAGAAAAAGCAATCGAAATACGTTCACAAGGATGGTCGGGCAATGCAATGCTTCCATATGCAGAGCTTGAGTATAGTGGATTTAAAGACACGATGAATGCATTGTTAAAACAATTTAAGGTAAAAAAAAGAGCATAGTTAGCTCTGCATTAATGCAATAACTTCATCATCTTCTGTTTGGCCAAAGGAATCATAGAACGCACTGATCCCTAAAAATATTTATTTTCAATTGCCCCCCCCAATCAGCCAACTAATACCCAACGATTGATTTCTTTACACCGCCAATGTTACTATTTGAATTATCAATGGCGGGTTTAGGTTTAATACTAGGAGGTAGCATGAAATTCAAGTTTTTATCCATTTCTTTAGTAATTATGTGTTGTTCAATTTCAGCGACTGTAAATGAGACGCAATCAACAAGCCGATTCAGTACTTGGTTAAAAAAAATCAAAAGTAGTCAAATTCGATCTCAGTCAACCCAAAATCTGAATACATGGCTAAGAGACCTCAAAAATGGCCTCGTTACATACACCAAGAATTCTCTACCAAAAACAAAAAAGCAATGGGTACTCACCATTATCAGTGAAGGAATTGCCGAGGGAATCCTCATGTTTCAAGGATTGAAAATATTGTCAACCTATAAACAAGATAGAGTAGAAAGCTTTATAGAAAAATCTCAAGGTTTTCAGGGACTATTTACCGGCAATCTAACTGAAGTAGAACGTGACAAAGTAGAAAAAGATATTACATCAATAATTGATGAAGTCGTAGAAAAAACAGGCATGAAAGAAAGAGTTAAAGTACATTATGCACCTGGCGTCTCAGGAGGATTTTCTTATGGGAAAAGCCATATATTTGTTCCAACACAATATGGTGATTCTCTCTTAACCCCACAGACTAAGGAAGAATTAGCCTTTATTACAGCTCACGAGCTTGGTCACATTCAAAAAAAGGATCACTTGAAATTTGCAGCTGCAGCCATAGCAGCACCCCTCATAACACTTGCTATAACAAAGGCACTTGATAAAGCAACTAACATAATCATCGACGAGCTTATCAAGTCCATGAAATTAACAAACGATCGTAGGGGATATAAAATATTAACAAAATTTAAAGCAGGAAAAAGCAGGGCTCTTCGAAATCCTATTGTTCGCTATTTGATAGCACGGAGTATTTTCACTGCCTATAACAGGTATCGAGAAAAACAAGCTGATTTATTTGCCGCACAACATGGTTATAAAGAAGGTGGAGAAACTTTCTTCGAACGCTTAGACGAAGACCTTTCTTCATTCCAAAAACGTCTAGACCGATTACATCCTCGTCCGGCTAAACGCAAAAGATACCTAGAGCAATCCAATCAATAAAAACGTTCCGACAGAATACACAATAAGATCAAACCTACGTAATAATCTTTGACTCATGCATCAAGGCAATAACTTCATCATCCTCTGTTTGGCCAAAGGAATCATAAAAGGCACTGATCCCTAAAAATATTTTGGGCAGCAGAACGGAGACTAGTTCATCAACCTCTTTTTCAATCAGTTCAAGAGTATCCACAGTGGCCACGGGAGTTGCCGCAACAATTCTTTTTGCACCCTGCTGTTTTGCGTACACAATAGCTGCACGCATAGTAGCACCGGTTGCAATACCATCATCAACAAGTAAAACGATTTTATCTTTTAAGATGAGTGGGGGACGATCTTGGCGATAGAGCTTTAAACGTCGCTGCGCTTCTGATGTTTCTTTGGCAATCGTCTCTTTCACATCCTCAGGAGTGATGCGCAAACTTTTAACGATCGCTTCATTCCACACAATTTGGCCATCTTGCGTAATGGCACCAACAGCAAGCTCTTTTTGAGAAGGTGCCCCGATTTTACGGGGCACCACGATATCTAACGGCAATTTTAGTTCGTTTGCAACTTCAGCAGCAGTAACCACTCCTCCGCGAGGTAAACCGATCACAATCGCATCGGGATGATTCTTGTATACTGCTAATTTTTGAGCAAGTTGCCTTCCAGCATCTTGTCGGTCTGCAAACCTCATTGCCATAATGTTTATTTTTTGTGGATATAGTCGTAGCAAATTGCTGCAAATGCACCACCCACCAATGGGCTGCAAATGTACACAAACAGAAGCTCACGTGAAAGTGCGCCACCATCGGTGAACAATTGGCAAAGATATGCACCAACTGCAATTGCAGGGTTGATGATACCGCTACCAATGTAGAGAATAGCTGCAAGGGTAAGACCCATTACACAACCATTTACTACACTGCCTTTGTATTCTTTTGATGTTGCAACCGTAAGCAATACCAAACCAAATAACATAGCAAGAAGCACTTCGAGAAACACTGCAAGACCCATAGAAAGATCTGCCATAACGTCTGGCATAAATACATTGTTAGTCAATGCTTTAAAGAACCACACGCCAAGAAATGCACCAACTGATTGTACACCAGCATAGATAAGCATTTCTTCTACCTTAAGCACACCACGCATCCAAGCTGCTACTGCGAGCACTGGGTTGTAGTAGCCACCGGAGATGTTTTCTCCGATGTAATACATGGCCATAAACATAAGACCGATTGCAATCGGATTACCCGTAATTGCAACAGTTAATGTTAAGAAAAATGTGCCCATGAGTTCTACAAAATAACGCCTCATAGACTCTCCTTTGAAATAAAAGGTTACTGATATATTCTATTTCTTATACGATTCATAGCATAGCCACACATTTATGCAAGTTCTTTTGCTGCCTCATAATTTGCTCATAAAAAGACGTTATAGTTAGCTTGAACGTTATCATTTTTATCCAATACTGTTATCCAATACATTGAGCACCGTATCAAAAAAATAGATTCGCATGCAACATTTCACATAGATTCAAAATTTTTGAGTTGAGCCATAGGCACGTGCTCTGCTACAATGAAATAGCTAAACAGCGTACTATTATTTATTTTTAGGGAAACAACATGACGGATTCAGAAAAGAAAAAACGTATCATACTCAAGGAATTCCAAACCATTCCTGGTGTCGGCAAAGCAATTGCTTATGATCTGTGGAACCTTGGATTCCGATCAATTTCAGACTTACAAAATAAAGACCCAGAAGCTTTATACGAAAAATTATGCGAGTACCAAGGCCAACGAGTTGATCGATGTATGCTCTACGTTTTTCGTTGTGCTGTGTATTATGCATCAAACAAGCACCATGATCCCGAACTGCTCAAATGGTGGAACTGGAAAGATAATAAATGGTGATGATTATTATGATGGATAGTCAAAAATGAATTCCTTGTATATACACTTTATCTTCACAGGTGCCGACTAATTTCTGTATTCTGCCCAAATTTGCATCATATAAATAGGTTGCGCTACCTGTTTGGATATCAAATTGGTAGAGCTTGCCGTAATCCTCCTGAATGCCATATATTTTCATTCCATCCTCTGATGGAAGTATTTGGTTAATTTTATTGCTGAACTTTTCTTCAAGAGAAGTCTCCCATAATACGCACGGTTGCCCCTGAATGGTTTGATGCTGCAAAGAAAGAGCTATCAACTTTTTCTCTGTCAACACAAACAGCTTACTCCCATCAGCAGAAAATTTCGGCATTCCTTGCAACTCAGCGTCAGGATCATACTTCCATAGCTGAGCACCAGTCTGAGGGTTAACACCAACAAGCGAATCTTGTCTTGTGCCCGCATCATATGTGTAAACTAACAGGTCATCATTTCCTATAACTCGAGGATGATCAAAATGATCCGAATTTGGTGTTTTAATGTTTGAAATTGAATCTCTACCAATTAAAAATAGATCATGTGTTTTATAATTCGGGAGCACCAATTTTTCTCCAACAAATGAAGCATAGTTTTCATTAGCATATTCTGGCATTGGGGTGATTATTTCCCGTCCACCTTGCAAATCAATAGTTGTTATATTTTTCTGTGTAACAAGATACAACATTCCTTGAGGAGTAATATGAAATTTCTTAATAGAAGTATCTTGTATCGAAGGAGTTATTGTAGAAACATGTTGACCATTATTTTTATCAAACTGCATAATAACGCCGTCATCGGTTACGCAGTACACAAAGTCTTGCCAAATGCCATGAAGAAGCCCTTCCCTTTTTTTATTTTCAAAAGGAGCAACCCAAACAGGGTAACCAGTTTTTTTATCACATGCATAAAAGCAATATTCTGTATCAGGGCCTTGACGAGAATCATGCCATCCAAAACATAAATCTCCTGCAGGAAGCGTCGGATGCATAAATTCTTGTTTAACTGGTATATGAACCTCACTTTTGGTTCGTTTTCCATACCAGTTAAATGGATTATATAATCTGCTATATCGATCACTAACCACACGAGGATTTTCAGGAAGATCCTCGTGCTCTTTGTGCAACTCGGCCAATGCACGCCGAGCAGCAAAATGTGCGTAATAAGTTTGATTTGGATTCATTGCAGCAAGAAGCTGCTGCGCATACGTTTTAAATACACTCTCTGGAATATTTCCAACTAATTCAGATATATCCAAACTATCACCATTATCTCGGATCAAATCTTCCAAAAACTGTTCCCGTTCTTTCAAGGAAACATCCTCTCTCACCACAGAAGCTTTTTTAAATTGCTTGAGAAAATTTTGAGCTATGTACTGTTGCAGCCCTGTTTTTTGAGCCGATGCCACTACGCTTGATAAGCGATCAAACGCAATAGTTTCTGTGACAAGCGCCTGTTGCAATGCACCTGTAACAAACTCTTTCAAAGGAACTTGCGTACTATTTTTCAAAAATTCAGGAGATAGGTTAAGATACTCTCCCATAAGAGCACGCGAATTCAGTTGAGATGCACCACTTTGTTGGAGATGCAAAAATAGTTTTTGCACACCATAATCAGCACTATATCCATGTTTTTTAAACGAATTATAGAGCTTGCCATAAAGATCCAATTCTTCTGCATTTTTTTCAGATTTTTTTTCAAAAAGATCATTCACGCAACTCTGATATGAATAAGAATCAGCACGCTTATCGAAACTTGCCACATATTCAATGAGTGTTGATACCGACTCACTCCTTAAAAACTCTGAAGGCGAATCGAATAAGGCTCTTAATCCTCTGTCTTTGTACGGAAATTTTTTGATATAATCAGGAAGTAATTGTGAAATCCTATTCTCATAGGCCACGTGATAATCCTGTCCCCTTTCAAGCAAGGTTTCAAATGCAGCCGAACTCCATCCTTTATCATCAATTGTTAACGCAGATTCAAAAACCTTTTCCATAATTGTATCAAAATCAAGCATACTCCCGCGAAGCTCCTTCATTCTTTGCGGATGAGCAAATAC
>SDBT01013272.1_pt1 | contig 13214 bp, 11 predicted proteins | sample 2277101 | NCBI WGS metagenome assembly SDBT01 (sample SAMN10404973, study PRJNA504765) | marine sediment metagenome | isolation source: marine sediment core GS10_PC15, 103 cmbsf | place: Arctic Ocean: Southern Knipovich Ridge | collected 2010 | reverse complement strand
GACCCTATTCAAAAACAGCCCTATTTCCAGGGATGAACTGGTTATCACAACCTGGGATGGTAAAGATGAATTCGGAAAAAATATTTCATCAGGAATTTATCTATATGAACTAAAAACTAATAAGGAAATTTATCTTAAAAGGATGCTTTTGATAAAATAGTCTAAAGACTCGAGTTCAGGAGAGCGACCCGGTGAAATAAATGAAAGATTTCACTGGTCAGGCAGTGACACTGGACTTTAAAACCCGAGTCGGGTTGAGTACAACTCGACTCGGGGTTTTTTTTGCTAAGTAAAACTTAGCTGGAATATGCATTCTGACAGTCCATTTAAAACCCGAGTCGGGTTGAGCACAACTCGACTCGGGTTTTTTTTGCTCCTTCAACGGTCCCGCTCATTATCGACCCTTCATCCGGCAGCTGCCGGATGAAGGAAAGGTTGGGGACGACCGTCCCGGTCGGAATATGATAAATTTGTTTTGAGCATTATGCAACACCGAGACGGTGTTGGTGGATAACTTTGTGTTTCAACCGGGACGGTTGAAACAACGAAAGACAGCTGCCGGATGAAGGACAGGTTGGTCACGACCATTCCGGTCGGAATACTATGCAACACCGAGACGGTGTTGATGGATAACTTTATGTTTCAACCGGGACGGTTGAAACAACGAAAGAATTCAATGCATTTGCTGTATTCGGTTTACTGAAAGAAATAAAAACTTGCGGGATTAAGATATAACGTCTATTTCTACAAAAAATTAAAAACCAATAACTTAATCTCAGTCATTTCCTCGATTGCATATTTCAATCCTTCCCTTCCCAAACCTGATTTTTTTACTCCTCCATAAGGCATATTATCGATCCTGTAAGTTGGATAATCATTGGCAATCACACCACCAACTTCCAGAGTTTTAAAGGCATAAAAAATGTTTTCATAACTATTGGAAAAAACTCCTGCTTGAAGACCATATTTGCTATCATTCACCATATTTACAGCTTCTTTGAAATCAGTAAAAGGCTCGATAATAACAAGAGGAGCAAATGCTTCTTCACGATAAACCTTCATATCTTTTTTCGCCTTTACAATCAAAGTAGGCTCAAAAAGAGTGCCATTTCTTTTTCCACCAACCAGGATTTCAGCACCTTGTTCTTCAGCTTCATTCACCCAATTTTCCACTCGTATTGCTGCTTCTTCATTAATTAAGGGACCAACAATCGTTTCGGGATTTTCAGGATTTCCAAATCCAATATTCTCCATCTTTTGGATGAAGGTTTTCAGAAATTCATCATAAATATTTTCATGAACATAAATTCTCTGAACTGAGATGCAAACCTGACCGGAATAAGCAAAAGCACCGACCAAATTCCGTTCGACAGCTTTTTCAATATCTGTATTTTGATCAATGATTACAGCAGCATTTCCACCCAATTCCAGAATAGTTCTTTTATATTTGACTAAACTTCTCAAATTCCAGCCAACTTCATCACTACCGGTTAATGACAATAGCTTGAAATTATCATTTAATGCTAATTTCTGAGCAATATCACTGCTGGTAGGAACAACGTTCACCTGTCCCGGAATTGTTCCTGCATTCTCCAGAACTTCTGCTAATTTCAGCGCAATAAGAGGAGTTTGTGAAGATGGTTTGATCGTAATTGTGTTACCTGATGCAATTGCTGGAGCAACTTTATGTGCAACCAGATTCAAAGGAAAATTGAAGGGTGAAATGCCAATAATCGGTCCAATGGGAAAGCGACGAGTAATGCCAAATCTTCCTTCAGATGCTTTATTCAGATCCAAAGGAACCACTTCTCCACTGATTCTTTTTGCTTCTTCTGCTGCAATCGTAAAAGTAAGAATTGCTCTATCTACTTCACCTTTGGCAAAACGGATCGGTTTTCCTGCTTCCTTCACCATCAAATTGATGAATTCAGCTCTTTTTTCATTAATGCCTGATGCGATATTCAGCAAAATTTCTGCTCGTTTATGAGCAGGAAGATGCCTGGTTATTTCAAATGCCTGAACATTGGAATCCACAACCAGGTTGATTTGCTTTTCTTCTAATTGAAAAACTTCATCAATAATCTGATTATTATATGGATTAATTACTTTTTTTGTTTTTGATGAATCCCACCACCTGTTATTAATAAAAAATTTTCGTGCCATTTTTTACTCCTTTTTAACAATTATTCCCAACCTGTATCCAACTCTTCTATAATAATATCTTGAATAATATTTTCAATTTCAACCTTGATGCTGTCAGGGATCATTTCTTCAAAATCATGATAAGGAGCAATGCCAACTCCTTCATTTTCCAGGGTACCGTGATAAACTCCTCCTCCATTGAAACTGTTATTCAGGAAGTCTTCAACCGTGTCATAAACTGCATTATCAGCTCTTTTCAAACAAGAAGAAAGAAGAATATCCTGAACTTCAGGTAAAAAAAAGTATTCGTCAACATCCACGCCTATTCCCCATTTTTCATTCTCTTTGACTGCTAACAAAACACCATTCCCGGTTTGACCTGCAACTGGAAAAATCACATCTACTCCATTAATAATCAGACTATCAGCTAAATCAAATCCAAGTTCTTCGTCATAGAAACTATTAGCATAGGTTCCATCTTCAGTCACATTTTTGTTATATTTTTCATTAAAATAATTTTTCCCATGCAGATAGCCAACAATAAATTGGTTAACAGGAGGAATATCCATCCCACCTACATATCCGATTTTGGGTTCATTTGCATCTTGCAAATCTGCCCAGAATGCAGCCAGAAAACCCAAAGGAAAAGCAACTTCGTCCGTCTCAAAAATGATGCTTTGAATATTTTCTATAGATTCTTCAAATTCATAATCGATAATAGCAAAATCAACATCTGGAAATATCTGGGCAGTATTGTAAGTTGCTTCACTTTGTGCAAATCCAATCGGGAAAATCAACTCACAGCCTTTTTCTGCCAATTCATTCATTACGGACTCGAAATCTCCTACTGAATCTGCTTCTGCAAATTCGGGTTCAATATCAAAATCCTCTGCTGCTCTTTCCAGACCTTCTCTGCAATTGCCGGTAAAACTCTGATCTTCATATCCGCCAAAAGATGAAATCATCCCAATTTTTGTTGATGACTCGTTTGAGTTATGACAGCATAAAACGAAAATCGTAATTAAAAAAAATATTAACTTTTTCAAAATATTCTCTCCTTTTTTTTAAAACTCTAATGAGTTCTGCAAAATAGAGTGTTTTTGTCATCCTGATCCGGCAACTGCCGGATTGCTTTTCCATCGAAGGATCTCCGTTTATAATGAGATTCTTCGTTAGAAACTACTTCGAAGATTTCCTCAGAAAGACAGCCTTTTTTCATTTTGCAGAACCCTTAAAATCTCTAAATTAATGTTTTACCTTCTTTTTTCTTCGAATTGAAACAGTGCCGGAAGGATATTTCCTGATTTGATAAGAATATTTTAGATTAATAGCAGATTTTATTTTTCGCATCAATTTTTCGTGTTGAATATGTCTTTTGTAAATTATCGTTGCATCTTCAAAATCCAGGAAAATATTGGCAATATTCCAAACTGCTTGAGAAAGACAATTCTCAATAATAGAATAAGCATTTATAAAACGATCAGGTTTTACCTTACCTTTCCTCAAATAATATGTTGTCACAAGCTCATCGTAAAATGCATTAACCTCATAAATCTGCTCTGTAAAATACTTACGAGGATTTTTTATCCTTTTCCGCCTTCCCATCTTAATAAAAAATTTGTCCAATGATTTGCGTGTATCAGCTTCCATGATTTTGTGAACTGTCTCTTCATCATCAAATCTGTATTTTCCATCTGTATGAAAGGGTTGATGCAAATCTGCAATATAATGAGACAAAACACCAAGCTCAAAGATAAATACTTTTAAAGGTGTATCCAATATTTTCTTTAGAAAAGGAGCTATTTTATGATGGAAAATAATTTCATCAGGTTTATTCAGCATTTCCTGAAGGCGCATGATTTCCGAACTAATTTTCTTAATAACACTTCCGGAATGAACTCCATATTGGTTTGGAGTGCAATTATAATAATGATTGGTAAAATCTTTGAAAATTCTATCCGGAGCTTCAATACCAAGAATGAACATTCCCTGATGCAGCTTCAGTAAATTAGCGAAAGAAGTTTTGCACTTCTTTAAAGCTTCGGAAACGATAAATTGATGGGTGCGACTATCCCAAATCCACATTTGAACTCTCTTTCCTTTTTTCCTAAGAAGAAAATAATCATTTGCAATTATTAGTCAATAACTTTAGTTCTTTCCGAAGCAGATGTGTTCAGCAACTGACGAAAGCTTCGCAAAGAGTGCCTTTTGCTTGTTCCCACGCTCCTGCGTAGGAACATATGTCACTAACGCTCCGCGTAAATTTAACAACCTTTTAACGCTGGAGCTTCTTACAATTGCATTCCCACGCGGGAGCGTGGGAACGAGATAGAGGCTGGGGAGCGTGGGAAAGAGATAAAGGCTGGGGAGCGTGGGAAAGAGATAGAGGCTGGGGAGCGTGGGAACGAGATAGAGGCTGGGGAGCGTGGGAATGAAATTTATGATTTCTTAGTGTCTTTGTGGCTTAGTGGTTGAATAAATCTTATAACTCAGCTTAAGCAATTTTTTTATTGACAATTCATTGAGTTAAACTGCCGATGTATATGAAATTTTTTCAAATCAAAAAAGGAGGACCTATGCGGTTAGTAAAAACTTGTAGTAAAATTATTGTTTTAGTACTTTTCCTATCGCTTCTAATTTGGAGCTGTTCAGAAGATTCTACAGGACCTGATGATGATAATGGTGATTATCTCGGATGGGCTGTTGGCGGCCCCGATGAAAATTATGGTACTATTCTTCATACAGAGGATGGTGGCACAACCTGGACCAGACAGGGTGATTCACTGCTTTTTGCAGGTGTAAATTTTTCAGATATCTGTATTATGGACGAAGACAATATTCTGGTTGTAGGTAGTCCGCAAACGAATGGAACTTATGGTGTTTTTGTATCTGAGGATGGTGGAGATACTTGGTCTGTATCGGGATCAAGAGAATTAGCGAACTTGAATTATGATGGAATCTTTGCACTTGATGAAAACAATATCTGGATCGTGGGAGAGCAAGGCAGTATTTATTATTCAACCGATGCAGCAAATTCCTGGACGAAAATTGATGTTCCTGAAGAATTTCAGGAAGACCATTTCCTCCGGATAGCTGCCAAAAGTCCTGATGATATCTGGGTAGTTGGCGATAAACATGTAAATGATGACTGGCCAATTATGCTGCATACAACAAACGGTGGAACCAGCTGGGAACGATTAAATCCACTCGACAGTTTAAATATTGAATCATATGATTTCCTTGGTATAAAAGTTTTGGGAAACAGTGTGTGGGCAATCGGTAACGGACAATTTGTTATCCGCTCAGCAGATAATGGTGCAAACTGGGAAAACATATCACCAGGGGGAGGGTTTGGTGATTCAAATGATCTTTTCCTGTTAAGTGATATTGAAGCATACGTAGTTGAAGACTATGGTCAAATTTACAGTACTAATGATGCCGGCATGCACTGGACAGAATATTCTGCCAATACCAATAATTGGCTAGTAGGTATTGCTATTTTGAATAATACTAATATCTGGATATGTGGTTGTCCCGGCGGCTCAGGTGAATATTCAGAAATTAAGTATTCTGCCGATGCCGGTACTACCTGGCAGGAACAAAGTCCCCAGTGGCTTAAAGATAATCCTCTAATAACATTGTACAAAATCAGGTTTATTGGAGATGATTAGAAAAACCCCGAATTAATATTTTATAGATTTACAGAATAAATTTATAGTAAGTTCGTTTGTTGTTTCAACCAGCAGTGTTTACTCCGGCTTTTGACGGATGCAGGTTGAAGGAACGATGTAACAAAACCCGAATCGAGTTATATTCAACCCGATTCGGGTTTTTACTTATGAACCCTGAAAAGGTTTATGAGACTTCTCTTCTTGCTAAACCTTTTCAATGGTTTTTTGCAATTACCAGTCTTGCTCTGGTTACCAAGCCCCAGCTTGGTAACCTTTTTCATCTTTTGGTAAACTATGTGTATCCCAGCTGGGGCTTGGATACAAGAGTACACCAGAGACTTGACACAAGTCTGCAAGATCTTGTGTTAAGTTGAATTATCTCGTTCTTAACTCCACTGTCATTCCATTCCCGTGAAGTCAAGTCCGAGAACTCTTATTTCATCAGGATCATCTTTTTCGTTGAGATATATGTTCCTGATTTCATTTTATAGAAATATACACCGCTGGAAACGCTTTCGTTGTTGTCATTTTTCCCATTCCAGACAACCGAATGATTTTCGGCTGGAAGAACCTTATTGATCAGAGTTTTAACCTTTTGCCCTTTCAAATTATAAATAACTAATTCCGTGTTCTCCGTGCTCTCTGTGGTTAAAAAAGAAATCGTAGTTTCCGGATTGAAAGGATTCGGATAGTTATGTCCAAGAACAGCAATCGATGGAATTTCATTGTTGTTGTTTCAACCGTCCCGGTCGAAACATTAGTAGCAAATAAGTTGGTTTTTCAGTTCCAATAGTTTTCTGTTCTTCGTTTACTTTCAAGCATTTCATCTTTTTTCCTAAGAGTTTCTCTTTTATCATACAGTTTCTTTCCCCGGGCAAGAGTTAAAGTAATCTTAGCAAGTCCTGCATCATTGATATAAAAATCTTTAGGAATTAAAGTCATTCCTCTTTCTTCAACTTGATATTTCAGTTTTTTAATTTCACGTTTATTCAACAGTAATTTTCTTTTTCTTTCCGGGTCATGATTGAATATATTCCCTTTTTCATAAGCACTAATGTGCAAATTATAAAGCCAGACTTCGTTATTCTCAATTTTAGCAAAACTATCCTTAAAATTGAGTTTTCCTGCCCGGATAGACTTAATTTCTGTTCCCGTCAAAATAATTCCTGTTTCTAATTCCTGAAAGAAATAATAATTGTGTGCTGCTTTACGATTCTTAAAAATCCTCATACTTTCCTCAAGTTTGATATTTTCATACAAGTCATCTTTGTCAAACAGTTTTAACTTTTCTTCTATTAATTCTATAGAGAACCTATTCATCCACCCCGATACAGTCATTCTTCCTTACGGGTCAGGCGAATGAATACAAATTTACACGAAGAAAAATAATAATCAAATCATAACTGTATTTACAAACCTTGAAAAGGTTTAAAAGTATTTTCTTCCTGCTGAACCTTTTCAACGGTTGAAACTCTGGATCTGCTCGTTCCTCCCGAAAGCATTCGGGACATTTGGGAATGCAATTTTTTGAAAAGTTTTACTTTGATTCTTTTTGTGAATGAGATCATTCTCGTTCCTATCCGGCAGCTGCCGGATGGGAACACAATACTCTAACGCTCTGCGTCAAAACCAGATCGGAATAGATTCAATTGTTCTTTTTCGACGCTGGAGCGTCTGATTCTTCATTCCTACGCAGGAGCATAGGAACGAGATAACAAATTAAAATGAACGAAACTATTTTGAATTTTTATATTTGGTTATTGGAATTTGGAATTTATTTGTTATTTGGTACTTGATGTTTGAGATTTATTTGTTTTTTGGTGCTTGTAATTTGGAATTTATTTTTTTCTGCATTCTTTACGAGCTAAGTGAGAAGTAAGCAGTATCTTTTGAGGGATTAATGGTTGACAAAATAATCTTCTTTTTTAAAAAGAATTTGGATTTTCGATGAAATCAGGAAATAAATGAGGAATTAATGAGTATAATCTATGTCTACTTCACAGTTTTTATTCTGGCGTTTTTGACGGTATACACGATAACGCCTTTCATAATAAGATTTGCTAATAAAATTAATTTTATGGATAATCCGGAAGCAAGAAAGCTTCACAAAAAAGCGACTCCTCTGCTTGGAGGAATTGCTGTATTTATTGGTTTTTTTGTTTTCACAATTTTCGTTATTTTAACAACCAAACATCCACTCGATAATGCAGTATTTGGCTATCTTCTGGGTGCATTTATTATTCTTTTAGTGGGAATAATAGATGATAAATTCGGAATGCATCCGCTGGTTAAATTGGGCGGTCAATTGTTCTCATGTCTGGTTTTTATCTACTTTAATAATTTAATTAATTTATTTGGACCATTCTACATTACTCTCCCAATTCTATTTTTCTGGATGATTGGTTTGATGAATGCACTAAATTTTCTGGATAATATGGATGGTATCATTACCGGAATGTCCGGCATCCTGGCTATCGGGTTTTACTGTTTTAGTTTTATCAGCAAGAATAAGTTTTTGCCTTCAGAATCTGAGTACATTTGTTTATTATCTCTAACTTTTGCCGGTTCAGCTTTCGGTTTTTTACCTCATAATTTTAATCCTGCTAAGATTTTTCTTGGTGATAGCGGGAGTATGTTTTTTGGTTATTTTCTATCAACAATGGGAATTCTCGCTGGTCGTTTAGCAACAAAAAGTATGAATAATAACCTTTATTATCTGCTTCCAATCTTACTTTTGAGTTATGCTATTTTTGATATTTCTCTTGTTAGTATCACTCGTAAGAGAGATGGTCGGCGTATAAGTCAGGCAGGAAAAGATCACTCCACTCATCGAATCGGAACTGCAATTGGTTCAGATAAAGTTACAGCAATAATTGTCTATCTAATAAATATCATCATTGTTTTGGTTACAATCATTGTATTGAAGATGGAATCCGATAAACTTCTTATAATTTCAACTGTTATCTTTGCAATCTTCTTTTTGTTTTTCGGAAATAAACTCGATCAAATTCCGATCGTAATACCGGAAAATCAACTTAAATCTCTAAAAGAGATAAAAGAGAAATAATCATGAAAATCAAAATCTTGGGTTCTGGCCCCGGTATTCCAACTCTGGGAAAAAATCATGCTTGTGTCTGGATTAACTTTTCCGATAAAAATATCATCTTGGATTGTGGTGAAGGAACAGCACAACAGTTACTTAAAAACGGATTGGACAATGCAGCTTTGGATGTAATCGCAATCAGTCATTATCATCCTGATCATATAACGGGAATATTCATGGTTCTACAATTGCTACATCTTCAAGAAAGGACGAAACCTTTGAATATCTATATTCCAGAAGATATTAACTTTTTTGTTAAGATGTTGAATTATCTCTATACTTTCCCAAAAAAATGTACATTTAAAATCAATTTAGCTTTAACCTCAGAAATAACAAAAGATATTCCAGAAATCCAAGTCATTCCATCCGACCATATGCTTGGTTATAAAAATTTAGTCAGGCAAAACAACTTTTCAAATCAGTTAATCTCATATTCATTTCTAATAAGATATAATGCGAAACAAGTGCTCTATTCTTCAGATTTGGACAGCACAAAATCCATTGAGAAATATTTTCCCAAAACAGATTTATTAATAATTGATGCGCTTCACCCTGAACCAGATGAAATCCTGACAATTCCCGGCAAAACAGATGCCAGAATAATTCTTAATCATGGACTTTCTGAGAAGCTTGAAAAAATAATATCAGATGAAAGGTTTGAAATAGCAAATGAAGAAAATGAAATTACTCTCTAAATTACTCATTTTGATATTAATCCTTTTGATTTCCGGATGTTTTTTAAACAGAAAATATTACTTGGCACACAGTTTTTATAAAAAACGTAATTACCCGGTAGCCATTGAAAATTATGATATTTTTCTTAAGAAATCTCCTCGGAGTGCATTAGCAACAAAAGCAGAAATAGAACGCTCCAACTGCTATTACAAATTGGGTTTGCAAGCTTTTTCCAAGGAAAATTGGATATTGAATAAGAGATTTCTTTATTTAGCAAATTCTTGTCAAGCTGATGAATTGATGGATAATTGTTATTTCGAGATGGCAAAAATCGCTTTTGAAAATAATGACATTGATTCCACTTTAATCATTTATGATTATATCATTACTCATCTTCCAACTTCTGAATTGATCCCGGAAATCCTTCATAAAAGAATTAATATTAATTATAACCTGGAAAATAAAAACCAGATTTTTGATGATTATAAGCTGCTCTGGGATAACTATCCGGAAAATGAGTTTTCCATCAAATCTCAATTAATAATCGATAATTTAATGCCGGAATATATTGATAATTCTTTGACGTTCAAGGATTCTGGAAAATATGAAATTTCACTTGATCTGCTTTTTGAAATGATTAATTATCCTACATCTTTTCAAGATAGGATAAATGTTGAAATAAGTGAAATATATCTCTTAATGGCAAACGAAGCTTTTAAGCAAAAACGATTTGACGAGACAAGAGAATACTATCGAAAAACCATTCTTTATAATCCGGAAAAAGAGACCTTCGTTCAAGACCAACTTATTAATATTTGTGATTCCTTTATAAATGCAGGGAATAATCTGATCAAAGAAAACAAAATTGATGAAGCAATTTCAATCTATGAAAAAGCTTTCATTTTCATACCGGATTATCCAAAAGCTAACGATGCAATTACCTATGCCCTCGATTTAAAAATTAGGCTGCAAAAATCTCTTGAATTGAAAAATATTGCTCAAGACTATGAGAATAAGGAAGATTACGAACAGGCATTAAAATTTTTCAAACAATCGTATTCTCAGTATCAAATTCCTGAAGTGAAAAGTAAAATTTTCCATATGGAAAATCTGATTGAAGCTGAAAAAGATCCCAAAGCTTTTGCAAAATCCATCATACTAAATTATAAAAATGGCATTATTCCTCAAAAAGTAAATGCTTTAGCTGCTGATCTAATCTTGCTTCTTGGTGATGAAGTCGAAACTTCAGGATGGAATGCATTATATTCAGCCGGAAAATATAAATATGAAGTCAGGTTTGATATTCTGACTTCTAAAGAAAATTACTATTTTATCTGGAGAGTAAATTTGGAAGACAGAAGTTTTGTTGCCTTAAATAAAATTTCTGAGGAATTACTATAATTTTATGGCTATTAAATGAAAAAAATCATCCTTCTTATATTAATAATTTTCGTAAAAACTTTGAGTGCTGAAGAGTTCGATATCAAGAAATTCTCTGATCCAAATAAATACGGCTGGGATACTTTTGAAAAGTTTCTCTCTGCTCGTGAAGACCTTCAAAAAAGGAGCAACCTGCTGCAAATCTATGAAACTCAAAAACAAAAACCAATAAGTAATGTAATCAAATCCGTAATTGTTCCGGGTTGGGGACATTTCTCTGCCAAACATTATTGGAAAGGTCAGATTTTATTAGGTTTAGAAATTATATTGTTAGGAACGAGCTATCTATATTATGATCAGGCTATGGACATTTATGATAAATACGAAAAAGCTACTTATATCGGGGATATTGAAAAATACTATTCCGATGCAAAAAGTCCCTATAATATGTCGCAGGTTTTTCTGGGTTTGGGTATAATCGTTTGGGCTTATAATATTTATGACACGATTATTGTTACTGAAAAATATAATAATACTCTCTGGGAAAAAATCATTTTTGAGAATCAGGATACAAGCATTTCAATTTCCCCCACCGGTTTATCAATGAGGTTTTGAGATGAGAAAAATATTCATATTCATAATAATAATTTTACTTACTTTATCCTGCTCTTTAGATCGAAGCAATCCTTTGGATACTGATAATTATCCAAGTAAAGTTTTAGGTATCCAGGTTTCCTTTCCGGAAAACAATATAGTTACAATTACCTGGGATATTCAAGGTCATGCCAATGATGATGGATATTTCATTTATCGCTCTATGTCATATCATGGTTTTTATGAACTTATTAAAGAAATAGAAGATTATTCGATCGATTCTTATGAAGACGAAGATATTATCATTGGAGAAAACATTTACTACTTCTACAAAATGTCAGCCTTCAGAATTATCGATTCAAAGAAATTAGAAGGATATCGTTCTGATCCGAAATTCTGGTAACAAGTACAGTTTCTCAACCCCCTCTAACTCCCCCTATCCGTCAAAAGCCGGACAAGTTTAGGGGGAGAACCTATATCCTTTTGCCGCAGGCAGTTCAGCTCTCGTTCCCAAAGCTCTCATTCCACATATCCTCGTTCCCAAAGCCCTCTTTGGGAACGTAATACATCACCAATCCAGTCTCCGTAAACTACGCCCCGGCAGGCAGGGGATTGGTAATGAGAGGATTGTTGGTTACAAATAATGAAAACTTACCAAATTTCCTAAATTTGGGAAGTTTAGATCTCTATGAATTTATTAGATAATTTAAACCCGGCCCAACAAAAAGTTGTTACAACCACAGAAGGACCTATTCTGGTTTTAGCTGGAGCTGGTAGCGGCAAGACCCGTGCTGTAATTTATCGAACTGCTTATCTCATAAATTATAAGAATATCAAACCCTGGAATATTCTGGTTGTAACCTTCACAAACAAAGCTGCGCGTGAATTAAAAGACAGGTTGGAAAACACATTTAATCTTTCTACGCATTCTCTTTGGATTGGAACTTTTCATTCAATTTGCACCAGGATTCTTCGTTACGAACAGGCAATTCTTCCCTTTACATCCGATTTCTCCATTTATGATGAAAACGATCAAAAAGTAATCTTTAAAAAATTATACAAAAAACTTGATATTGACCCAAAATATTTTCCAATTCCCAGAGTCAGGAATATTATCAGCCGTCAAAAAAATTCTCTTATCCTACCCAAAGATTTTTTTGAATTCAACGAACGGAATTATTACAGCGAAAAAGTGATAAAGATTTATGAAGCATATCAGAAATTTTTGCTGGAAAATAATGCGTTGGATTTCGATGATCTTCTGATGTACACTGCGATTTTACTTCATGATAATGAAAACATTCGCATCAAATACGAGAAAATATTCCAATATGTAATGATCGATGAATACCAGGATACAAATTATGCCCAATTTAAAATCGTGAATTTAATAGCCAAAAATCATCAAAATCTTTGCGTGGTAGGAGATGATGATCAGGCAATATATAGCTGGCGTGGAGCTGACATTCGAAACATCCTGGAATTTGAAAGAGATTATAAAAACGTAGTTAAAATCAAATTAGTGCAAAACTACAGGTCGCCAAAATCAATCTTGAACCTGGCAAACAGTCTGATAAAATTTAATTCTCAAAGACATGAAAAAGAGCTTTGGACTAAGATAATATCCGACAAAAAACCAACACTCAATA
>SDBT01013271.1_pt1 | contig 13215 bp, 9 predicted proteins | sample 2277101 | NCBI WGS metagenome assembly SDBT01 (sample SAMN10404973, study PRJNA504765) | marine sediment metagenome | isolation source: marine sediment core GS10_PC15, 103 cmbsf | place: Arctic Ocean: Southern Knipovich Ridge | collected 2010 | reverse complement strand
CATGTTGAAACGAATGAAGTTTGCCTTCGTAAAAGCCAGGTCGTCCTGGCCGTCGGGGTGTACAGAACTGTGAATTTTCGGTATTTCATAGATACTGTACGGCAATTCATATCTTTCACATGACCCTGCCAACCGGTCTGCAAGGGCAAAGAGTAGGGGGCTGTCCTTCGTAAACATCGAGCATATTAGAAAGCCATGATCGCTAAGGAAGGAATGATTCTGCTTGTATATGTTCTCATACCTGAATGGGATTGGAAAACCAGATGACTTTCTCTGTGTTTTTCTTTTCGTCTTCTTTCGGCTCATTCCATACCTTAGGGCTCGCGCAAGCCCTTAATCCCTCACAACTTCAATCTGTCGCGGCTTTTCTCCCGCCAAAAAGATCTTCCACATCTCTCCATAAGCCTTCTCCAAGTTCCGGGCAAATCTGGGAGTATCAAAAAGGGGTTTTGTTGTGCGATTTCTTGCGAGTCTCTGTCGCATGGCCTGCAGTTCACCTGGATTGCGGGCTAGTCGTACCGCAAGGTCCTGGTATTCCTCCAAGGTGTCCACGATCAACTCAGTCAATCCAATCGCTGTGAGAAAACTTTCCGAGGCCCTAGAAGCAAAATGACTGCCTTTGAGGGCAATCACGGGAACACCTGCCCACAGAGCATCGCTTGTGGTGGCATGTCCATTGTAAATCCTGGTGTCCAAAGCCAAGTCCGCAAGACTCAGACGAGCCAAGTGTTCCGTCTTGGATGGCAGCTTACCCGAAAATACGAACCTTTCACAGCTTATGCCTTTCTTTTCCGCTTCCGCCCTTAAATTGTTTTCAGCAGTCTTGTTTACCCGTCTGAACCACAGAACACTTTCGGGCACTTGTCGAAGGATCCCCATCCAGACATCAAATATAACAGGTTCAATCTTGTATGTGTTGGCAAAAGAGCAGAACACAAAGCTCTGTTCGGGTAATCCGAAATCTACTTTTTTCCAATCCTTGTTTGAAATCTCCTGCGTGTGATCGTTTACCATATAGCAGTGAGGCATGTAGACAAAGTTTTCGCTATAGTAGATAGCCGCACTGTCAGGTGTCACGATTCTGTCTGTAATGATGTAATCAAAAAAGCCGGCCCCTGTCGTTCCTGGAAAGCCCAGGTAAGTGACCTGAATGGGCGCTGGACGAAAAGCGCAAATCTCCAGCCGGGCACCTCCCGTGTGCCCGTTAAGATCGACTAAAATATCGACCTTGTCTTCGAAGATCCGTGTCGCTGCTTCCGAGTGACCCCGGTCTCGAATATCAGCGAATTTGTCGCAATCCTGCTCTATCCGTTTTCTGTAGTCGCTCCCGTCGTCCGGTCCGTAAGAGTAGCAATAAACCTGAAATCTACTTCGGTCGTGCAGCCCAAACAGACTGCCCATGACATGTGCTACCGCATGATTGCGGAAGTCATTTGAAAGGTAGCCAACCGTCAGCTTTGTCTTGGAAGGTCTTCGATCATCGAATGAAAATGAAATCTTCGATGCTGACGCAGTTTCGGCAATTTCACGGCTCCACGAACTTGCCACTGCAAAATTGAGTGAAGGATCGGCTTGCCTGACAAGACTGACAAAAGGCGTTTCATGAGTCTTTGCGCCACTGTCGAGTGATATCTTTGTCGACGCGCTCAGTTTGGCACCCACAGTCTTCAGGGCCTTCCAGTCGCATGTGCGCTGCAATTGTTCCACCATGCACCCTTGAGCTTCCTCGAAGTTTGGTCTTAGTTTGAGTGCCTTTTGGAAACATGACGTTGCTTCGTCAGATCTTCCAACTTCCCTGAATGCACTACCCAGGCTGCAAAATATTCTGGCTGAATCGGGTTTGATTTCCAATGCCTTCTGGTAACACACTATAGCTTGGTCCAACATGTTTTGCTCCTGAAAAGCCAGACCCATGTTGGCGTAGGCCTCAGCATAATTGGGGATTAATTGGACCGCCTTCTGAAAACAGGACGTCGCTTCGTCAAATCTTCTCTGATCTTTTAGCGCCGTACCCATGTTGTAGTAAGCTTGTGCAAAGTCTGGGTTCAACCGGAGAGCTCTGTCACAACACGAGATTGCCTCCTCTAACCTGCCCAGATTCTGAAGGGCCGCACCAAGGCTGTTGTGGTAGAATGGGCTATCAGGGTTGTTTTGGATGGCCCTGTTGTAAAGATCCACAGCTATTTCAGTATTTTCACGCTGATGCTCGATAACACCCAACAGGTACAAACACTCTGGATGATCTGGTTCAATTTTGAGTATCTTCCTGTAAACCTTTTCGGCCTTTTCCAAGCGGCCTGATTGGTGATAACGGACGCCTTCCTGTAATTGACTATCAATACCAAATGGAGATTTGTTTGAAGGAACGTACCCTTTTGTTGAGTTCTTGCGGAAAGATGTCGGTTTTTGCTTCTTCCTTTTCTTCTTCTTACGGCTCATACTGTACTACACATTTAGGGCACCGCTTCTCCGCGAAGAAGACGCCCATCTCTTTACAGATTTCCCTCACCACGCCCGGAAAGCGGGGGTTGTGGAAGGCGGTGAGGCCTCAGAGCATCCACCAGCTCTTCGGGGACACTTCCGTTTAGCCTCAAAGCCTCATCGCAATGGCTTACTGCATTTTCGTAGTCGCCTTTCCTCCAATACGTTATTGCCAAGTTGGCATGAGCGTCAGCATCGTCAGCATCGAGTCCGAGCACAGACATGTACTGCGCTATAGCTTCATCATACATGCCTTTCATGTAGCAAGCAGTTCCCAGATTAATGTAAGCGCTTGCCACACTGGGATCAATATCTATGGCCTTTTTGTGGTGAGAAATGGCTTTGTCCAGCATCTGTTTTTTCTCGTATGCGACTCCCAGGCCGGTGTGAGCTCTGGCATCCTGCGGGCCAATAGTCAATGCTCGTTTGTATGCAGCAATACCCTCATTCAATTTTCCCGCTTTCGTGTATGCAGTACCCAAGTTGATGTGGGCACTGCTCACATTGGGATCAATAGCAATAGCCTTCCTCAACTCCGTGATCGCCTGGTCACACTCGCCACTGTTGAGATAGGCCAGCCCCAAATACCTGTAGCCTGATGCAAGCTCCGGATTGATATCTAACGCTGTTTTCAGCAAAGACACAGCCTTGCCATGCCGCCCATTCTCAATGTAGATACCTCCGAGGTTTGCAAGAGGCTCTGCAAGGTTAGGATCATTCGCAATTGTCCGTTCGTAGTATTCAATTGCTGCTTCTGTTTTCCTTTGCTTCTGGAGTGTCAGTGCCAAGGCGTAGTTTGTTCGGGGACAATCGGGATTCATCCCCAAAGCCTTTGTTAAGAACCGCTCTGCTTGATCGTAGCGACCTAGATCGCAGCAAGTACCGCCAAAATACATCAGCATGTGGGCATCGTCAGGGTTTTCCCTGAGGTAAGCCTCCATGATTCGGAAGCCCCTTTCCCACTTCTCCTGCATCACAGAAGGGTCATACCCGTGATGGCGTATTCTAATGCTGTCAACATGCTCTGTTCGCCAGCGTGGTTCCTCGTTCACAATGGGCTCCAAGCTGGGTTGAATTGACTCGTGAAAGGGTCTGGTGTACCGGATTCGGGAGTGATTTCGAAACAGGCGACTATTCCAGCCAAATCGAAGCCCCCTGCATCTGGGACCATTGTCAATTCTTATGAAATAGCACAGTATTTCAGATTCTAATGTGCACTTCCTTAGATGCGGAATTGACTCTGCTGTCAGTTCCTCGTCTGCATCTACGTGAAGTACCCAGTCACCCGTGGCATGTTTAAGAGATTGGTTTCTGGCGGCTGCAAAATCGTCACACCAGTCAAAAGGAAAAACCTTGGCGCCGAAATCCTCGGCAATTGAAATTGTCCCGTCCTTTGAGCCCGTATCCACTACGATCAGTTCATCAGCCACCCCCTGCACACTTCTTAGACATCGAGGGAGGGCTTTTTCCTCGTCGCGCACAATCATGCACACGCTAAGTGTGGGTTTTTGGGGCAGGACGCCTGGCCGAGGACCTGTCGCGTCTTTCACGGTGCCTGCGGAATCTGTTTTGTGACTGGAGGGCTCCATTGAAGATTTCTTTCTTTCGTTGGGTATTCACCTTTGACCTCTGACGGCAACCGGTGCCTATTCAAGGAAAGATTCCTCTTTTTCCTTTTCTTCTTTCTCTTACGGCCCACACACTATTGTCAGAGTATGATGTTCATACGTGTACGCTGATTCAAAAGAATCCTAGAAGACTAATTAGTTTTTGTAGAAAAACGGTCGATTTTTGAACGCCCCGGCAATTGGTCACCGTGCAGGCGTCACGTCTTTGCATTGGCCGGGCATGACAAAGCGTGTAAGTACCTGTTTTTGCATGCTCAGCCTGTGGTCGTGACATACTTTTCCTTCAGTTCTCCTTGCAGGCACGGAACTTGTTGATGCCTAGGCCAGTTTGGCTAGCTTCTGCAGGTTGAAGGTTACTACTCCCAACCCGACGTAGCTTTTGAAAGATCGCCAGCCTTTCCAGAGACACCGTTTCAATCCATAACCTCGCATCAATGCTGAAATGATACCTTCGATGCCAGCACGAAAACGTTGCAGCTTTTTGAACCATGACTGCTTTTCAATCTGCTGCCGAGCCTTCGAACGATATCCGGGCTTGCAAATTGATACCTTCTTGACATGATTCCCGTGGGCCAAGTCCTCATTTTCTTGACTGAAAAATCGACGGTCGCCACAGAGGCAATACGGAGCATACCCGTATTGCTTTTGATGTTGAGTCAATGTGGCAGAAAGCATATCACTGTCACTTGGATTGCCGCGAAAGATATCATATTGGGTTACGAGACCACTCTTGCCGGTCGTCACTAACACCTTGTGCCCAAATTCGGTTGGTGACTGGCTTTTACCTCTTTTGATAATATCAGTGTGTTCTTCAAAGATGGAACCAATCTTCTCCGGTGCCGGTACCTTTTCGCCATGAAGCATTCTTCGTTCACACTGATCGATAGCTGGTGCAGTCAATGTCAAATAGTGATCCAGCTCCTGATAGAAAGCCATCGCTTCAATGTGGGGACATCTTCTCAGTTCTTCGCAACAGCTGCTTGCCATGCGAAACACCTCGTTGGCCACCTTGATCAAGTCCTTGTAAAGCTTCTGTCGTCTTTGCTTGGCTTTGGGTCCCTTGGCCATGACAATGGCATAACAACGCTTTTTGGATCTTCTAGTTCTCTTGGCAAAAGCAAAGTTGAGGGCTGGCAATACTTTACGGCTTGCTTCCATAATGCGAGTCAGGACTCGTATGCTATCCCACAGGAGCCGAGCATCAATAGGATACGCAATGTTGGTCTCTACCACAGTGGTGTCTATGCGAAGTGACTTGCCGTTTTCCACCTTTTTACTTTTGGCATACTGCACCAGGATTTCATTGATCCTCCTCCAAGTTGTGGGCTTGATGGATTTGATCGCTTTTTGCAGCGAAGTAAAATGAGGAATTGGGTCGCAATAAAACCGGGTGAACCACCGGAAGGCAACACCCTCATGTATACGCTCACGCAATTCTCGATAGGAGTAACCCTTACGCTGTTTCAGAATGGCCGCCCGCAATATACGCTCGGCACTAATGCCGGAGCGCCCGGAATCCTTTGACCCATCAGTCAAATCAGCATGGATTTCTCTTACTATGTCCGGGTTCGCATCGATGATACTGTCCATCTTCCTGAGTTCCTTGCTTGGCTTGAAAACGTTCAACAGCATCTCAATAGCCTGGTCTAAAAGTGATCTTTATGCTACGATTTCATTGCGCATTTTGGCCTCCTTCTTGTGGGGAGTAATTTGCTAACTCGTTGATTTGGTTACAACAACCTAGCACCATCCCCAAAAAATGTCGAGGCTAAAATGCGCATAACCCACTATTTTTTAAGGTATTTCCCCGTTTTGCTACAGGAACTAACTATAAGTGCCGGCCAAGGTATTTCATCCTCACAATGTTGCTTGGGCCAACACCCGGAACATTCGCCTGACAATACACCCAGAAGTTACTGATATTTGGATTGGGCATCCTGAACCTAAAACTAGTGGTTCCCCATGCCCCGACCTGGTCGGGCGCCAGGGTTACATGTACCTCGCCGGGCAGGCCAAAAGCCCACTGACGGTTGCCAAGGGTAACCGTACCTTCCTCAGTGCCTAAGCCGTAGCCGATAGCCTTGACTATGTTCTTGCCATAAACGCCTTTCTTGGGCATCAAAACGTTGAGGATAGGCGTAGAGTTTACGGTGAAGTTCATAGTCTCACTGCGCTCCCGATGAAGCAGGAGGTCGCCGCCGCCACCGCCAAAATCGCCGTCAAGAATATTTTGGTTTTCTACACATGCTCCAGTGGCAGGAGTTTCTCCAGTGAGACCTTCACAAACATCTGTGGTGTCCGGATCATCTATTTGCCCCCACTGAATCAACGACTCCACCGACAGGTCAAGCTTGCCCATATCCGCGCCGATGTTATTAAAAGAAGAATACGTACCGTCCCCGTCATCTTGGAAGTAGTCGGTAACCACCTGTGCCTGCCAGGTGCCTTCATACAGGTGCGGCTCAGGAACGGGTAGGCCGGTCTTAAGGTCCACCACACGCGGAAAAGCAGGTAAATAGTTTACCACGGCCTGGAAACTCGATGAGGTCCACGGCAGAGTAGTTGGCCCCGACGGCGCGTACCAAGTCATCCGGTAATGGTCGTTTGAGTTGTGCATCTCCACATAAGTGGTATAACCATAACTTCCGCCCAGGTTTCCTGTCTGCTGAATGCCGAAGCCAACGCCATGGACGGTTATGAAAGTATTCCAATTTCCTGAATTCGGAGCAAGGCTCCATATCTCGGGATGCTTTCTTGCCGTAAACGCCTGGACGTTGCTGAATCCGACCCCAGCTTTCCCGACCTTAACCGCACTATTGACTGGCAGTGTCGGCCAGAAACTGCCGCCGGGCAGGAAAAACTCCACCTGGTTCTCGGCCCATGAGTAGATGGGAACCTCTTCCCAGGTATAAATCCCTGACAGGGGCGGGTTCTCCACCGCGAGCACAATCCTGTCAGCGTCTTGTTGGTCACCAAAATTGTTCGGCGAAGCTGCCGTCAACCGCACTATTGCACCAGGTGAGGCCGTGTTAGGCTCGACAAGTATAATCCCAGGAGGAACATCTGGCACGGCTGGCGGATCTGTCATATTATCACCGTGGCAGCCCACGCACTTTTCATTGGCTGTCATCGACTGGCCAAGGACTCCGCCCACAGTGTAGATATCATTGTCAACCACCATGTCTGCAATTCTATGCAACGTCCCCACGCTATGACAGTTCTCACAGTACCTAATGAGAGGGTCAGGGCCTTGCGGGTTCCAAGATAGAGGGCTATTGGGGCTGTCTGCATGGCACATGTAACATCTGTCACGATTATTCAACACTGGGAGCCCTTTCTGCATATGTAGTTGACTGCAAGTACTTACGTCCGTGGGTTGGCCCTCGATGAAGATAGGGCTGCAGTCCTTTTTGTAGGGCTTGGACGGGTGTTGTTTCCAACCAACCCAAGAAAAAGCCCCACTGGGCCCAATGGGCTGTGGATCAGCACCTAAGCCATCCCTATAGGTTGGCTTAGGCCAGCCGTCACCCGGGAAAGCATTTCCATCACCAAGGTTGTTGCGGACTACATTATCCGGCCAGGTGAGCCAATCAGCAAGAAAGTCATCCGCATTTGCCGTGCAGTTCTGTCCCTCGGGCGCGCAATCGCCATCGCACTGGTACGTAGCAGCTTTCCCGAGTTTACAACCCGATGGCCAGTGACAATTTTCGCAAGCATAGGGTGTTGGCGTAATACTCGTGGGCGTATAGGACGGCGGATCGACCGTATTAGTTTCCACCAGGAATTTGGACAAGTGGCAGTCAGTGCACCGCAGGCTGTCGGAAGAGTCTGACCTGTGGTGTGGCCATCCATAGTCACCGCCTTGGGGCTTGTTCTCGCCACACCATTCGGCGCCATCCACGTGGCACTTAAGGCAATCCCTCTCCGGGGGCACCACCATGGGGTAATCACAATGGCAGTCTGCACACTGCCCAGTTGTGGCCTGCTCCGTGGCATGGTGTCGCTCTGCAGTCGAGCCGCCATGACAAATCCTGCAGTCCGTTTCCGTACAATTTGTGTAATAGGTGTCGTAGCGGCCGTAGTTCTGAGGCACATAATCCATAATAGGATTTTGAGGTCTAAAGACACCTTGCGCCAAAACGTTTGCCGCAGCCAAACCCATCGTGGCTAAGCCTATCAGGAGAAGAAATTTGCGCTTAGATTTCAGCATGGCCATAAAGGGCTCGACTAACTATCCTTCAAGCTTTTCCGTGAGGACTATTTTTATAATCGGGATCTCAGGCACAGTGTGGCATTCGTGTGCAAGCACCAACCAGACGCAATAGTTTTTTAATGCAAGAATCGTACCAATGGGGGGGGGTTGTATGATTTCAGGTGGTTAACGTTTTCAGGTGGATAACTAAAGCCATAATGTGGGAAAAGAAATGCCACATGTGAGAATTAAGGGTAACAGACCCCTCACATCGCCTCTGATGTTCGTCATAAGCTGCCCAGTGATTAACGGGTCGCGCAACTAAAGATTGGCGTGAAGTCTTGCCTGGGCCTTCTCGGCCTGTATTCAGTCGGTGGCCTCACACGCGACCCGACTCTTTTTAAAGATCCGGCAAATGGACCGTCTGTTGTGTCAATCGACGTCAGACACCAAGGTTGGAGACGGTGACGAGGTTGTCAATTTGGTACCATGGCTTGGCCTCGGGAAGCTCCACCAATTCCCAGAAAAGACTAATAGCCCTCACTGCCTCAGAAAAGTTTTCAAACCCGATGGGCTTTACGATGTAAGCGTTGACGCCCAGGTCATAGCTTTTCAGTCGATCCTCGTCGGCCTTTGATGTTGTTAGCATAACCACAGGAAGGCGCCGTAAATGCCCATCGTTTCTGATGTACTCTAACACAGCAAGACCGTCCATCTTAGGCATTTTGATGTCGAGGAGAAGGATGCCCGGCTGTGGCATTGTGTCCCTATCTTTATACTTGCCTTGATGGTAGAGAAAATCCAGACACTCCTCTCCATTGTTGACGATGCAGAGTGGATTGGCAATGTGATGCTTCTTCCATGCCCGCCTGGTAGCCAAAATGTCGTGTTCATCATCCTCGGCCATGAGGACTAAAAACGGTTCCTTGCCCATATTTTTCCCTCCTTCCTGACAATACCAGACCCCCCTTTGTCAGGGATCGGTAGTGTTCTCAAGAGACATGAAGGTTTTCCGTTGTCCGATCTCAGGTTCGTTGCGTGCAGGCGAATACGTTCCACAGTTGGTGTGGTTGCTGACGAATTGCTCCAGGCCAAAATTCTGTTCGTCCGTCAGTTCCTCAAATTGCACTCCACACTGTCGTACTGTTATGGAACCCGAAGAGCAATTGCAAGGTATTGCAGAATCCCAAATGCTTCTGAACGATACCTTGTCCAACAGAAAACTATGATCCGTCAGCAATATGCTCAGTTTAGATGGCCCGTTCGACCTCTGTTGGCTGGCAACATACCGAAAAGCTAGCCCCCCGCCACTTATGTCTATGATTTGACCCAGCACGGTAAACTGAGGGGTGAGCATTGCAAACCCCCCAGCCTTGACCTGATAGCGCTTATGTTCTCTCCAATCAACTAGCTGTCTCCCATCGACAGGCTCTATTGGGTCCCCCATTCATAACACCTCCTCGGGGAGCTTTGTTCAGAGATGGGACACCGATAATGTGATCAGCGGTATGCTTGGCATCTCATCTCTGTCTTGCCTGGGACGTGGTTTCACCAGTGGTGCTGTCTGGACATCCTTACATAATAGACAGCGTCTTACCTCGAACCGGCAAACCATCTTTGGGATACATTACTTATTCAATGATGGTTATCTCCGTAGTAGTGGTAGCTACGCCCATCAGGTAATACTTCCATCTCAATCTGATCTTGTATGTGGCGCTGTAGTTTCCTGGCTCAAAATCATCCCCAACCATATTGCCAAAAATCATGGTGTAATCGCCAGGACCTTGTCTTTCGTTCATTTGTTCTCTCGCCCCAAAAACATGCGTTAGGCCTATCACCGAGAAGGTGACCTGAGGTCCATAAATGGTATATTCGACATGATAGTAGATCGGAACCCAGGCCTGAAATTCGGTGCAGGGTTCACCCAAGTAATTGCATGTATAGGCATTGGTTATTACGACTTCGGGTTCTTCTATGGCAAAGCAGGATGAAGACACCACCAGGGCCATGGCAACACAGGCCATTATGAGTGCTATCTTTTTCATAGTCTTACCCTCCTTTATCTTTGTGCTAAAGATAAATCTTCACGGAACAGCCTCCTCCATTTTGTCAAGGGGAACATTTCTGCGCTCCTAGCAGGACGGATATGGTCCTGTTAAGAGCATGGCATGTAAATTTTGAGGTTCATTTGTCCCTCCAATCCAGCCTTTGTGGCTGTCAGTGGACCCAGTCGGTTCAGTGGCTTTCTTGGCCTGTTTGTCTTGTTGAATATAACTGTAGTTGGGGCTTGTAAATGGGGCTACACCCTTATTTGGGGGTGGGAAATCTCTACATTTCGATGAGGATTTTTCGTATCAAGAGGTAGGCTATGGAGAAACACTATGTGTGGCGGGTGTTCATTGTGATGGAGAGGCAGGGGACTCTGTCGCAGAATGAAAATTGATGAGAATGGAACATCATCCGATTTACCATTTGGGTAAAATGTATGATGCTATGATTTTGCTTAAAACCGCTTCAGCTAATTGGTTCAAAGATTCTCATCAATTTTCATGCAAGATTCAGGTTATACTTTTGCCATAATGGCGATGGATGGCACGAATCTTCTCGAAATGTGAATATAAGTGGAGCTTCCTCTCATCTGCGGACATTTATTCTTTGCATGAACCACGAGGGGATCTGACATCCAAGCTCTATCGCCATGTCGCAATACTCGACAGCAAAAAACAAGGTTCAGTCTGTTTAAAGACAATTTGCAAATAATGTTTTTAAAGGACCAACGAATTGAGCATATTCTTTCCACCGGTCAATGGATGAAGTAAACATTGATTGTCGCACCTCCCACATGGTAGTAGAAGTAGAACTTCTATTCTTGTAGAAGTCGAGACAGCCAGAATCCCATTCTAATTCACAATATTGTATCAATTTCCGTGAGATCTCTTCCTGTCGATGAACTAGCTCCTCGTATTTTATGTCTAAGATTGTTGGCAGTACCCGGCGCCAGTGATCCATGAGTCTTTGGTATTCCTTATAGTATAGACCGATGTCATCCAAATCGTATGCGTAATCATGCCACTCCCTGAATTTATGAAAATAGATGGACAGGCAATTGTCCAAAGGGTTTCGATGGCAATGAATGAAGCGGGCCTTTGGGAAAAGGATAAACAGCAACCCAAGGACCAAGAAATTATGCGGCATTTTGTCCACAATTTTTGTGTAGTGTTCAGATGACGTAATTGAATCTCGAAGGCGGCCAAGATAGCTTTCTGAAATGCTGTGTGCAGTTCTGGAATCAATCCGATCAAGATATTCTGGATAGGGCGAAAGGCCTCCACCAAATTCCAAGGTGTGCTCTAATTGAAAAAAGAAACCCGATTCTCCAACGCTGAAAACCTTGGGATGGCTTGATACAATTTTGTCTACCAACGTCGTCCCAGATCTAGGCATGCCAAAAACAAAAATCGGCGTTTTCGTATTCATACCCCAAGATCGTCTTTCTGTAACAAATTCAACGGAAAACTTTTCGATTATCCTTGATACAAATTTAACATGGGATTCAATCGAAAATTTGTGCTTTTTGTGCTCGAGCTTGTTTCCATGGCGGTAATATTCGAACGCCTTGTCGAAGGCCTCCAAGTCGTGATGAATCTTCCCTAATGCAAAGTTCTTCAGTATCAAGTCATCTTCCGTGATTTGGTTGTCAATGAGCCGTTCTGACAATTGAACAAGGTATTTCATGTCTTTAGAAGTATTCTTCTTGGCCAAAGCCAAGCCGTAAAATGCCAGGGCAAAATCCGGTTTCAATTCCAATGCTTTTCGATAGCACGAGATCGCTTCCTCAAACTTCCCGTTACTTTGAAGGGCCTCGCCCATGTTATGGTACGTGCTCGGAACGTTCGGGTTCAGCTGTATGACCTTCTGATAACAGGAGATGGCTTCGGCCGTCCTTCCTGACTCATTGAGCACATTGCCCAAGCTATGGTAGTAAAGAGGATTCTTGGTATCAACTTGGACGGATCTGTTCATCAGGTCTATTGCTTCTTGGATCTTCCCAGTTTGATAATAAACAAAACCTAGCATGTGCAACGCTTTGTGATGTTTTGGGTCAGCGCTAAGTGTCTTTTTGAAAGCAGCTGCAGCCTTAGGCAATTGTCCAGCCTGATGATATTGTCTACCCTTTTCCCATTCACTAGCAATATCGACCGGAGTTTTGTTCAACAGAACCTTCCTCTATGTTAACTTTTTCTAGAAGGCTTTCTTTGCCTCTTTCTTTTCTTTTTTCGACTCATTTTTTACAAATGTTTGAGTCCCTTGTTACAGTTTTCTCACAACCCTGCACGGCCCAACCCGCTGTGACTGCTAAACCCATCAAAAATATCCATGCAAGATCGAAACAGGAATTGTGCAAAACTCGAACCCTGATCTCTTGCCACCATCTCCGATTCTTAGCTCCCGATTTTATTATAGATAGCATACGATTTCACCTGCGTCAAAAACAAAATGGTCGACCAAAACTATCAGCAATAATCTTTGTTCAAACAACTGTTTCGTTTTCCAATAGATTCCATTCGGCAACTACAAAAAGTGCGCATTTTCACAACTCGAACTTGATGGAATCAAACATTTTCAGTCGCGGGCCGGGGAGATGGCCTTGTTCAACATATTGCGTGTGACTAAAAAAGCGGGGCCATTTCTGGCCCCGCTCAACGTAGATAGTCCTATCGTTATTGCTTTCTACGGTGCTTCAGTAACCTCAAACTCAAACTGGCCTTCGCCGTAGATTACCGGTCCCGAGTTTCCAACCCAGACGTGATAGATGTAAGTGCCAAGCGGCCAGGTGATGGGGATCGTGTGTGATATGTATCCAGCTTTCTCCCCGTAAGGAGTCATCTTCGGCTCATAGTGGTCGAGCCAACC
>SDBT01013270.1_pt1 | contig 13215 bp, 11 predicted proteins | sample 2277101 | NCBI WGS metagenome assembly SDBT01 (sample SAMN10404973, study PRJNA504765) | marine sediment metagenome | isolation source: marine sediment core GS10_PC15, 103 cmbsf | place: Arctic Ocean: Southern Knipovich Ridge | collected 2010 | reverse complement strand
CAGCCCTATTTCAACCGGCAGATCCAAAATCACAGTGAGGTCAGGCCTCAGATTGCCTACGACCACCTGATGGATGTTCTCAATGAGTCCCAGGTCAAAGCCCCTGGCATGGCCCTGATACACCGTGGTGGCGTCAAAAAATCTGTCCGAGATAACTACCTTGTTTGCTTCAAGTGCAGGCTCAATGATTTCACGTACGTGTTGTGCGCGGTCGGCTTCGTAAAGGAGAAGCTCTGTTGCAGCAAGCATGCTGCTGTTGTCAGAGTCTAGTAATATAGAGCGGATTTTTTCGCCGATCTTGGTTGCACCCGGCTCACGTGTGGACACGCATTTATAGCCTTTTGCTTCAAGGACCGGGATGAGGAGTTTTACCTGAGTGCTTTTTCCGGACCCTTCGATTCCTTCAAAGGTAATGAACATAAATGCAATGTCCGTGATTTGTTGTTAGTCGTTGTCACTACTTGAGCCGGCTGGATTGCCCTTGAAAAAGTAACGTTCCAGGCTCTTGTGATAGGACGTCCATGCGGCTTCTGGGTCCTGGGTATCCATAAAGGCCCGGATGCCGGTGACCTTGGCATCCAGTTCGTCCAAGTAGTTCAGGACCACGGCCTCGAGGGTCTTTGGAGGCTCAGGCGAACCAAAATCACGCGTGCCGTGGTGGCTTACGATCATGTGTTTTAAGACAAGGGCCAAGTCTTGCGGAAAGTCATCAATGGAAGCAATCTTTTTTTCGAGCATCTCCACTCCAATGACAATATGATTGAGCAGCCGGCCCGCGTCGGAATAGTCGATATGGGTTTCATATGAAAACTCGTAGATCTTGCCTATGTCGTGAAGTATTGCACCCGTGAGCAACAAATCCTTGTCAAGCCCCATGTAATGACTGGAAACTGTTTGGCTGAGACGTGCAATGGAAAGGGTGTGCTCCAGTAGCCCGCCAAGGTAGGCATGGTGCATCTTTTTTGCCGCAGGTGCAGTCTTTAGGAGTTCCACAAAATCCTTGTCCTCAAAGAACGCGGCAAGAAGTCTTGAAAGGTGCTTGTTTTCCACCCCTTGACTGAGCTGGATCAATCGGTCAAGCATGTGATCCACATCGCGCTCGGTGGCAGGAAGAAAATCCACTGTGTCAATATCAGCAGGATCAACCCGTTCAAGGTGTCGCACGACAAGTTGTAATGTCTGCCTGTACTCAGAGACAGTTCCCTTGACCCTGACATAGTCCCCTGATGAAAAGGCCTTGCTGAGAGTCCTCACATTGTCCCAAGCCACAGCCCTGACGTCACCGGTGCGGTCCGCGAGGCTCAGGGCGAGATAAGGAGCCCCGTCTTTTTTATAGGCCAGTTGCTTATCGCGGGCGATAAAGATGTCATGTACTGCCTGACCGGCCTCTATCGTGTTGACAAAAGATTTTTTCAATTGTTTTCTGCCTTGAATCTTCCTGAGCTTGTTAATCCATTTGTCAAGATCAAAGATTTGGCCCCGGTTTGTTTAGTTTAATATTCCAGCTTCTAAGCTGCTCCATGGCCGAGTAGTCAGTCATGTCGCATTGCACAGGGGTTATGGAGATGCAGTTTTTGCACAGAGCTGCTGTGTCCGTGTCCGGCTCATGGGGGTCAGTCTGGGTTTCGACACCCTGCCAGTAGTAGGGCTGGTTTCTCGGATCGACCCTCCGGTGAAAGGTTTCGCCCAGGCGGGTACTGGCCTGCCTGGTTATGCAAACGCCCTCGATCTTGTCCGGCAGGCAGGCAGGGATGTTGACATTCAGGAAGGTCCCGGAAGGAAGCCCTCTTTCCTGGAGTTTGCTGACAAGGGTGCTGACAAAATGAGCTGCAAACGTGTGCTCTTCAGCGGGTGCGTGGTCTTCTGAGACAGCAATGGCAGGTATTCCCATGAGAGCCGCCTCTTTTGCCGCCGACACCGTGCCGGAATAGTTGAGATTGATCCCCGCGTTGTGCCCCGGGTTGATTCCCGAAATCACCATATCCGGTTGCATTTTCAAGATCTCAAGCACCGCCAGCTTGACGCAGTCTGCCGGGGTCCCATTTGTCGCATAACCCCAGCCCCCGTTTGTCTCAACCTTGCTAACCCTCAAGGGATTGTGCAGTGTGATGCTGTGCCCGACAGCGCTGCGTTCTTCGTTCGGGGCCACCACTGATACATCGTGCTGCTGGGACAGAACCCGCTCCATGGCCCAAAGGCCATTTGCGTGAATACCATCGTCATTGGTGAGAAGGATGTTCATCACAATTCCCAAGATGAGACTTTTGAAAAATGTTCAATTTTGTCAAAGGTCAAGAAAGGCGAAAATTCTAACCACACGAATACATTGAGTATCTCGAGGATTAGAATTTCAGTCTGACGCCGAAATTGGGCAAAAGAGCACGTTTTACAAAGGTCTCAAGATCAACGGCTTGTAATGGAAGCCTGTTTGTGCAATGCATATAGCCGGTTACGTGTTGCAAGTTACGTGTTAACCCATGATTTCCATAGATGGCTGTGGCAGTTTTCCAATCCTCATGAATCGTTAAACTATTACTGGATCTCCTTTGAGATTGCAACCCGAAAACAGCGACAAGATGGCCAGGGCTGGGCTTTATATCCACATCCCCTTTTGTTTGCGAAAGTGCCCCTATTGTGGTTTTTATTCGACAGAAGACCTTCATGAAATTGACCCCTTCATAGATGCCTTGACCAAAGAGATCGATCTCGTGGTTCCACCGGCCACGACCTTTGACACGGTGTACATAGGTGGCGGAACACCGTCGCTCTTGAAGCCACATCACATCACGCGGGTGCTGGATCGTGCCTGCAAACGATTTGCCTTTGCGGCGGATGTGGAGGTGACCATGGAGATCAACCCCGGCACGGTGTCGGCGGATTCTTTGAAGGCCTTTCAAGGATGTGGGGTAAATCGGGTCAGCCTGGGCGTACAGTCTTTTCATGATGCCCAGTTGCATTTTCTGGGGCGCCTCCATTCAGCCCGGCAAGCCCGGGAGGCGATTGGCTTTGCGCGCCAGGCCGGGGTTAATAATGTGGGCATTGACCTGATATACGGTCTTCCAGGCCAGTCTTCAAAGGACTGGCTCAAGGATTTGACCGAGGCGGTCGCCTGTGAGCCAGAACACATGTCATGTTACATGTTGACCTTTGAGCAAGGCACGCGATTTGACGAGTGGCGCAAAGCGGGCCGGTTTCGGCCACTGGACCAAGAGACCGTGGGGGATCTTTTTGACGTGACAGTGGATTATTTGAACGAATCCGGCTATGAGCACTATGAGATATCCAATTTTGCCCGCGAAAAACCGTTGCGCTCAGCCCACAACCAGAAGTATTGGTGTCACGTCCCATACATCGGACTGGGTCCCTCGGCCCACTCGTTTGTTGAGCCCAAACGCTGGTGGAATCATCGCAGCCTTGAAAAGTACCTTGGAGACGCAAACCACGGCGTGCTTCCTGTGTGCGGCGGTGAACAGTTGAATTCGGGCCAGTTGATGCTGGAGACCGTGTGCCTGGGGCTAAGGACCTCAAACGGCATCAGCACTGGCCACTTCAAGAGACGATACCGCCTGGATTTCTTTCATCATTTTGGGCCAGTTGTTGAAAGACTCCAGGCACAAGGCATGATTTCGGTGACATCTGACCGATGCGCGCTGACCCGAGAAGGCATGATCTATGCCGACTCGATTTCCGGTATGTTTGCGGAACTGGTACCGGAGGAAGGCGGAGGGGATTGAATATTGTTGATCTGGGATGATGGGTGCATATAGAATCCTCAAGTCAATTGGCGCAGAAATAGTGAAAAGGAAGGAACGGGCGCACATGATATTGAAGCAAGCGAAAGAAGTCCTTCAAATTGAGGCCGAAGGTATCTTGGGCATAGTTGATCGGCTGGATGAGAGTTTTGTGGAGATGGTGAATCTCATCTACGAATGCCAAGGCCGGGTCATTGTGACTGGTATCGGAAAGTCCGGCATTGTGGCACGAAAGATCGTGTCCACCCTGAACAGCACGGGAACCCGGTCACTTTTCCTTCATCCCGTGGAGGCCATGCACGGCGACTTGGGGATGGTCGGTTCGACCGATATCGTCATTGCCCTTTCAAACAGCGGCGAGACTGACGAAGTGAACATACTGATTTCCAGCCTGAAGAGGATCGGATGTGCTTTGATCGCACTGACCGGACAGGTTGATTCCACCCTGGGCAGTAACAGCGATATCGTGATTGACGTTGGCGTTGACCGGGAAGCTTGCCCGCTTGGACTTGCGCCCACGGCCAGCACCACGGCCCTTTTGGCAGTGGGTGATGCGTTGGCGGTCACACTCATCCGCAAACGCAACTTCAGGGCATGCGACTTCCAGCAGTTTCACCCTGGTGGAAGCCTGGGTCAGCACTTGTCCGTGAAGGTGCGAGAAATCATGCTGACAGGCAGGAACACGCCGAAAATCTCTGAAGGACAGCCCATGCGTGAGGCGATTCAGGAGATCAATCGCCTCCAGCTTGGGGCCACGCTGGTTGTGGCAAAAGATGACGTCCTCATCGGAATCATAACCGACGGGGACATCAGACGGTACTTCATGTCACATGACAGTATATCCGACTTGCCTGCCAAGGACATGATGAGTGCCGACCCGAAGACCGTCGGCCCTGACAGCCTGGCCTCACAGGCCCTCGACATCATGGAAAAACACGAGATTACAGTCTTGCCCGTTGTGAACCCGGCCAAAAAAGTCCGAGGCATATTGCATCTGCACGACATCCTTGGAAAGGGGGCCTTCAGGTTTGATGGCGACTGATGCGAACAAAATGCCAAGTGGCTTGATTTGTCCCTTGGTGACGCCTCTGAAAACAGGTGATGTGCTGGACGTGACAGCCCTGGACCGGCTCATCCGTCATGTGGGCGCGGGCACGGATGCTGTGCTGCTGTGTGACATGGTGTGGGGCGAAGGCCTTGTGTTAAACCCCGATACCAGGCTGGAGATGACAACTGCCACCCTGGAGATTATCCAGGGCAAATGGCCCGTGCTTGTCACAATTACTTTGCAAGGCTCCAAGGCGACCCGTAATCTGTTGGCCCGCATCGAGGACTTCATTGATCGTTCAGGGTATACTGGAAGCGTCTTTTGGGTGGATTATCCTGTCTATTACCACAGCAACCGAGGGCTGCCACAGTTGTATGAAACCATGACGGGAGACACGGACATAGGTTTCATCTTGGGCAATGATTCCAAGGTCGTGGAACGGCGCAGGCGGCCTGTCAAGCACAAGAATATTCGAACCAACGTCTTAAAGAAGATGTCTGAAATAGATGAGGTGCAGGGGTTGATCTTCAGTGGTTCGCTAAAACGTTCAATGAATTACCACAAGGCAGTGCGCGGTCGTCGGGGGTTTGGGTTTTTCGATGGGGATGAGGTGACATTCTTGCAACAGCCAAGCGCAAACGGTGTTGTGGCGGGTGGCGCAAACTTGCTGCCCGTGGCTTGGCGCGACATTGTCTGGTCCAGCCTGAATCGATATGATGTTCAGCGACCGTATCGGGACCACACAAGTCAGATGTTGAAGGCAGGTGTAATGCTGCAGGAGTTTTATCAGCTGTACTCACAGAATCCTGTTGCCATCTTAAAACGCATGCTCCACGTTGCCGGCGTGCTTCCGAATGCCCACGTTGCTTCAGCCACACAGCCTTGCACCGCGGATCAAAACAGCGCGGTTGAGGCCCTGTGCAGGAAGTATGAAGTGGAAGGAAATAACGCGTGAAGCCGATCTGGCCATGTAGTAAGACACCTGGGCGGCAGATTGATGAGAGGGTAATGTAACATGAAGAGCAAGGAACATATCGAGAGTTTCGTAGCTACACTTGGCCCTGCCAAGATCACCTCTCCCATCAAGGCCAGGGGAGACGAGGATGGGAGCAGGCAATTTGTGTCAGACAAAGAGCGTATCCTGGTCAATATCGTTGAAAGTGATGTGATGAAGGCGGCCAAGGGCCGCAAGAAGCCCTTGTCTTTTGAAAAGGCAGGGCCTCGAAGCCATATATTTTTTGATCCGAGCAAACTGCGCTGCGCAGTGGTGAGTTGTGGCGGGCTGTGTCCGGGGATAAACGACATTATTCGTTCCATTGTTTTGGCGCTGCACTACCACTACGGGGTTCGCAACATCTATGGCATCCGATACGGGTTGCAGGGCTTCATATCCTCCTACAGCCATGAGCTCATGGACCTCACGCCAAAGTCTGTGTCCGACATTCATCAGTATGGCGGCACGGTTCTGGGCTCTTCCAGGGGGGGGCAGGAGATCGAAAGCATTGTAGATGCCCTGGAGCGGATGAACATACGTCTCCTTTTCACCATCGGGGGAGACGGCACCATGAAGGGATCGACTCAGATTGCCACTGAGATTGAAAAGAGACGGTTGAAAATCGGCGTCGTTGGCGTGCCCAAGACGATTGACAATGATATCTACCTGATAGACAGATCCTTTGGGTTTGACACTGCAGTGGACGTGGCCGTTGACGTGATTCGGGCGGCCCACAATGAAGCTGTGAGTGCCCCCAACGGAATCGGGTTGGCAAAGCTCATGGGCCGTCATTCAGGGTTTATTGCCGCAGCTGCCACCATGGCAATGCCGGATGTAAACTTCTGCCTGATCCCTGAGTCCGACTTTGACCTGGAAGGCCCGAGGGGCCTCTTTGAAGCCGTGAAGGAACGATTGGTCAGCAGGAAACACGCCGTGATTGTCGTAGCTGAGGGGGCAGGGCAGAAGTTTTTCAAAGACAAGCAAACGGAGCGAGATGCCTCCGGAAATATCCGTTTGCATGACATCGGGCCGTTCTTAAAAGGAGCCATTACTTCCTATTTCCGAAAACAGAAAATGGAGATTACCCTGAAGTATATTGACCCCAGTTACATGATCCGAAGTGTTCCGGCCAATGCCAATGACCATGTGCTGTGCGGCTTTCTGGGTCGTGGAGCAGCCCATGCAGGCATGGCCGGAAAGACCAAGATGCTAGTTGGCCTGTGCAATAACCAGCTTGTTCACATCCCCATTCAGGCAACGGTCGGAAGGCGAAAACAGGTTTATCTACACGGAGAAAAATGGATGGGTGTGCTGGAGACCACAGGCCAGGGGGCGTTGAAGAATTGAAACTGGATTGTGGAAACTGGACGCTTGAAACTGGAAACTGGAAACTGGGGAGTGGGGGATTGAAGATTGAAGAATGAAAATTGAAGATTGTTGATTGGAAATTCACCAATTACAACTTTAGGCATTTTCTTGACCAATGATAAATGATCGATGATAAATGTTCAATGACCTACACACTCGTTCCCCCAGATGAGATCTTTGACCGGATTTCAAGGCTCCAGCAAGAGTTGGGGAAAAGTTCCGTCAACGGCACCGTCATAGTCGATGGGATCAATATATTTTACTACACCGGTACCATACAAAATGGCGTGCTGTTTGTTCCAGATGAGGGACAAGCCGTTTTTTTGATACATCGAAGCCTTGAACGGGCAGAAAAAGAATCCCCGCTCAAAACCTTGGTACCCCTCAAAAGCTTTGGCCAACTTGAAGATGAATTGAAGAAATTCGGCTACGAAACGACCCGGCTTGGAGTGGATGAGACCACGGTTCCTGTTTCCATCTTCCGCAAAGTCTCAAAAGGTTTGCCCCACACTGTGTTTGAAGACATCAGCGTAATGCTGAGTGTGATTCGTTCTGTCAAGTCTGACTACGAAGTCGGCCTGATTCGCGAGGCCGGAAAGAGGCACAAAGCCATCTACGACGAGATACCAAGCATGATTAAAGAGGGCATGACCGAGTGGGAACTGGGATCAGCTATCCAGGCCGTGATGCTCGAGCACGGTTACACGGGGATGTTCCGATTTGGGGGTTTCAACAACCAGCTTTTTGTGGGCGTGATAAGTTTTGGGGAATCGGGAAATTATCCTACCGCTTCCGTGGGCCCTGACGGCCAGGTGGGTCTTTCGCCTGCGTTCCCCTACCTTGGTGGCGCAAGGAGGCTCAATAGGGGTGATGTCATCTTTATTGATACCGGGTTTTCCTATGAGGGGTATTTTACTGACAAGACCAGGATCTTTTCACTGGGGCCTCTGCCTCAAGCAGCCGTGGATGCTCACAACGTGTGCCTGGATATCCAGGAGGCAGCCCGGTGTCGACTGAAGCCAGGCGCGGTTGCCTCGAAAATATACGAAGAGGTGTACGAGACTGTTGTGAACCCGCGAAATTTTGAGGAAAACTTCATGGGCTTTGGGAGCAACCGTGTCCCATTTCTCGGCCACGGCATCGGCCTGGCTATTGACGAGTTTCCGGCCATAGCAAAAAAGATTCACATTCCTCTCCAGAAGAACATGGTGATTGCGCTGGAGCCCAAGAAAGGCCTCAAAGACATTGGGCTTGTGGGCGTGGAAAATACCTTTGTGGTGACAGAGAAAGGGGGAGAAAAAGTTACGATAGGTTCAGATGAGATAACGGTAATATAGTGGGTCAGGCAGGTTTGCTAATATTTTGGGCTTTTCGTGTTTTCGTGGTAGTCCTAAATGCCCCAGTCCGTTCACCCAATCTCGATCTGGGGCAGGTAGTCTTCCATTACGGGGAAGTTGTCCAGACGCTTGGCGATGCCGGCATGAAGAAAGGAATTCACCCACCAGTAGATGTCGTACTTTCTGACTGAAGCGCGTAGCCTTTTCATGCGCTGCCTTCTGGCATCTGTGGTCATGCCAAGGGCCTCATAGATTGCCTGGGCCACACCTTCTCTATCATGCGGGTTCACCAGCAGGGCGGCCTTTTGAAATTGTCCGGCAACACCAGCAAACTCGCTTAGGATGATCATGCAGGTTTCCTCCAGACTCGAGGCGCAAAATTCCTTGGCAATCAGATTCATTCCGTCTTTCAAGGGGGTGACCAAGGCAACCTCGGCCGTGCGATAGTAGGCCACGAGTTCTGTCCGATCAAGGGTGCGGTAGATGTAATGAATGGGCACCCATCCGGAACGCGTAAACTGGCCATTGATCTCGCTTACCAGGCGTTCGATTTCTATTTTCAGGTCTTGGTATTCGGGTATCTCGGGCCTGCTGGGTGCAACTACCTGGACGAAGACCACCTTTTCCTGCAGTTCAGGGTAGCGCAGCAGGGCAGTCCTGAAGGCTTGGAGTCTTTCTACTATTCCCTTTGTGTAGTCAAGACGGTCAATGCCCAGGATTATCTGCACGTTGGGCAACTGTTCGTGTATGTACCATGCCTGATCCGCCACTTCCTTGGTTGAGGCCAGGCCGGTGAACTCCTTGAAGTCGATACTGATGGGAAAGGTGCCAACCCTTACATCGCGGTCTCCAAACCTCAAATTGACCACCTGTCCTTTGCCCTGAACAGAGACATCCTTGATAAGGGTGCGAACGCACTGCATGAAATTGCGGCGGTCGCGCAGGGACTGAAAGCCGATAAGGTCATAATTTAGAAGAGACCGCAGGATTTGAAACCGCCAGGGAAGCTTCATAAAGATGTCAAGGGGCGGAAAGGGGATGTGCAGAAAAAAACCGATGCTGTCTTTCGCTCCCAGTTCGCGCAGCTCCTGAGCCACGTTCATGAGGTGATAGTCGTGAACCCAGATGTAGTCGCCTCTGACTTGGTGCCTCTTTATGGCCTTGGCGAACTTGTGGTTGACCGCCTTGTATGCAGACCAATATGAGGGATCAAAGTTGCATCGGGAAAGGAAGTCGTGGAACAGCGGCCAAATGATCTCGTTGGCGAACCCCAAATAGTACTTGTTCTTTTCCTCCGAAGTCAGGGGCACCGGCCTCAACGTGAAGCCGGAATGCTGGGTGTCTGTTGCCAGGACCGCCTCCAACTGCCGAGCAGAAACATCAACCGTGCCTGGCCACCCTATCCACAATCCCCCGCGGTCTCTCAGCACGGGCGCAAGGGCCGTAACCAGACCCCCGGACCCCGACTTTGCATTCCACTTTCCGTTCTTGTCTTGGTCCAGTACCACTGGGAGGCGGTTAGAGACGATGATAAGGCGAGTTTCTGATGGGCTACCGTTGATGTTGTCCATCATGGTAAACCCCTATTACACTACAAAGACATTCCGCGCAAGCTCCAAACCTCTTGCCGCTATGACGTAGCCTTTTTCCAGCGCCTCAAAAAATCTAAAAGCTCCTCTGGCGGCCGCAGCCACAAACCCGCCCCGGTCTCGCGCAGCTCCGGTCGCACCAAGACGCCAAGCCCTCGGCCTTTGAGAGCCACGAAGGCGTCTTCATCTGTCAGATCATCGCCTAGGTAGGCTGCCACAACTTCGCCCTGCATTTCGGAAAAGATAGTCTCCACAGCCTTGGCCTTGGTGATTCCGGGGGGGCGCAGCTCCAGGCCGCCATCAAATTCGGACAACCCAAGGTCTGTTCCCTGAACCAGGCCCGGCACGTGCTCTGCGACTTTGTGCCGCATTTGCTCGATTTCTTCGCCTTTCATGCCCCGCCAATGTAAAGCCATACTAAAGGGCTTTTTCTCCAGGTGGTCACTCCAACCCATCTCCGCCATCCACCCTGCTGCGCTCTCAAGTGCCCGGGCAGAAGCGTGGCCCAAGGTTTGTTTTTCGTAACTGCCGTCCGGCAAAAGCCGCTCGCCGCCATGGCACCCCCACATCTCCGGGAGCGGGTCCAGTTCAACCAGGGCCGCAAGACCACGCACTCGCCGTCCGCTGATCAGCACCACGCGGGTGGTGCCATGTTTCATGATGTGACTCAGAATGTCAGTGACGCCAGGGTAGGGCGCGGCTTTGTTCCGCCCTGCCACAAAAGGGGCCAGTGTTCCGTCATAGTCCAAGAGCAAGGCGCGGCTCTTGGTTTCACGCACGCAGTCAAAGAACTTGGACAGATCACATTGCGGGTCCAGGACTTTCATTAATCCAGCTCGATCCTGTCCTGGCAACCATGGGTCAACGCAACCATTACGGTCAGGTACTCCCTGAGCTGGCGGGTGATCAGAAAGTTCTCCCTGACAAACTCCCGCGCCTTCAGTCCCATCTCCTGAAGCTTGTCCGGGCGTTCCAAGAGGTAACGAACCCTCAAGGCAGCGCCCTCTGGCGAGTTAACCAGAAAGCCGGTGTGGTTATTGACAACCTGAAGCTTTATGCCGCCGGCGTTTCCGCCTATGACCGGCTTGCCCTTCCACATGGCCTCGGTCACGGTGAGCCCGAAGCCCTCTCTGATAGACTTCTGTAGCACAATGTCGGCTGCGCGCTGCAGGGCGTTAATGGTTCGGTGGGCATCAGGAGGCAGATTCAGAACGTGTATATCCGCATCGTCACCGGAAAAGGCCCTGACCTCTTTGAGCACCAGGTCTCCCTCTGGGTCGTCACTTGCCCCGCCTCCGGCCAAGACCAGCTGTAAGTCAGGAATGTACTTTTTGGCCAGCCTGTAGGCCTGGATCACTCCGAGTGGATCTTTGAAGAGGTCGAACCGAGACACCTGAATCATCAGGGGTCTTTCGGAGTCAATGCCAAACTGGCTGTACACCGTCTGAACCTCTTGAGCTGACAGGTCTATGTTCTTTTCGCTCAATGGGTCGATACTGGGCGGAATCAGATACTGCGGGCACGGAAGGGTGCGTGCAAAATCGGACAGAGAGAAGATGCTGGCGTCGTAGTCTTCCAAGAATTTGCGAAAATACCTCCACACTGGTCTGTGTGGGTGACTGAGATCAATGTGGCAACGCCATATCCACTTGCCCTTGCGCTGGGGACAAAGCGAAAGCAGCGGCGCAGGCTGCGGATCGTGAATGAAGACTATGTCGGCTTCTTCTAACAGTGGTCCCAGCTTGTCTGCGCAGCGACGATTCGCCTCCTCATAGGCCTCCAGCAAGACCTCTGGGATTTCGATCCTGTTCCCCTGCAAGGAATTGTGAAAGTTTTTGGTGCACTGAAAGAAGTCATCATCGCCGGTTATGACCTCCCATGTGGTATCTATGCCCAATTCCTGCATGAGTGGCACCAGCTTGAGCAGGATTTCCGCCACACCTCCGCCCACGCGGGTGGAGTTGACCTGCACAACCCGGAGGCCTTGCACACGCTCGGCAAGCTGACGGAGTTGATTGACAACGTCTTCGCCAGCCACGCTGGCATATGTTTCCAGGATCGGTGTCAAGCGGCTACCTTCGGGAAATAGGAGCTGAACACGCTGGCCAGTTGCGTGCGCAGCTCTGTTAAACCTGAAAAAAACGGGTTCAGTTTGGCCAAACTTGCACACAAGTCTTCATAACCCTCGAAGCATCCGTCCAGCCAAGCCCGAAAGTCATCCACCCCGCCCGGAGTGCGTCTGCGGGCATCTACAAAATGCAAGAAAACGCTGCCTGCCGACATGCGAGGCACAGCCCGGGCCAGGTGTTCAGGGCGTTCGAGTCGCAAGTGGGTGTCGAAGACCACTATCTGGGAGCGGACAAAGTAGAACTGATTGTCGGAGGTGGCCCAGGGCACCCAGTCGGATTCGTCGAGGCGCTCTTCGATAACCTCAATTAATTCCTGGCGCAGGGACTCCATATCGGCAAAGTCCGTGGGGTCGATCACCCCAAGCCTTTCGGCAAGCACGGCGTCGTGTAGTCCGTAGCGACTCCAGATAGCGAAGTCATTGTGGTATTCAGGGTCGTCAAAACGGGGCCGCAGGAGACCGCCCCAGAAATGGTAATAGATGCTGTCAGGATGGACATTCAGCAGGTTGTCCCTGAGCTCGCGCAGGTTCTGGGCACGCATGCCCGTGGCGATGGCTGCCAGGGCGCAGTCCTTCACAACGAAATGCTCGCCACCCCACGTTTTTGTTGAATCATTTTCCACGAAACAACCGGCTTTCTATTAACCGAACTGGCTAGTTAGTGTCCATCCACAAATGGCATATTTTGGCCCGATGCGGCGTTCTCCGCGGGTTTCCGTCCTCGACGTAGCCCTGCTACGAGACCTTTGAAAGACCCCCTCTTTTGTCCCATTTCTGCGTCAGGCTCAGATTTCAATCCTCAAAATACTCAATGTATTCCTGCGGTTAAAATCTTCGCCTTTCTTGAACTGGACCAAAATTGAGCATTTTTCAAAGGTCTCGCTACGCCTGCGGCGAAAACCATTGTGCGGCCTTGCCTCAGACCAAAATCTACCATTTCTGAATTGGAAACTGACGCCAGTGCCCATTTTCCAAAGATTCATTTCCGGATGGGCACTA
>SDBT01013269.1_pt1 | contig 13216 bp, 8 predicted proteins | sample 2277101 | NCBI WGS metagenome assembly SDBT01 (sample SAMN10404973, study PRJNA504765) | marine sediment metagenome | isolation source: marine sediment core GS10_PC15, 103 cmbsf | place: Arctic Ocean: Southern Knipovich Ridge | collected 2010 | reverse complement strand
TTATCTATACACACAAGTAGAACGAGTTCAGATAACACAAGGATGGCGAACCATACCATACATTACCACTGATGCTATTTCCACTACTGCCATTCCAGTATATTATAGAGGCGCATTTAGTGGCAGGTTTTCTTGCTTTATGTATCTGCAAAAAAGTGACATCACACCAACCACACTAAATGCACTTGATGAGATATATCTTCCACAAGCAAATGGCGAGCTTGGAACTGCTACATTCTTGCACATTACACCTGACACTGAATCATTTCCAGTAAATCTTACTGAATCATTTCCAGTAAATATTACAGAGATTGAAAAAATTGGAGAAAACGAACAGCTTATCAAATTCTATTTGCGTGGAAATCTTACAGGACCATCTACATTTAGTACCGCAGGAACTATGCTATATGAAAATGATGGCATTATGGAATATGAAAACACAGGGGAGATGGGATATGGTTAATCAATAAAAATACCCTTAAATTCAAAAATCACTTCTAGATATGTCATTTCCTTGGAGTGGTAAGGCACCCAAAGCTACGCCAGTCAATGCTGATGAATTAATGATTATTGATTCAGAAGACTCTGATCCTGATACTACAAACAAGAGAATTACTCTGGGGAGTTTGCCTGGTGGAAGTGGAGAGGCAAATACTAGTAGTAATTCTGGCACTGGAGAGGGATTAGCACAGACAAAAGTCGGAGTTGATTTGCCATTCAAGTCATTACTTGGTGAGACTAGCAGAATTATTCTTACTGGTAATACTGATGATGTTACATTCACTTTGGATAGTGTAGTAGTGACTACTGATAAAGCAAATACCTATGGTGCATTTCCACAGATATTTCAAAGTGACGAGTTTTGCATAGAGAATCCAGTTACTACAAATACGTATCAATTTGTGGCATCAGAAATTACACTTGACAGACAAGTCACACTACCACTGTTAACTGCCAATGATACTTTTGTCTTTGAGGATTTTGCACAAGTACTGGCAAATAAGACACTCACAGATCCAATTATTACAAATTTCACAAATGCTACCCATGATCATTCTACTGCAGGAAATGGTGGGCAATTAACAAATTCTGCTCTAGTATCTGGGGTGTTTTCAAGTATTACGGGACTTGGCATACAAACACAAGACTTGGATATGGGTACATTTAATCTTGAAAATTCCAGATTACCAACTGATACAAACTTTATTTCAGATTCTATTGACAGTACAAAACTACTTGCCTTTAATGTATCGGGTTTTACCACAGCTACTACTAGAACCATTACTATTCCTGATACAAGTGGTACGATTGTTTTTGAGGCATTTGCACAAATTCTTACAAACAAAGTGATTGATGCCAGTTTCAATACATTATCTAACATTGCAGTAAGTGATTTGGCTGATGGTGTAGATGGTGAATTAATAACTTGGGATAGTGCAGGTGTTGCAGATACTGTAGCAACTGGAACTTCTGGTCAGGTATTAACATCAAATGGCGTAGGTACAGCACCTACATTTGAACCAACTACGGCAGCCTTACCAGTTCCAGATTCTACACCAATTGTAGAAGGAAGTGCTGATGCAACAAAGTTATTAAGATTTGAAATAGATGGTTTTACTTCAGCTACAACTAGAGTTCTAACTCCACCTGACTCTGATGGTACTCTGGTTTTAGAAGGTTTTACTCAAACCTTAACTAACAAAACACTAACAGCACCTATTATTTCTACAATATCAAACACTGGAACCCTTACACTTCCAACGAGTACAGATACTCTGGTAGGAAAAGCTACTACTGATACTTTTACAAACAAAACTTTTGATGCAAACGCAACTGGAAACTCGTTGAGTAATGTCGAAGTTGCAGATTTAGCTAATGCAACAGATGGTGAACTAATAACATGGGATGCAGCAGGTGCTCCAGATACTGTAGCTGTTGGAACCTCTGGTCAGGTATTAACATCAAATGGCGCAGGTGCAGCTCCTACTTTTCAACCTGTAGGTGCAGCTACATTACCAGTTCCAGATAATACTAACATTGTTGAAGGGGAGTTTGATGCAACAAAATTATTAAGATTTGATGTAGGTGGCAATAATACCTTAATACAAGGAGTATTGGCAACTCAATTTACCACTGCAAAAACCCTGACATTTCCTGATGCAACTGATACACTTGTAGGAAAAAATACTACTGACATATTTACAAACAAGACAATTGATTCTAGTGTAAACTCAATATCTAATATTGTAGTAAGTGATTTAGCTGATGCAACTGATGGTGAGTTGATAACTTGGGATGCAGCAGGTGCTCCAGACACTGTAGCTGTTGGAATTTCTGGTCAAGTTTTAACATCAAATGGTGTAGGTGCCGCACCTACTTTTCAAGCAGCTGGGGCTGGAAGTTCAATATCTCAACTAGACACAAGTATTACTGTAACTGATACTGGATCTGATGGCACTGCATCATTTCTCATAGATGGTACTGCAAAGATGAGCATGAATGTTTTACGTACATTAATGAGTCAGACTCGATTTGAGCTAGCACAAGCTACAACTGATTCTAATATTTCAAGCAATGTTGTAACTCTAAACAATGAAGGAAATTACTTTGAGTTTAACAATACAGTTGCTACTCTTGATGGAATTAGCTCAACTGACTGGCAGGCAGGATCAATTGTTTATCTAAGATTTAGAGACGCAAATGCTACAGGTGTTACACTTACTAACAATGCTGTAGTAACTGCTCCAATTGAACCATTAATTTTGATTGGGGGCACTGATTTTACAGTTACAAATGCAGACGATGAGCAAATTATTCCATTTATGTTTGATGGTGCTCAATGGATACAACTGGCAAGACCTATAGAATTTAGTACTGGTGATGTTGTAGGTCCTGCAAGTTCTACGGATGATGCTCTTGTAACTTTTAATGGAACAACTGGAAAATCAATTCAAGAATCTACTATACCTGTTATAATGACTGCTGCTGGTGAACCAACATGGCCAAGAGCAATAAAATTTACAAATTTTACAAGTTTGCCACCATCTACTGATACATACATTCAAAGTTTCTTCAGTGATATTACATTAAACACTTCAACAGGAAACATAACTCAATTTTCAATCAATGCTGTAACAGCTTATACTTTTGCAGCCACTGTTTTTACCACTATCAACAAAAATATCAATATCGGAACAGCTTACTACCAACTCGGATCTATTGCTAGTCCTGCATCTACTGGTTCTGATGAAATAGGCAGATTATTCTTGGATCTTGATAATTCTGATCATCTCACAATTCAGAGAAATGGTGTTGAAGTTGATTTAGAAGCAGCAGGAAGTGATACTCCTTGGACTGAAGATCATGATGCTGCTGGCTTCAATCTTGAATTCAAAACAGCTTCTCCAATTATAATGGGTCAAGGAGCAACTGATGTTCTATCAATTACTTATCTTGATGATACAGCAAATGCAGGAGTCAGAATTGGAAACACTGATGGATTTGTATTAATTGAAAATGAATCCGCAGTAGCAAATGATGCTCAAACAGTATTTACAATGCGTTCAGGTGGAGCAACAACTATTCAAAATATTATGAATTTCACTGTTCCTACTGCTGATGATACTGGATCCATTCCTTATCTAAGAATGAACTTTGAAGACTCTGCTGGAGGAACTGTTGGCAGACCATTATTGGAAATTACTAATGCTGGAACTCTGTGGTTAGAAATTTCTAATACCACTGATTGGACCTTCCATACTGCAACAGAATTTATTGATTTAGCAAAAATTCACTTTGTAAATTCAACAACTGATGCTGCAGTTGATAGAATTATCAATTTAGATGCTGCAGACAGAATCACATGGAATGGAGCTGCAACTTCAACTCCAAATTCTATTTTGTTTACAGGAACTGATATCTTCCAGGTATTCATCAATAATGCTCTTCAATTCCAAGTAACTGATACTACAGCCAATTTCCTTAATGGTACTATTCAAGGTGTAGCTGGTTATGAATTCCAAACAGGAACTGCAGATATGGTTGGAACATCCACAGACCTTGAACTTAATGGTCCAACAAATGTTTCTATTCATATTGGAGATACTGAACAATATTCATTTGATGGAACATTCTTTGATATGCAGGCGAACAATATCAGAAATCTTGCAGCAATTAGAGGAGATTTAAGTGGAACCAATGAGATTCTCACGTTCTCTGAAATAGCCTCTGCAGTTAATGAAATCAATATTATTAATGCCATATCTACAGTTGGTCCAACAATCTCTGCAACTGGAGGAGATACTGATATTGATTTGAATCTTGCATCAAAAGGATCTGGATTTATTACATTTACTACTCCTGCTCTTGCAGATACAAATGTTCAATTAAAGTATGGGGGAACTGTAGCTTCTGCTTCAAGTATGTCAGCTTTTCAAGCTGGTAATTCGCTCCAAGTTACAGGAACTACTACAATTAATTTCTTAGTGGATGATATATTTTTCCAAGCAGGCCATACGGTAACTTTCCAATTTGCAGATACATTGACACTTACTCATAATGCTTCTTCTCCACCTACAAACTTTGCTGTAATGCTATTGAAAGGTGATGTTGATTACACAACTACTGCAGGAGATATGATTACTTTTGTATTCAATGGACTTGAATGGTTAGAAGTATCAAGAGCATCAGCTGTAACTCCAGGAATTGAAATGAATGGTAGATTCCAAGGAAGCCAAGGAGCAGATGTAGCAAGTGCTGATGCTATTACTTTGGGAGATGGAAATTACTTTGATATTACAGGGGTTACTACTATTAATCACATGATAAACACAGACTGGCAATCAGGTTCTACTGTTACATTACAATTTGATTCTACTCCTACAGTAACAAATGCTGCAGGAGGAGCTGCGGGTGCAGAACAAGACTTTGCATTGGCAGGGGCTGCTAACTTTGTAGCAACTGCTGGAGATACTCTGACTCTAGTTAATGATGGAACTCTTTGGAGAGAAATTTCAAGATCAGTAAACTAATTCCAATTATTTCTATCAAAATACCTTAATGTCAAAAAAGAGCCATTCTTTATGGCAAATATAGGTGAGATTGGAGAGCTTGTAAACGCACAGAATCTCAAGCTAGATGTTGGAGCAAACAGATACATCATGCTCCAAGATCTTGACTTTCATCTGGGAAGACCAGAAGCCAGAGAGCCAACCACTGATGGAGGAGTCCAATATTTCTATGGCAAAGGTGATCACTATTTTGATGCTACATTACTTTTAACAACCCCAGAAATTTCTTCATTTAATGCATTAACTCAGCTTGATGCAAATGGTGATCTTTCAACTACACAATTTAGTATTCTTGTAGAACCAAGAGACTCTGGAAATCCTGATGTTACAATTACAGTAAATGCCGTCTTGCCTGACTTTAATATTGTCAAACCAGTTGAAGGTGGTGTAATTTTCAGAGTACGATTCCGAATAATAGATGATACGATCGTGGTAGCATAGCAAATGGTAGACAACCTATACTTGTCTGCGTTGCGAACGCAGTCTTTGCCATTTAGAATCAAGGAATTCACTAATTATAGAATTTTAGATATTGCAAATCAAACTCTGGTAAAGGCAATTCGAGATGAGGCAATTCTCAAAAATATGCCACAGCGTTATATCAATAGTATTCAATCTGACTTTGATGGAAGGGAATTATGGATATGGGTTGACTTTAAGGGAAAAAAAGGTGAGCCACTTGATCTTTACTTTGAGGAAGGAACAAAAAGACATTTTATAAAACCTGTAAGAAAAAAGGCACTTGCATTTATTGAGAAAGGCGCAATAGGAATAGCTACTGGAATTCGGAGATTCTCAAAAGGACACTGGGTTAGCGGAATAGAGGCACGTCATATATTTGCAGAAGGACTCAAAAAAGGATATCCCGGATTTAAGAAAAAACTAACACAAGAACTACAAGAATATCTACAGGAGACAAATCTGTTTGGCTGACAGGGAAGATTCCATTCACATCAGAATAAAAATTGATGTTGATGCAGAAGATAAAGCATTCATAGATAATCTAAGCTCCGATTTGGCAAGAGCAGATGAGCAAAGACTAGTCAAAAGAGAAACTGGAAGAGGGATAAGAACAGATGAAGAACAAATTGATCAAGAGATTCAAGAATTACAAAAAGAAATAAAGGAAATTCAACGTAATATCAAAAAAGGAGTTGATCCAAAGGATCCCGAAAAAATCAAAGCACAACTAGAATCGAAAAAAAATGCACTTTTATTAAAACAATGGAAGCAAGGACCAGTAGGAGTAGTAGCTGATTTTACAAAAGAGCAGGCTGCAAATCTTAGAAAATTTGTTACAAATCCTGCTGAAATACTAATTGCAGGTCTTACAAAAAAACTTGGAAAACTTGGTGGGGCTGCTGCAAAAGGTGGGTTGTATGCTATAATTGCATTACTGGTATATGAAACTGTTCTCTTTGCAATAGACCAATTCATGCAGCCAGGAAGATTGCTTGACCGTCGATTTAAGAGAATTGCAAGACTAGAAACAATGAACTTTTACGAGCGAACACTACAAGAAGAGATTCGTCACGGATACCAAGAAATCCGAGTAACTACAATGGAGGGACTTCGTGGTGGGGCATCTCAAGTTAATGGAAATTTTTTCGAGTTCTCAAGTGGCGCAACTGGAATAATTCAGTCATCTCCATATCGTAATAGCCAGGAAATCTATCGTAGTCAAAATGCTACAGGTTCTGTAACTGATACTCAAGGAAATCCAAGACGAAGAACAGTATCAGGGAGATTTGGTTAATGGCAGGAGAAAACACTGCAATATGGCGCGCCACTGTTGCTCAAGGTGCAGATGAAGCCAATGCACTTGCAGCAAACAAAATTCTATTTAATTCTACTCCCGTAATTGCAACTGGAAGTTATGTATTTAATACAGAAATAAATTACAGAAACGCTACTCCTGAGAATCCAAGAGTTGCAGGCCAAATCAATGAAGTTCAAGATATGGGCTTGCAAGGAATTGATGTTCAAATTACTGGTCAGCTAAGACAATCATCTTCTCTTACTGGAGATTTATCTAATCTTGTAACGTGGCTTCAGGAAGACAAGACTGAACAAACTCAATTCCCAAAGGGAATATTTGGATTGCGAATGGATGATTTGCCCCAGTTCAATATCACACCAACATTAACTTTTGGATATGTTCTAGCTCAGACCCGTATAATTCGAGACGGCGAATACAAGGAAAAAGCAGGAGCCGTCATTACATTGCGATTCAGTGGAGATCCTTCAGGACTTGGTACATAATGGTAAACATTGGAAATATCAAAAATTTCTTTGTAACGTGGTTTGATGAATCAGACAGTTATGTTACATCTTCAGACATTACTAATGATGTTTTAGGAATCTCATTTACTGATACTGGCTCTGGTCAGGTAAATGAATGCATCTTGAAACTTTCAGGTGTATTTGGAAATTTCATCACATCAAAAGGCACTCCAGATGTAATTGAACAATATGACAGGTTTCGTGTACAGGCAGAAGATTTAGCTGGAAATACATATGACAGATTTTTTGAGTTTAATCCACTAGTTATTCCATCTCAAACTAAAACAGAAGGAACTCTTTTTGAGCTGAATCTAATTGGCATTGAATACCATACCCAGCGAATCTCATTTTCAGGAAGATTCTGGTTTTCAGATGCATTTAGAGTTGCACGAGAAATAGGGGTAAGCTACAATAAGAATACTAATTCTGGTCAACCAGTTCTTACTGGCCATTCTATAGGATATATCCAATCAACAGGTACTGGAAATGGCTTTCCAAAGTTTACGGTAAACCACTATGAGTATGGACTAGTTGAAGATTCAGGATATAACAGATGGAATCAGATGCTAGACAAGCTTGGAGGCTCAGTTGCTGCTGGGGGTGTCTTGGATTATTTTGAATGCGGCTTTGAGACATCTGATGTTAATGCAATAGAGATTGCATTGTTTTCTCAAGGTAGTAGAACATTTGATTTGGATGATGATGCAAATCTTCCAACCCTTAAACAGCCACAAAGTGGAGATTCAGTTTTTAATATAAATATTGGCTCAACTGATGTAGGAATTGCAGCAGCTACTGCAACACAGGTCGCTGCTTGGGGTTCGCAAACTCATGGCTCATTACCAACAGGCCACTCAAAGTATGCAAGCGGTGTTGATCAGTTTATCTTCAGACCGCAATGGGATGATCAAATTGCGTATCTGGAAGGTTCTCTGGTAAAATTCATTGATAGCAAACATTATCAGGCAAATACTAACATTACAGGGACTCCTCCCTTTACTGATCCTGCTGCTAGTGGACAATGGAATCAAATTGACATGTCTGATGAATTTGGAGATACAATCCAATACTCTGAATGGACTGATGACAAAGTAAAAGAATGGGCAAACTGTGGTGCTGATCCTAGCAATGTATCTCAGGTAAGCGAAGTCATTACATCAACTGGAGCGACAATGTATGATTGTAATATTGTAGTTTTGGATAATACAACTGAGGCAAAATTTTTCAGAACTTGGGTTGATTTTATTGCCACAAATGATACTGAATTAGAATTAGCAGCTGATAGATGGGCATACTCTGGACAGGAAAACCAATTCCCAGTTGGAAGACGTTGTCTCATTAATGGTACGGGAGCTGATACTTTTGCAGGAACTGATACCAATGGAATTGCATTTTCTAATAATATTGTAGAATGGAGTGGGGAGGAATGGATTGTAAAGTACCGACCAGCAAACACTGGAACTGATCTTGATAACATGCAGGCAGTTGTAATTGATGAATCTAACATCTATCAGTTTGATCAAGGAACCACAATATGGAATATAGTAACTGGTGACTTGGCAGTTGACTGTCTGCATCAATATTCAACTATCTCCTCAGCAGAGTCATATGACCCAAAGCCTGCTGAAACTGACAGTACCAACCATCCAGATGTAACAAAAGATGGCAATCCATTTGCTACAAACGTATTTTCTGCCGTTGAATTTAATTATACAATAGGGCAAAACTATCAATCCCGTATTGATGCAGGCTCTGCTACTCCGTTAGGTGACTTTTACAAAAAAGGCGCATGGGCTGTATGGCGAGTTCCATTTTCTCCAAATAATTTTGGCGCTCCTTCTGTTACTGTAGGAAATATCTATGGAACTGATACTCCATCAGTAGGAGAAGATAATCTCCAACCATCCTTTTTAGATACACAAAACATGTCATGGACTAGTCGGGGAACAAGGGGATTTAACCAGACAGAAAGCGAAGACTTGGGACAGCTACAAGAAATAGTCGGAAATATCAAAATTACAAACCAAACTATAGGCGGTCTAAAGCTTGACGGAATCACTACTGTTAGAGTTTGGATGATTGACAGATATGACAATACAGTATTTTATGATGTGGAGATTCCCTTTGTTGATGTATTTTATCCAGTAAAGATACCATTTTCTTCATTTAAAATTTACAGAGGACGCAAACCAAGATTCTTTGATTTATCAGGAAATGCCATTTTATCTCTGTTACTTCCACAGGAACTAGAAATTGTAAATAGATTTGCGTTTAGAGAAATTCAGATTGTTGGCTGGCAGATTCAGGACTTTTATGATGAGTTTGGACGATATGCCCCAGACATTGCAGGAGATGCATTTGATCTTAACATCGATAATACATCACTAGCTAAAATCTTTGGAGGAACACTTGCAATAACTATTGATGATTTTCATTTTACAAAACCTCTGTTAGCTATTGCCAGACAGCCAGGAATTAACAGAAATCTGGAAGCACAATTTAGAAAAAGACCCCATATCATAACATTTCAACAACTACTAAATGATGCACAAACCGAACTTGAAAAAGAACAATTTCAGTTAAAGCAATATCAGATTGAGACTGCTGGTTCAGAATTATTTAGTCTAAAATTTGGAGATGGCTTTTTCTTTGAAAATAACCAGCTAGTAAATGATCAAGACGATTCAACTGATCCTACAGCTAAGAAAATCAAACTTGTAATAAAACACATTCAGTACAATTTGACTGCGCCGGGAACTGGAGAAGGTGGTTTTACCCGGACCATAACGAGTGTTAGAAGGTTTGTATGATGTTCATAATATCTGTAAAACGCTTTACTTAATCAATAATACCTTAATTCTAAAACCAAAAATATCTACATGGTAGGAAAGGCCCGAATATTTTCAGATGCTGCAAAAGAGTCTGTTTATCAAAAAGAATTTGATGATGAACTATACAATACAGCAGCTCAGCAAAATTCCTACAATCTTGGAAGTGTTCATTTTTCTGACCAAAGTGGAATTGGAAACTTTACTCAGGCAGGAACTGATCAGAGAAAGGCAAATCTTGATGGTGCATTATATACTGGAAATATTGGATTTAACTTACAAACCGCAGTTTTAGATATTGCAACTAATACCATTGATCTTTTAGAAGATGGCTCAAGTAATGCATTATCTACAGTATCCACTGATAGAATAGTGTCATTAAGTTCGGGAACAACTGCCGATTTAATTACAATTCTTGGAGCACAGCGTCCTGGTCAAAGATTAACACTATACAATATACTTGGAAATACCATAACCATCAAACATACAGCAGCTGCAACAGACAATACAATTCTCACACCAGACACAAATGATTTTACGTTTGAAAATAATATGGCAATAAATCTGGTCTTTGATATTACTACTGCAAAGTGGAGACTTGTTGTAGGTGCAGGCACTGGTGGTACAACTGGAACTGGCACCTTTGTTTCTGTTGGACTCTCAATAGACCAAACAACAAATCTTACAGTTGGCAGTCATGTAGAATTTGATAAAAATACGCCTCCATCAGGAGCTGATGGAGGTATTGTTTTACAAACAGGAGTAGGTCAAGCAAATGGAATCTTTGAGCTTTTATCTGGCAAAACATATTTTATGACTGCTGGAATAAATCCATCATTTAGTGCTGCAAATGATGTTGAATTTGTATGGTTTGATATAACAAATACAACAGAGCTTGGAAGAAGAACAAAAATTGATTCTGCAACATTAGCTATGAATCAGCCAAAAAATGAAATTATTTTTACTCCAATAACTGATGTTACTGTTGAAGTAAGAATAGTTGCAGTAGCTACTCCTGCAAATCTAGCTGACCTTGATTTTTTTTATACATTTGCAAGTATCTTTGAGTTTTCAGGGGCAAGTGGAACACCTGGAACTCCTGGCTCACCAACATGGAAATTACCAGCAAGAGCCAAAAGCACAGCAGATGTTTCTGATTTGGCTAATGCTGATGTAATTTTTGATGGTGTTACTTTGGTTGAAGATGATAGAGTTTTACTTACTGATCAAACCATTCTATCTGAAAATGGACTTTATCAAGTCGGAGTAGTTGCTGCTGGATTTGCGCCATTAACTAGACCAACTGATTTTGATAGTGATGATGAAGTTTTAGCAGAAACTTTTGTGGCAATTGAAGAAGGTGCTCAATTTGCAAATGAACTATACCATCTAATCACAAATAATCCAATTACAATTGATGTATCAGATCAAGTTTGGGATCAGTTTGCACCCGGAACTTCTGGTGGACCAGATATGGGAGGTGGTGAGGATGGAATTGATGGAGATGGTGAATTTGTAAATGATGGTCGAGTTGGACTAGGAACAAGTATTCTCAAAATTTGGGAAAAAATTGAATTTCCTGCTGGTGTAGATCCTAACAATAGAAGAAATAATCTAATCTATATGCCCTCACAGGATAGTCCTAGTTTACCTGGCAGACTTCTTGAAAATGCTCTTTCTAACAATACGAGAGGTGGTGCGTTTTCTGATGATTATGGTGAAACTTGGTCATTATCTACTTCTTTGACTAGCAATAATGGATATGGTAGAATGGCGTATGCTCCTAATCTTGGAACAAATGGAACTCTAACTATAATCAGAGTTCAGACAGGATTTGGATCTTCTCAATTCAAAATACAAGTATCAACTGATAGAGGAACTAGTTTTAGTACAACTACTATGCCAAATAATGGTCAAGACTTTGTTGATCAAATATTTATTGAATCATTGGGTCTCTTTGTTGCAACATCAGCAGGAATAACTACTAACGCAGCACAAGCAGTTTATACTTCACCAGATGGAAGTACATGGACTGCAAGAACAACACCATTACCTACAAACGTTTTTGCTGATTGGCATAGAATAGTTTTTTCACCTTCACTAGGAAAAATTTACATTAAAAATAATGCTACTGGTGCAAATGATCCAGAGTTTATTACATCAGTTGATGGTATTACGTGGCTTGGTCCGTTTGTAAATGATATGCCTGTTAGTATTCCAAAAAGAATCATATGGTCTGAAGGACAACAAAAGTTTGCTGCTGCTGGTTCAAGTCAAGGAGTATTCTTTTCTGATGATTTTATAACTTGGACAGATACTACACCTTCTGATCTCGACATTGCTTCTGATATTGTATGGGCTCCAGATTTATCATTGTGGGTGGTTATTGGTTCTAATACTACGTCTAGTTTTATCAATCCGATGATTTGGGCATCTAATGATGGTGTTAATTGGACTACTTTTCCAAAAAATAATTTTAGAACAGTTCCTACTTCTATAAGTAATGAAAGAGTCCAGATCGTGTATTCTGAGGAGTTCCAATACTTCTTTGGAATGAATAGTGGATTTGGCACTACACAGCAACAATTTTACAGAACTGGTCAAAGAAGATAGCATACAACTGAAAATACCTTTAAACTTGGATCATAATTTGTCACATGGCAACACAAAATAAAATACCATACGCAATTAGCATAGCAGCTATTGCAATCTCAGTGGTATCAATAATTATTGCATCGGTGAAATAATATATCGCAACCACAAAATTCACCTACCCTTGAGCAAATTATTGCACAACTAAGAGATAATATATCCCGCACTCACTCTAATGCAGAATATGCTGCACTATCTTCATTTGATAAAATGGTAGATCAACTCAAAATGTTTGCAGTTCAAATTAATGAGAAAAATACTGAGATATCTAGATTACAGCAATTATGCAAAAAAAATGCAATAGATTATCTGCCAAAAAATTTAGAGAATAAACCAACAGTTCCTCCTCCAACTATTAAGAAAAAATAGATTCTACTAAATCTT
>SDBT01013268.1_pt1 | contig 13216 bp, 18 predicted proteins | sample 2277101 | NCBI WGS metagenome assembly SDBT01 (sample SAMN10404973, study PRJNA504765) | marine sediment metagenome | isolation source: marine sediment core GS10_PC15, 103 cmbsf | place: Arctic Ocean: Southern Knipovich Ridge | collected 2010 | reverse complement strand
CTCCAGTACCACCCTCACCAATCAAGCCACTAAAGGTAGAACTATTACCACCATTACCAACGCTGTCGGCTGTAACACCAGTACCACCACCACCTACCACAACTGCTATTGCATCACCGGGAGTGACTGTGATAAAGCCCTTAGCTGTTCCCCCGCCACCGCCTCCACCACCACCATTTGCGGTGTGGGCAGCACCACTAGCCCCACCACCAGTTACTTCTGCAAATAATCTTGTTACTCCAACAGGAACTACAAAGTATGGCGATGCTGTATGGGTTCCTGTACCATTATCTGTGATATCAACTTCCGCGCCGCCAGGAGTTAAGCTGACTGAGATTTCACTAGATGAATGGACTGTTATGACAAAGTATGTAGTGGCCAATGATAATCCAGCAGGCAATGTGGTGGTAGTTGTAAGCCGCATGGCATCTCCCACCGCATAATCATGATCTGTAATATCTATCCGATCATCAGTACCAAAATCCGTCGTGAAGTTTTTTACGAGTGATTGGACCACCGCGACGTTGGAGAAGGGCAACGGGGCGCTGACGACCGACCCATTTATGATGGGCTGTACTGTATCTCCATAATTTACAAAAATCCTTTCATCAGTGATGAGGTCGTTGGTGATTGAAGTTGTAGCAGGAGAATCATCCAGGAGTATCTGACAGCACTCCACCGAGCCAACCGGCACATCAGGGGCGACCGGGCTAGCATTCTCTACACCCGTTACCACACTCACGGTTCCATCTACTAGGGCAATCACCACTCGATCTATACGAGGATCACCACTAGGCGCGGTAATAGTTCCTGTACTCTGCGCCACCACCTCAGTCACGCCAGTGGAAGTTCGCACAAAACCAGCCTCCACCCGAACCGTCATGACTGGAGTATCTTCCTCATGCGCCTCAAATGGCCCTGCCCGGTTTACTTCCCGCGCCATATGGTGCTTCCACCAATTCATATATTCCGCTGCCGTAGGCTCGCCCGCGTTATGGCCATTGTCCTTCTTAGCTTGGGGCGGGTCCACAAGTTGGGTGGGATTAGCCTGCTCGTCTACCCATTGAAGTTTGTCGCTCATACTAATACTCTCGCTAAATTTCCACCCCCATCTCCAGGGGAAATATCGCCATTAACATCAGCATCCGCTTCAGCACCAAACCCCGTGGCTGCTGCTGGCAAATCGCCATTAACATCAGCATCCGCTTCAGCACCCCAAAGAAACGCCAATGAAAGACTTGGCACCACCACCTGTAAAATCATCTCAACACCTGCCGCCTTGGCCTTGCCCATGGCCGCAATAACTTCTGCATCCGATGGGTCTCCACTATCCACCCCCAGCACCGCCGTAAATTGAAACGTAGCCGGGTGCAGGTCCGTAGCGTAAATAAACAAAGGCACAAAAAGCAGATCGTAAACATCCAATAATTGGTCCATGGTCCCGCTTTGGGACAGCGAGCCCGCCCTACCAAGCAAGTCTGATGAGTAGCTGGCATCGCTTTGCCCTACAACACGAGCAAGGTCTAAAATGGTTCCTATGTTGTCAAGCTGCACACCCACTGACGTGCTTATGGCCTGCAACCTAAGAAAATCATCAAGCACATCTTCCAAATCCTGCTTACCGCCATTGAGTGCCCTAATCAATTTATTGATATTTGGACTCTCCAGGGTAAACCCCGGCAAACGTGCAATGGCCCGCTCATTATGGTCAGTAATCGGTGGGTTTATGGGCTTGGCCATTTTATTAACTCATTACAGTTGTACGGCTGCTGTCAAAGTCTGCAATTTCAGTTGCAGCAATTGCTATATTCGCATCACCACTAGGGCTGGAAGAGGTGCCAATGTCTATCACCACATCAAGAATGCCGGGTACACTTTCAAACGAGGCGATAAGGTAGGGAAACACAACAACATCCACACCAATACCCAAACTATCCCCAAAGGCATTAACCAAATTTTCCACAAGGGTGTCCCCATCCACCGGGTAGTCCGCGTCCACGGTAAGGGTAATATCCAAAAAGATGGTAATGCTTGTGGGCCGTGAAAAATCAATGTTGTGGGAGTTCCCTTGCGAGTCCGTAACCGTACCGCTAACGGAACCGAACGCTTCAATACCCGCCGCTTTGTTGGCAAAAATAGCATCCCTTATAGTTTGTTCCGCCCCGCCCAACACCAACGCCTCAAAACTGTGTGGAGGTCGCCCGGCCACAGTTAGCCCGGTATCGTTCACAAATAAACTGACGTCAGTTACACTAAGCACCGCAACCAACGCCGCCAATATAGCGTCAAACGTAGCGTTCCCCAATCCCGCCAAGGCAGCAAGACGCCGGGTTCTAAACTCAGTATCGGTCTCCTCAAGGTTGCCCAGCACAGCATCCAAATCGTTCTGCACAAAACCCCATCCGGATATGGGGGTGCTTATAACCGTTATGGTTCCGGACAAACCTATAACCGGACCCAAAGCTACACTCTCGCCAAGCACAGGCACGGCATCGTCTGCGTTGAAACTGCCCGTGGCTGGCGTTACGGTGGGCAACGTAGGCGAAGGGGTGTAGGTAAAATGGTCCACGTCCAAAACAACGACAGCAAACAATCCGTTGTACTCAATTTGGTCGGCATCATGCACAAAAATAAAGTCCCCGGTGGTCAACCCATGGGCCACTGAACGCCCCATAGGATTGGCAAACGTCAAATGGTCCGCCGCCAACGCAGGCACTTGGTACACTAGCGTCCCCGTGGCACTACCCCCCGGATCGCTGGCCATATTATAGTCAAAAGTTGAGGCCCCAATGTTTTCAATTTCCGCCGTAACATTGTATTCTGTCTCGTTGGCCCCCGATACTGTAACCACCGCACCGGCCACAAGGTTATGGGGTGCCGCTGTGGTTACAGAAGCCACCGTACCCGACCGTACAATGGTTGTGATTGAAATGTCCGCTGTGCCCGCCGCAAGGGGTATGTCCCCCGTGGCCCCAAGTATTAACTCATTTATGGTTCTAAACTGTATGGCCGTGTCGGAAGTTTCAACAATAGAACTTGCGGGTATGGTCACATTGGTTCCACGCATGTACAAAGTCACCGTGGAACGCAATGCAGGGTTCCTCACAATAGCCGTAATCTCTGCGATTAGGTCAAGACTAACCCCCGTGGCCGTGCCGGGAAAATGGGAATCGTAATCCTCTTCCAACCGCTCCCAAATTGTGGTCTCCCGGTCAGCTTGTATGCCCAATAACTTCCCAAACTCAGTGCTTGGGTCAAGGTTGATAGATTGCCCAAACTCAGCCCGGAAAGCCGCCTCTAAATCCGACTTAACATCGGCAAGGCGTTTAGGGTCAAATCCTGTTGCTGTAAGTAACCCGGTGCCCATTGTTATATCCCCACTGTTGTCGTTGACCCATCCGGGCTTACTAAAACGGCAGTCACAGACATGGTTCTTGTAACACCGTCATAAACCATTGTGAATTGTGTAATTAAATCTCCGGGGTCCGCCGCCCGCAAAATTTCCCGCTTGACGTGTGCTGCCAGCACTGCACGGGTGGTGGCCTTAACAAAAACCACCCCAAGGTAATCTAAACCAGCCTTGGTATCCAAAAACCACTCCCCAAGCACAAGCAATAAACGGGAGCGGACGCGTTGTGCCTTGGCATCCCGTCCACTAACCGTTTCCACCAACCCCTGCGTTATTTTGATGTCGTTGGTGAGGGGGTCCAACTTCATATCAAAACTCATATATCCCCCAAAGATTGTAAATCAGCTCTAATCAAAGACAGCTTTACCAATGCGGCATTCCATGCCGCCGCGTCGGACGGCGGTCCTGCGCCTGCGCCGCTGTGCCCGTGCAACGCGTACGTCGCGAAAAGTCCGGTGGCCGTCACCTCGAACAAGTCAATAATATTGTCTAATAATTTTAACAATTCTATTGAACCATCCCCAATATAAATCTTAGTACCCGGCTGCACCTGCAAAGCAAGGTTTCCGGGGCTTGCTGCCGCAAAGGGTTTGCCATCCGGGTACCCCCCTGGTATGGCCCAGCAATCAGACAACGTATGCTTGCGTGTGCTGTTGGGCTCCACAGGGGCATCCCCCGTACTAACCTTCCATTGGTCCAAACCCCTATCACTAAACAGCAACGTCACAGGGTCCCCCACAGCAAGGGGTAATATCAACGCCCCCTTAGACGTGCGGGGAAACATAATAGGTACGTTGGGTATGGGGCTAAGGGGTGTTGGTGTTGCCGTATCATCAATGTCCCGTTTCATCAAAAGGGGCTGCACGGTAGCCTTGTGCGTGGTCTCGTCATAAATTGTAATGCAGCCGGGCAAGGCCACACGCAAGGTTGTCATAAGAGCCTCACTAACAACCTCCAAAGCCTCAGTCAGGTCAGGATTTATCAGCCCTTGTAATGCTGTCATTAAAAATCACTCCCTTGGAAAAGGCTTGGCCCGGCCACGCCCGTACCTGTGGACAGTTGTATTTGTTGTGGGCTGAACCACGCAATCACGTCACTAAACCAATCGTCCGTATGCGTATCACCGCTGTGGGTAACTTCCCACGCCATAAAATCCCGACCCAAACTTCCCAGGTCCGTAATACTTTCCCGCAGGGTATTGGAATCCACCCTTACCAATTGCCCCGGCCTTATACGGGGGTCCAGCAGTGACCGGAAGTTGGCCCCCAGGAAAGTTGTTTGGGGGGTGCCCACCAGCCCCGTGACCTCATTGATCCTCAAAAATGGGGCCTCGCGGGGTCTGCCCGGTGAGAACACAACAGCCCCATCCGTATCCACATTAAACGTCAACCTGTACCCCAGCATTATCAGCTGCAAACTTTGGTAAGCTGATCCGGAAGCTACAAAAACATCCTCCGTTTTCCCCGCCAGTATTGCCGCCGCCGCAGGCGTGTATATGACCTGTGGCCACCCTGCCGCCGCAAACAATTCATTGATAATATCAGTCGTGGGGGTCATGGACCAGCTTTTGTCCAATACGTTCAATAGGGCTTGGCCAAACACGGCACTGCCCTCAAGTTCCGTAACCCAATCCGCACCCATACGTTTGTTGACAGCCGTTACCATAGTGCCGTTAAAAAGCACCCCCACGTTATCATTGTTATTGCCTATATACCCCGCCTCAAATTTGAGGTAATGCAAAGGATCCTGCCGCTTAACATAAATGCTCCGTTGCGCCAGTGCTGCCCGACTTTCCGGGTTTAGGTTCCATATCTTTATCCTTGCAGTGTCCCCTTGCGTGGCTATTTTTTTTTGTACCTGGAACGACATGCGCAGGCCAAAAGGGTCCGCAATAGAATCGTCATAACCAAAAATGGTTTTGACTTGCACCGAGCCATCCAAAATTGTCAGTTTAGCACTGCGTCCAAACCGGGGGGCCTGAGGTGAAACATCATCAAAAGCAAATTCAGTCATGCCGTTTCCGTGTATAGTAAAACCACATCGTCCCCAAAAGTAGTCTGGTCAGGATCGCGATCCGCGCCCGTAACATCCAACACCGCCATAACACCGGGGGGTATTTTGTTCCCTACTTTTTTATATATGTACCGCTCCAGCAGCCGGGCACTATGCACCACCTTCACCCCCACCAATTGAACTACGTCATCAAAGGATACGTCCATATACCAATGGTCGTCCCTCGCATTGAAACGGAATGATAAATCGTAAAAATTCCCCTCCAGCTCAACACGGAATTCATACGCCTTATCTCGTACCCTGACAGGTAATCTTATGATGGCCATTAGGTTGGTGCCCCTCCCGTCCAAACATTACCAGACAACGATCCCAATCCTGCTGTGGGGTCCGCTGTATGTGCAACATCATCCAACACACTGGAAGGATCATTGGTAAGGGTTGAAAGAAATAACTCCACCATCTCAATTTCAAAACGCAGCGATGTCCCATCCCCCTTTGTACGAGGGGAACGCAGGCTGCGTATGGCCATATTTACAAAAACCCCCTGCTGGATTACCACCGTTGACAGTATTTTACTGTTCCTCAAATCCTCCAGTTCCTTCCACTTTTGGACGCTCAAACCATCAGCCAAACCATCCGCCAATGAGGATGCAAACGTAGCAGCCGGGCCAAGGATACCGTTAAAAGGGGAATCTACAAAACGCCCGGATATGCTTATAACCGTGGGCAGGTTAACAATATGGTCCGATACGTTTAGACCCGTTTCCGTGGGGTTCTTGGTAACAAGGGAATCCCGCTGCACCGACACCTGGTCCACCATATGTATTTCAATGTCCTTGATCGTACTGAGCACCACCACAGGGACACCGAATGTATTCTTGGTTGGCACGGTTAACCCTCAAGTTTGAAAACAAATGATTGATAGGCGCGCCGGGTGTCAGCCAACAGACGCTCACTTAACCTTGCTACTGTTGCCTCCGGGTTCGGATCGCCCTGTATGGTTATGCCCCCCACCTGGATAATTACATTGCCACGACCCCGACTGCTTAAAGCTTCATCCCCAAAACCATCATCGTCTTCAAAGATCTCCTCAACCCCTAAATCTCGCTCAACAGGAGCAGCCGGTTTGGCACGGGGCAGCCGAAGTCCTTTGGGGGGTAAGCCAAGCAAGCCCCCCTTGTTATTGGGATCATTTGGGTTGCCAAACAACGTGCGGAACAGAGCGGAATTTGGTCCGATAATTTCATTACCTTCATCCCCCAACGCTTTCTTCACCGGCTCCTTTGCCAACCCAAAGGCAGCAATACCACTCAACGCCCCAGCCAATGCCCCCAATGGGTTGCCCCCTGTAATCAGGAAGCCCAGCAACGCCCCCACCGTCCCCGCAGTAACAGCCCCCAATTCCAAGTTCAGTAAATCCTCAAAAGCATCGGCCACCTGCCGTATTTCAGGTTCCCAATCCTTAATGGCTTTGTTCATGGTGCCTATAATGTCCGCCACCTTATTTAGCGCGGGCTCCAGGCTTGTGGTGATTATATTTGTAACCGTTGTCCACAAATTTTCCATCTGCGCCGTAACCCGCAGGGTAGCCGCACCCGACCCCTTGGTTTCCAAAAACTTGAAAACCTCCGCCCGTAGTTCAGGCCCCGCTTTTGTTATGGCGTCAAATACCTGGTCACGATAGTCCCGTGTAAACGTACCAAAAGGATCGCCCGCCGCAATTTGCCCTTCCAGGAAGCGCATCTTGTCGGCCACCTTAATGTTTATCAAATCCAAACTAAGCAAAAAGTCGGTGGCCCCACCCTCTTTAATCCCCGCCCCAATCTTTTGTGCCGCCCCCAAAAAGTCCCCGCCCGTCCGCACAACACTATCAGACGCAAAGGCCAACAGCTTTGCCGCCTGGTCACCCTCAAAGCCCAACTGACGGAATCCAATGCCTGCTGCCAACACAGCCTTGCGACTGAATATCGACTCCCCACCCACATTGAGGTTTTGCAGCCGCTCCATTTCCTCACGTAAAGGGGTGCCAGCTCGTTCCAGGGTATTAAATTGGCTTTCCAATAATTGGATATCCGCGCCAGCCTTTATGGCAAACGTGGAAATGGCCGTGCCTGCTATGGCTGCAATGGAACGCTTAACACCCCCCATGGTGCTTTCCAGTTTCCGCAGCTCAGAGGTATCGGTCTTAAAGGTTATCCTCGCGACCAAGTCCCGTAAAATCATCCCGCGCATCCAATGCAAGGTTTAACTGCAAAATCTCAGGCAGTGAAATTTCACTTTTACATTCCCCCATCCGACACAACCCCGCTTGCACAGGACGTAAAATCAACTCGCACGTCCCAGCCTTGCGGGGGTTCCCGGACATCAATGTTAAGATTGTTCTGCTTGCCCAGGGTCCGGGAGTGGGGGGTTCGTCTCCAGGCTCGTTAAAAAAAAACTGCCTAACCATCCCACTGGCTCGCGGTAATTGTATTTGTAAATTTCAAACAGCAATTGAAACAGGTCGCCAAATTCCCGGCTAAACCTATTTTCAAACCAGTCCTCAAAACTGCCCTCACCCTTCCCCGGCTTGTCCCGCCACAAGGGCAAGGAGGCCCTGATGGTGGCTTTGATTAGGTCAGGTACTTCCTTGGTATCGATCCGGTCAAGCAAGCCCTCCACCATATTGCCAAGGTGGATATAATCACCCAATCCATTCTTGGCCAAGTCCTGGAATTCCTTCAGGCTGCTTGGAAAATCCTGGACGCCTTTACTTGCGCCCCCCACTATTTTGATTGTCTTGGTTAGCAACTGCAAGGCAACTGTTGCCGGTAAGGATTCAATGACCAGCTCATCCTCACCCACCACCACCGTTGTCTGTTCAAGCATTGTTTCCTCCCAAAAAAACAATGTTAATTATTAGGCCAACTGCTCTGTAAGAGCTGCTGTTGCAGGCGTGCCCGCATGTACCATAGGCACATCGGCCATCCGCAATTGCCAAGCCCGCCCTTGTGGCGTTTCAGCAAAATTGCCATCCGCCGGTTTTTCAATCCAACCCTTGCCCGTAAGGTACACGGTGTCGGGATTGGAAATATCTGTTATGGCAATTGGCACCACCCCATCAGAATCCTGTTCATCCCTAGTGGCTAGGTTGGACAGAATCAAATTGGACGCAGCCGTCTGCCGCAGGGTTAACGTAAGCACGGCGGACCGATTGTTTGACTTGGTACGCACGCCTTCCTCCCCATCCGGCCCAACTGTAAAAGTGAAGTTGTTAACCTCGCGCACCAATGCGACAAAGGTGCCGGGCTCGTACCCACTAAGGATCGCACCGCCCACGGTTACAACGACATTTGCGGGGTCATAAGTTTTCGTCTCGGTGGCCATCTATGCACTCCTAGTTAAACGGAAATGGCGGGGGTGCCCTCCATCCCTTGTGTGTTGTAAAAAGTATTCACCAACTTCAACACCCACCGCCGCGCAGTAGGTGTGCCGCCTGCAAATACTATTGCGGGGGGGCCAGTAACCCATCCCCGCCCCGCCACGTAAAGCGATTTAATGCCCTCCGTATTCCCATCCAAAATCATAATGGGAACCACCACGGCATGTGTTGCAATGTCCAGGTTTAGGAAATTGGACAGTATGAAGTTGGAGGGTGAAGATTGCGCCAAGTTTAAGGTCAAAGTGTCAAAAGGATTGCGGACTGCCCAGCGTACAGGCTCACCATCCACCCCAAAGTCTTCCCTGAAGGGAGGGGCATCGGGCACCAACTCAACCATGGTGCCCGGCGCAAACCCGGAAATGTTAAGGCCCCCTACAACGACCTCCACCTGTGCCGGGTCATATGTTTTTACATCAACTGCCATAACTTAAATCAACGCCGTAACGTCAATGCTGAAGTTCACAATGCTACCCGCCAACTGTACAGTCACTTTAATGGCTGGCAGGGTACGAGTAATCTTATCGGCGGACGACACGTCTGCAATTTGGGGCATCACAATACGGTAGGTCTCCCCGCTTGTGCTGTTGGCAATTACCCCCAGCAGGCCATTGCGCTCGCCCAACTCAATCACCCCCACAATATCGGGGATAAGGGAGTTGATGCCTTTTTGGGTAAACGGTATTTTGGGTGCATTGATACGCCGTAAAATAATGGCCTCACCCAACCGGGCCTCAAGCCAATCAATTCCAATCTGCGTATCAATAAACCGCCCGGAGGCCACCACCCCAATTTGCGTGGCACCTACCCCACCAATGGCTGTATATATGTTTGCATCTTTCGCCTTAACAGCTTGCTGTTCACTAAGGGAAATAATGGTTAATGGGGTAGGGGTTTGGCCCACCAACGGCTTAAACGTCCAGTCCTCCTCACCCGGCTCGGTTGGCAGCATATGTCCCACCCACCGGACCTCAGGGAACGCATAACGGGCAAAGTAATTCACCGTGACTGGACCAGCCTCATCCCCTGCCGTAGTCGTGCAGGTGAAGGTATTGGCATCCGTCACACTAAGCACCGTGTTATTCCCGTCAATGTCCACACCGCTGGAAGTGTCGAAAGTAATCAAGTCGCCCACCCGCAAGGTGTGCGCCGTCTGCACCACCGTAATAACCAAGGACGTGATCGTATACGCCGCGCCGGTTACATCCACACCACCATTGTGATGGTACAACAGGCCGGTGCGTTGGTAGGCAAACCCTGAAAGATCGGAGGCAATGTCAATGGTCACAGCAGCATCAAAAATACCCACGTCCTCAGAGGCCGCAATGTAAATGTGGCGATACGTTGAGGTGGACACCCACGCTGCAATTTCATTTATGTCCGCTTCAAGCCGGTAGGCACTGACCAACCCATACCAATCGTTGTCCTCGGCCTCAATGGCAAGCAAGGCTGCCGTTATGTTGGCATCCCCGGCATCACCCCGCAAAATCTTCACGGTCTCGGGTGCGCGGTTGCCACTGAACAAGGCTGCCGATGCCTTGTAAATTTTGGTGGTGGTTGCAAAGTCGACTGCAATCGCCGTTATGTTGGAAAAACTTTTGACCCGTTGACCGGTGGTCCATGACGCAGGTTCCACAAACTCATCATAAATTGCGGGGGTGCCAAACCCCTGCGTTTGGATCAACGCATCGGTAACGGTTACGGTAACGTCAACATATTCGCTGATGGGTGTACTCATCCTAAACCTCCATGGTTATGTTTTTATCACGGGTCTAAGTCCACCACAAATGAAGTGTCCGCGTTTTCCCCGGACGTATCGTCTATGTCAATGGACAGTTTATCAAAGTAACCCGCACCATCATCTGCGCCCTTGGTAACGACAAGGCTTGTGTACCCCAACTCAACATCCGCCTGCATGCGCCGTTCCCAACGGTTGCCCAACTGCTCATCGGACGCCAAAGGGGCACCCACCAATTGTAAAAATGACAGTCCGGCGTCAAAAAACAAATCGCGAACCTTGGGGGAACGTAAGGCAGCAATGGCCCCGCTTAAGCGCACACGCGCACCGCGCCCGGCCACGTCCTCCGCGCCCGGCTCCGTATAAACGACCACCTGCACAGTCATGCGCCGGGGGCCATACAATACGGACTCAAAAACATCCAAGTCCTCATTAAATTCCTCATGCAGGGAATCAATACCCTCCATGGCACCATCGGCTATAATCTGATACGTGGCATATGGGGTGGCCGGTCGCACACCCGCTTGGTCGGCCACACGTATCCGATCATTAAACGTGGCAAAATCACGCAGCCAAGTAGCGATTGTGTTCTCAATTTCCGCGTGGTCAGTTGTGTACAAAACGGTCATGGGTGCGCCCCTACTGCCACCAAACCCAATATGGGTAATGTAAAAGCACTGCTGCCCTGAAACGGGAAAATACGAGACGGGGCATCGTCTACAATTACCCCCTGCCCATGCCAATAGGGTGCTTCCTTCCAATGCTCCAATTTCAGAACCTTCACTGCCGGGGCTGTGCCATCGGTTATGAGGTCGTCCACCTTAATTTCTGACAACGCCCAAATGTGGTGCCACTCCATCTCATTCATACCAGCAGGCGTCAGCCGCAGCTCCTTGGGTGACAAGGGCTGGATATGGCCTTCTATGCCCGACACCACTATTGCACCGGGCACAGTGTACCCTCGCTGTATTGTTTCACTTTCCGCACGTGAAACGGTAAGCGGGCCACTGTGCTCCCGTATGGTGTCCAGTATTTCAGTCATGTCACCCGCAGCAGCACCATGGCCGCATCAATTTTCATCAGTGCTAATTTTTGGCCCAAGGACAGCTCGCCATGCGGTCCCATAGGTTCCTTTTTAATGTTGTCCCTAGCCGCCGCAAGCAAGGTAAGCGGCTCCCTATCCCACTTTGCCGGTGGGGGTGTGGGGGGTGTTTGTTCCGCAACTTCCTCAGTAACCGCTTTCCCTAATCCCTTGCCGCCGATCTTCGGTAGCTTTGCCATTTCTCTCTCCGGTGTTTCCAAAACAGGTAAACCAGCACCCACAAGCCGACAGCTTTAATGCAGCCCGCCACCGCAATTATGAAAAGTATGTCAAATAAATCCAGACCAATCATGTACCAATTTCCACGTTTTGGCCGCGCTCGTTTTTTACAATGTAGCGTATCGAGTTGACCAACACGCCCGTGTCAATCAATGGGTTGTCGCTCCCTTTACGGTCCTTGGTTGACTGCGCATTTTCCGGCTCCTTCAAGGTGCGTATTGTGTTCTGAATATCCGTTTGCACCAGCAGTCCAAGTATTGCCAAAGCCTGTTGTGTGCTTTTCTTACCCTCCAGAATTGCATTCCACTCTCGCAACGCCTGCCGTTCATAAAAGTTCCTGCGCATGTCCATGGTACTGCGTACAAATGAGCGGGCCGGTATTATAATCGTGTGGGCCTTGGTAACGCCCATTCCTTTACTGCCCTTCTTGAGGAAGATCAAAACCGTCCCACCGTCCAACGCAATCTCGTTCTTTTTACCCGGTGTTGGCTGCCCATCTTTGATAATATAGGGCTGCCCTCCAGGGTGGTTAATGGTTGCACCAAACTCGTTTGCTGAAGCAATCACCACCAGCTCTTCACCGCTAATGGAATGGATACCAATGTCCACATGGCTGGCATCGTCCAGCAGAGCCTTGACCAAATCGTCATAAGCCCCACGCTGTTCACGGATGTCAACGTCTACGCTTACAACTGGCCCGGCCATTAGGGTAAGTTATCCGCTTCAGTGTCGCCCGGTATGATGACAACAAATTTTGGAATGGTCATGTCACGCAACTCCATAAACATCAAACCATATTGTGTGCTGCCAAGCACCGTCTTTTGGTTCAAGTATGGCAACGTGAATGTGCGGCTGATGCCCCCTATACTGTAACTGCTAAGAGGGCCACGCCCGCCCACAGGTTGGTTTGCTAGGCTAAGGAAATGGGCAGCGAGGTAACGCTGTGCCATCTCCTGCATAGTGCCCCACACGGAATCAATTATATGCAACGCAACATCGGCCAGGACCAAAACCACTTCCGGGTCACTACCCGACAAAGCCTGTATGCCCGCATCATCCTTGGCAATCAATTGAATGTTTACCAGTGTGGTCGGCGTATTAGCCATGGGTTACTCCTTAACCGGGCTCCGTGGCTTCCATAGCCTCGATTTGCGCCTTAAGCGCAGCCAACACCGTTGTGCGGCTGCCCCCCTTGCGTTCCTCCTCCTGCTCATTGAAACGCCGCAGGTGGCTTAAATCAATAACCCCCTCAACCAAAGCAATGGCAGCCCATGCAGCCATTTTGGAAATGTTGGCCTCGTCCAAGGACGCCAATTC
>SDBT01013267.1_pt1 | contig 13217 bp, 12 predicted proteins | sample 2277101 | NCBI WGS metagenome assembly SDBT01 (sample SAMN10404973, study PRJNA504765) | marine sediment metagenome | isolation source: marine sediment core GS10_PC15, 103 cmbsf | place: Arctic Ocean: Southern Knipovich Ridge | collected 2010 | reverse complement strand
GCAGTATGACACTCAAACGGCCATTAATGAGGTCAAATGGATTCAGGAAAGAAATCATCGAGCATACCTTTCTCATCGTAGAAAAAAACTAGCCCTTAAGGCCTAACTTTCGTTGTAGGGGTACTTTATAGTAGGCACTTCGTGCCGACGGCCTTCGGCCGTTAAGAGACACATGAATCAATTACAATAATTGCTTTATACATCCGATATTATTCATTAGCGAATGAAAATAGTTTAATGAAAAATATAATGATGTCAATAATGGAATTTTTATGAAAATATTATTTGTATTACCTCAAATCTATCCATTTTATACAGGAGGGGCGGAAATTTTTCATTACCATCTATTAAAAGAGCTATCGCGGGATGATAATGTTTCCTATATTGGCTACGATGATATCTGTGAACCGAAGGTGAAATTTGAGAAGATATTAAGAATAAAACCATGGAGATTATTCACTCCTCTGCAAATCACTTTTAAACTAATTAAGTTAAGAAGAAAATATGATATAATTCATTTAAATTATTGTTATGGTAGTTGGGTGCATTGGTTTTTCTACCCCATTTTAAAAAAGACATTCAAAATTAGCTATGGATTGACCGTTCATGACGGACCTCTTACTGAATGGAGAAGACCGGCTATCTTTAGATCCGTTTTTAATGGAGCTAAATTCGTTGTTGCCGTTTCGGAACGTTTAAAAGATGACTTCGAAGAGCGATGTAACCGCGAAATTGTACATCTCCCTCCACTAATTCCGTTAGCGCAAAGTCATGACGAAAAATCATTCTTGTTGAACAAATATGGGTTTGGCAAGAATGATAAAGTCCTTCTTTTTGTAGGAACTTTGAAAGAATTAAAAAGACCTTTGGTGTTGATTAATGCGATAAATATTATAGACCGGGAATGGTTGGATAAACATAGCATAAAAGTTATTATTGCTGGTAGCGGAGATCAGGAAAATGAAGTAAAAAATAGCATTCAGGAATATAGGTTAGGTAAATTTATAAAAATGGTGGGTAGAGTTCCCCAGGAAAAAGTAAATGTTTACTATAAAATGGCTTCTTATTATGTTATCCCTTCCATCCATGAAGGCAAAAGCATGTCATTAATTGAAGGCATGTTTAATCATGTTCCTATTATTGCCAGCAATGCTCCAGGCATCAATGATATTATTTTTGATAATAAGAATGGGTTGTTATTTGAACTTGACAACCCAAATCATCTGGCAAATCAAATTATTAACATGGTTTCAAATAATAAATTAGCCGAGCAATTTGCAGAACAAGCTTATCAGGATTATCTTTCAAAATTTCAATTAGAAGAAATGTTAAACAGATATTTAGAATTGTACAGAAAATGAGAATTCTTGTAATTTTAAACGACTTAGACGTTGGTGGAGCCCAAAACTACACAATCTCATTGATGAATGAGTTTATTAAACTTGGGCATAAAGTTGAGTTACGTGTGCTTTCTAATAACCTTCTTTTAAAACACAGATTGTATAAACAGATTAAAGTGAAAGTATGGGCAAGGAAAAAGAAATTGGATTTTAAGATCATATCAAAAATAAAAAATGAAATTAAAAATAGTCAATATGATGGTGTGATATCTTCATATATTATTTATCAAAAGTTGGCTACGCTTTTTCTAAAAAACAATCCTGTAACAATTTATCCAATTCACTCTTCTATTCAGAAATATCGAAAAGCAGTAATATTTAATTATTTAATTTTTAAGACCAAGCGAAAATACGAAATCTTTCTAACAAGTATAGATAATCAAACTAGATACTTAATAGATAAGTACAATCTAAAAAATGATTTTTTTGAGCAGATATACAATGGAGTCGATACTGATAAATTTACCTTACCTCCTGTTGATTTTAATCGTGAAGAATTTCTGAAATCCAAGGGCATTAACCCTACAAATCGTATCATTTTAATGGTTGCCGGTTTTAGAAATGAAAAAAGACATATAGATGCAATTGATGCATTCAAACTGTTATCTCAAACAGCAAAGGATACTTCTATTGTATTTGTTGGTGATAATAGAAAAGAAGAATGTAACAAATTAATTAATTATGCAGGAAAATTGGGTTCTGAAAATATTCATTTTTTTACTGCCGATATAGCAGGTGACGTGAGGAATTATTATTGGATTTCAGATCTTTTCACTCTTACATCTGATAAAGTTGAAACCTTTCCTATTTCAGCTCTTGAGGCTATGTCATCGGGTTTACCCTGTGTACTTACAAATATTGGAGGTTCAAAAGATTTTATTATAGATGGAGTAAATGGATATTTATCAAAAGCAAATGATGTAATAAATATTAATAAGAAGTGGAAGGAAGCATTGAATTGTATTCAATTTAAAAATAAAAATCAATTAAGGGAAATTGTCGTCAAAAATTATTCTCTTAATAAAGCAGTAAATGATTATTTGAATCTTTTAGATGTTAAATTAAAGGACAGATAAAATATGAAAGTATTAATCTTAGCAGGTGGTTTCGGAACGCGTTTAAGCGAAGAAACCCAGAACATTCCCAAACCAATGATACCAATTGGGAACAAGCCGATTCTCTGGCATATAATGAAGATATATTCACATTATGGTTTTAACGACTTTGTGATTTTGCTTGGATATAAGGGTTATATAATCAAGGAATACTTCGCGAATTACTTTTTACATCAAAGTGATGTGACTTTTGATTTGAAGAATAATAAAATGCAAGTGCTAAATAAACAGATTGAACCATGGAAAGTTACTTTGATTGATACAGGACTTGATACGATGACCGGAGGCAGGATAAAAAGGGTTGAGAAATATATCAATGATGAAACATTTATGCTGACATACGGAGATGGCGTCGCGGATATTAATATCAAGGAATTGATTGAATTTCACAATAATCATACAGGCGCTATATCGATGACGGCGGTGCAACCGGAAGGGCGCTTTGGTTCTTTACGTATATCGCCCGATGAAAAGGTTGATGAATTCTTTGAAAAACCAAAAGGGGATGGCAGCTGGATAAATGGGGGGTTTTTTGTTTGCGACCCAAAGGTTCTGGATTATATACAATACGGAGATGATGCTGTTTTTGAAAGAAAACCTTTGGAAGCACTGGCAAATGATGGCGAACTGTTTGCATTTAAGCATTTTGGTTTCTGGCGACCAATGGACACGTTGCGGGATAAAAAATTGTTAAATGATCTGTGGAATAATAATCAGGCTAAATGGAAAACATGGTAAATATCTGAGAAGGATTGAAGTGTGCTGATTAAAGAATCTCTGTGGATTAAGTATATAATAAACAATCTGGATTTGCCTTCCGGCACAAAGATCTTAAACATAGGCAGCCAGAGTGACAACTATTTGAAACAACAGTATTATATTATAGAAAATGTTATAGATACTTGTAACAACAAAGGATATCAAATTGTTAATCTGGACATAAAAACAGGTAAGGGAGTTGATGTCGTTGGGGATATTTGCAGGGAAGAAATTCAGATTAAATTACAGGAGATGAAATTTTCGGCAGTATTTCTTTTCAATATCTTAGAGCATGTTACTGATATTCGGTCGATCTGTAGCAGCATAGAAGAGATATTGCCCAAAGGTGGTTATATATTGTTTTCTGGTCCATATCTCTATCCGAAGCACTTAGATCCAATTGACAATCTCTTTAGACCGAAGCCGAATGATTTAATACAGTATTTTAATGCGTTAGATATTGTTGAATCCACTATTCTGAAAGATTATTCATATTCCTATTATTTATCCAGGAATTGGAGATTATTTATTATGACGTTGATGAGAATATTATCTCCATTTTATAAATTCAATAAATGGCGGGCGGTTGTTATACCCAAATTGAGATATTTAAATAAAAATTATGAAGTGACTTGTGTGCTCTTAAGGAAAAATGGCTGAGAAATTTAACTCATTATTTGGCGGAATTTATGAAGGCAAAACCTGTTTTATAACCGGCCATACCGGTTTTAAAGGCTCCTGGCTGGCATGCTGGTTGACAAAGATGGGCTCTAAAGTAGTTGGCTATTCTTTAAACCCTTCGACTAATCCAAATCATTTTGAACTGCTGAAAGATGAATACATTTCAATCATTGGGAATATTCGAGATAGAAAGTTCCTTCATGACGCTATCTTAAAACACAAACCTGATATTGTATTTCATCTTGCTGCCCAGGCTATTGTAAGGCGTTCTTATAAAGATCCTGTTGAAACTTTTGAGACAAATGTATTGGGAACCCTCAATATATTCGAAGCTTGCCGGAAAGCTTCATCGGTAAGAGCTATTATTAATGTTACCAGCGATAAATGTTACGAAAACAAGGAATGGATTTGGGGATATAGAGAAAACGATCCAATGGGCGGACATGATCCTTATAGCGCTTCCAAGGGTTGTTCAGAAATCCTGACGTCCTCATATAGGAATTCGTTTTTCAACCTGGAGGATTATGGGGAAAAACATAATATTTTGCTTGCCAGCGCTCGGGCGGGAAATGTTATTGGTGGCGGTGATTGGGCAGAGGACAGGCTTATACCGGATATTATTCGAGCAGCATCAAAAGGTGAAAAGGTAGAAATTAGAAATCCCAAAGCAACGCGTCCCTGGCAGCATGTATTGGAACCCTTGAGCGGATATTTAACTTTAGGCTGGAAACTTTTGCAGGGTGAAAAAAACTTTGCATCAGGATGGAATTTTGGACCTGAACTTGAAAACAACGTCCCTGTTTCAGAAATTGCCAATTTATCGAAAAGATATTGGAGCGATATTGATTTTACAGAACTTGGAAACAGAGACGCTGTTCACGAAGCAAATCTGTTAATGCTTGATTGCTCTAAGGCCAACAAGATGTTGAAGTGGAAATCAATCTGGGGTTTTTCAAAAACACTTAAGAAAACGATTGAATGGTATAAGGCGTTTTATCAAACAAAAACAATAAATACTGAAAGAGACTTATTTTCATATATCAAAGACGCGCAAGATAAAGGGGTTGTATGGAGTCTTTGAAAGGTAAACGCATAGTAATTACCGGCGGGACAGGTTATGTCGGGAATTTATTAACAAGAAAACTCCAAGAAGCCAAGGCTGAATTATATGTGTTTGACATTATTCCACCATACGAACGAATACAGGAAGTAACCTACCATAATGTTAATCTCCTGGAATATGACCTGTTAAACAAACTAATAAAACAAATAAATCCGCAAAAAATATTTCATTTAGCGGCTTCTCTCAACAGAACGAGAGACTATAATACTATTGATGGAATATTGGATATCAATCTGAGAGGCACGAACAATATTCTCCGAGCTTTACAAGATATAGATTACACTTCCTTTATTTATACAAGCACCAGCGAAGTTTATGGGAATCAAGCAATAACGCCATTTAAAGAGGATATGGCGCTGCAACCGGCATCACCCTACTCGCTTTCAAAGGCTGCCGCTGAATTATCAATTCAGACATTTTCAAAAATCGACAACAAACCCTATACTATATTAAGGCTTTTCAATATTTTTGGGCCAAACCTCCCGGAAAGCTTTTTTATTCCACAATTAATAAGTGCACTGAGAAAAAATGAAGATTTCAATATGACCGAAGGAGAGCAGAAAAGGGATTTTGTTTTTATTGATGATATTATTGATGTACTAATTGTTGCGGCAACAGATAAAAATGCCAATAATCAAATATTTAATATCTGTAGCGGAGAAAGCACAAGCCTTCGTGAATTGGCATTATATATTCAAAAATTAATTCCATCAAAGGCCTCAATAAATTTTGGTGCAATTCCATATAGGGAAAATGAAGTTTGGGATATGGTTGGAAGTAATGCGAAAATAAAAGAGACAATGTCTTTTGTAAATAAAATTGATTTATCAGACGGTTTAAAAAAATTGATAAATGGGTAAGAAAAGCTCCTACGACATAATACATATTAGAGACTATTATCCAAGCAAAGAAAATCCAGCTTCTTCTCCTTGGGTATATGATATCGTTAAAGGCATGCAGCAGAAGGGATTATCATCCTTAGTTATTTCGCCTACGCCATATATTCCTGAGTTTGTCAGGAAAGACAACAAATATTACCTTTATCCTACACCGTCAAATAAAATTGAGAACTATAAAGGCACTGATGTAATAAGGCCGTTGTACTTTAAAATACCTAATAATCTTCTTTTAAACATCAACTTTTATTCACTTGCGCATTCAATTGCAAATGCAATTCCGGAGAATATCCAACCAAAATTGATTCATGCACACTTCGGCCAAAACGGTATTGGTGCGATTAAATTAAAACAAAAACATGGTGTTCCCTTAATCACTTCTTTTTATGGATACGATTCTGGTAGATTAGCAGAAAAATTTAAGCCTTATTATAAAAAGTTAATTCAAAATGGTGATGTTTTCTTGGCATTAAGTGAGGACATGAAATCTGATTTAATGAATTTGGGGGTTCCTGAAGAAAAAATAATAATTCACCATTTAGGGATTGATTTAGAAACCTTCAAGAACATTAAAGAAAAGAATGAAAAGAAACCATTCGTCTTTTTAGTTGTTGCAAGAATTGATGAATCAAAAGGCATACAAGATGTAATTGAAGCCTTCTCAATGGTTCATAATGAAAATATGCTTTTGAAAATTGTGGGAGATGGAACTTATAAAGAAAAGCTAAGTAATCTCGTTTATAACTTAGGTATTGATAAAAATGTTAAGTTTATTAACAACTTTACAGCAAATAATCCAAGAGGTGTCGTAATCGAAGAGATGCAAAAGTGTAGTGTTGCCCTACTAACAAGCTACTCTCTTGAAAATAGCACAAAAGAAGGGACCCCCGTTGTCTTAATGGAAGCACAGGCTTGTGGTAAACCGTGTATTGCCACATTTCATGCCGGAATACCAGAAGTTGTTAAGGATAAATCCACGGGTTATTTGGTCAAAGAAAGAGATTTGAAAGCAATTGGCAAATATATGATGCTATTTTATAATAATCTGAATTTAGTAGAGAAAATGGGAGAAAATGCCAGAAATCACATCTTTGAGAATTTTAATCAGAGTGTCCAACTAAAAAAATTGTATTCAATATATTCTAAATGGGGAGATTTTAAGAATGGCAATTAATAACTGGATTACTGAAAATGTCATTCTCCCCCTAAGCGACATTGTTTTAGGGCAGTCCATAAAAAAACATTTGGTTTTTCTTTTGGAGAGCCAATGGTGGTCGGAAAGTGACCTTAAAGAATATCAAAACGAGAAATTGAGAGCATTAATAAGACATGCCTATGAAAATGTTCCCTATTATAATGAGTTGTTTAGAAAACTGAAACTAAAAACGGATGATATTAAAAACACGGATGATTTAGCCAAACTCCCAGTTCTCACGAAAGAAGAAATTAGAGAAAATTTGAAAAATGGAAAAATAATCGCTCAAAATATTCCTCAAAAAAAAATGATTCACAGTGGGTCAAGTGGCTCTACCGGAGAACCATTGCAATATTATATAACAAAGGATGCTGAGAGCTTTTCAAAAGCTTGCAATATTAGAGGATGGTATTGGATGGGGTATAGATTGGGGGATCGATATATAAAATTGAGTCAGAATCCCCGCAAAGGCATAAAAAGAATACAGGATAAAGTTAATAACTGTTATTACCTATTTGCCCAGCAACTGACGAATGACAATTTTAAAGTGATTACCGAATCAATAATAAGGGCTAAGCCATTGTTTATAAGAGGATACCCTGATCCAATGTCATTTTTGGCGAAATATATTCAAAAAAATAATGTAATACTACCTCCAATTATAGCGATTAACACAACAGGAAACATTCTGTTTCCAAACGTAAAAACTCTCATAGAAGTAGTTTTCCAAGCGCCAGTTTTTGATTCATATAGTTGTGAGGGTGGGGCAATAGTATTTGAATGCGGTACTCATAACTGTTATCATTCTTCGATGGAATATTCTGTGACAGAAATAATGTCTGGGTCTAAAGAGGTGGATTCTGGGGAAAGAGGTTGTTTAATTACAACCGATCTACACAATTATGCAGTGCCGTTTATCAGGTATGATTCTCAAGATTATGTTGTAAAATCATCCGAACAATGCACCTGCGGTAGAAAGTTATTAGCAATTGAAAAAATTGAGGGAAGAGATTCGGATATATTAATTACTCCCAAAGGTAAATATTTAATTGTACATATTTTTACAATATTTTTTGAATGGCTTGATTCTGTTGAGCAATTCCAGATTAGGCAGGACAAAATAGATGAGTTTGAATTTTTACTTAAAGTTAATTCAAAATATACATCTGAGGTTGAAAAGGAAATATACAATTATTGGGGAAAATATATTGATGAAGATGTAAAAATCAAAATCCATGTTGTTGACGATATTCCCCTTGCTAAGTCTGGGAAAAGGAGATTTTTGATAAGGAATAAAGATGTAAAGATTGAGCTGTAGATATCCTTTGTTTTGTCCACCTGCCCCACGCATTATTAAAATCGTAAAAAGTAAAATTTCATCTATTCACTAATGACATAACGATACAAAGGATTATTATGGCCATTAAAATATGTACTAAGTGTATATTGGACACCACTATATTGGACATTAAGTTTGATGAAAATGGCGTATGTAATTTTTGTGAATTACATAAAGCCTTGGAAAAAAAATATCCTATTGATGAAGCATTATTGCAACAAATTATTGATGAGATAAAAAATAGGGGGAAAAACAAAAGGTACGATTGTGTAATAGGAGTAAGTGGCGGGGTAGATAGTACATATTTGATATATATGGCAAAGAAGTGGGGATTAAGACCATTGGCAGTGCATCTGGATAATGGCTGGAATTCTGATATAGCCGAGAATAATTTACAGCAAATTGTAAAAAAGCTGGATGTTGATTTAAGAATTGAAAAGGTAAATCGGGATGAATTCCGTGAATTGCAGATTGCGTTTCTAAAAGCATCTGTTCCTGATATTGAAATCCCGACAGATGTGGGAATATATGTAACGTTGTACAAAGTAGCTTCAGAAGAGGATATCCCATCTATAATCAATGGTCATTCATTCAGAACAGAGGGGACGCAGCCACTTAGTTGGACTTATATGGAAGGTAAATATGTTGAAAGTGTTTATAGACAATTTTCTGGTAGGCACTTGAAGCACTTTAGTAATTTGAAAATTAAAAATCTAATATATTATATTTTGATAAAGAGAATCAAAGAATATCGACCTTTGGAGTATATGATTTATGATAAAAAAGAAGCTGCGAAAGTTATCAATAAAGAGATAAATTGGCAGGATTATGGAGGACATCATTTCGAATCGATTTATACAAGGTTCGTGGCTTCATATATCCTTCCCACTAAATTTAATATAGATAAAAGAAAAGTGACTTTTTCCGCACAAATACGTAGTGGGTTGTTAAGTAGGAAAGACGCATTAAATATTATTAGAAAAGAGTATTATCCAAGAGATAAAATAGAAAATGATAAGAATTATATTCTTGAAAAACTAAAAATATCGGAAAAACAATTTAACGAGATTATGAACTTACCAATAAAAAATCATTTATATTATCCCACTTATCACTCTACAATTAGAAGAATGAAATTATTTATTAAGCTGGCTTGTATATTAAAATTACTGCCGGATGTTGTGTATGAAAAATATGCAAAATAATAAAATGAACATTTTGGTAGATATAAGCCATCCAGCTCAGTTGAATTTTTTTAAAAACGTGATCAAAGCACTTTCTCAAAATGGAGATAATGTAATAATAACCAGTATAAAGCGAGGAAAGTTGCAGGAGATATCTGCAAAAGAGTTGCCAGGATTCTGCGTTAAATATGTTGGTAGTCACAGCGGAAATAAACTGTCAATAGTTTTAGAAGCAAATTTGTTTAAGTTTTTTAGATTACTACTTTTCTTGATAAATAAAAAAGTTGATGTCGGTGTTAGTGTCGGTGGATTTGTTCTAGGTTTTGTTTTAAAGATATATCGGGTGCCTAATATCCAATACGATGACGACCCTGAGAGTTCAAAAAATTTTTTATTGGAAAGATTAACTAGCACAGAACTTTTTCTTCCTTTGTTCAGTGTGCCCAATAAGAAGATAAGGCGGTTCAAGGCGTTAAAAGAATGGGCATATCTATCTCCAAAATATTTTACTCCAGCCATAAAAGAATTAGATAATTACAATCTAGAACCTCAAAGATATATTTTTGTCAGAGAAGTTTCTACAGGAAGCTTGAATTATGCAAATCAACAATCAAATATTATTGCGACCTTTGCCCGCGACTTGCCCCACAATTATTATAGGATTTTATTATCCCTTGAAGATAAATCTACAATAAATCAATATCCCAGCGATTGGATATTATTGGAAGAACCTTTAAGCGATATTCATTCCCTTATCTATTTTAGCAAGGTTGTAATCTCGTCTGGCGATAGCATGGCGCGTGAAGGAGCGATGTTGGGGGTACCGAGCATTTATTGCGGAATAAGAGAAATGGCTGCCAACAAGGTGATGATTGATAAAGGCATGTTGTTTCATAAAAATGTTAAAGATGTTCCTCGGTTTGTTGAGCAGATGATTAGCAGTGACATTAAAATTGAAGAACAGGATAAGTTTAGAGAAAGACTCGAAGATGAATGGGTTGATGTGACAGGGTTTATTATTGAAACTATAAAGCGATATCAAAAGGGTTGATATGAACATTTCTATTTTCGGTTTAGGTTATGTTGGGTGCGTAAGTCTTGGATGCCTGGCAAAAAATGGTCAGCATGTCATAGGTGTGGATGTAAATGAATTAAAAGTAAAGCTTATCAATGAGGGCAAAGCGACAATAATTGAGAAAGATATAGATACAATCATAAAAGAGCAGAGAGAAAAAAACAATATCTCTGCTACCTTAGATCATAAATCTGCTGTCTTAAATTCAGATGTAACAATTATTTGTGTTGGTACGCCTTCTACTAATAATGGGCATTTGAATTTAGATTACATCTATCAGACAGCCAATCAAATTGGTGAAGCTTTAAAAGAGAAAGATTCATTTCATGTAATAGTGATAAGAAGTACTGTTTTGCCAGGCACAAATAAAAAAGTAGATGGAATTATTAGTGAAGTTTCGGGGAAAAGAGGGAATATCTGTTTTGCTGTTGTTTCAAATCCAGAGTTTTTAAGAGAAGGGAGTTCAGTCGAAGACTATTATAACCCTGCGATTACTGTTCTTGGAAGTGATTGTGATAAAGCGATCAAAATAATAGAAACAATTTATGATGACATAAAAGCGCCAATTGTAAAAACCGATATTGAAGTAGCGGAGATAATTAAATATGTAAATAATACTTATCATGCCTTAAAAATATGTTTTGCCAATGAGATTGGAAATATCTGCAAGAAGATGAACATTGATTCACATAAAGTTATGGATATATTTTGTAAAGATACGCACCTTAATATTTCGCCATATTATTTTAAGCCTGGTTTTGCTTATGGTGGTTCATGTTTACCAAAAGACATGAAGGCCTTAAAAACAATTTCGCACGATAATTATCTTTCCTCTCCCCTTATTGAGGCAATTCATAATTCCAATGAGAATCAAAAAAGAATTGTTATCGATATGATAGAATCAACCGAGGGGAACAAAATAGGGGTTTTGGGTTTGAGTTTTAAGCAGGGGACTGATGATTTAAGGTATAGTCCCACTGTTGAAATTGTAGAGTATTTGTTTGGTAAGGGTTATAGCATTTTAATCTGGGATGAAATTGTTCAACAATCCAAGTTGGTAGGAAGTAATAAAGAATTTATCCAGATGCATATACCCCACCTTTCAAAATTGATAACAGATAATCTGATTGAAGTTATAGATAAATCGGAAGTCATTCTTGTTACACAAAAAAATAAAAAGACTTCTTCTCTGATTGAAAAGTATCCAGAAAAAATATTTATAGATGTTGTGCGTGTTTCTGAAAAGAGCAGTAGCGGTAATTATCAAGGGGTTTGCTGGTAAAAAATGCAAGACTTCACTAAAAGTCTGCAAAAAAAATCCTATAAGAGATAGTCGGCAATGGCTATTCATTCCAAACTCTACAAGATTTTATCCAGCGACCTGAAGATAAAACAGTAATCCTCCGCCACGATGTGGATCGGATACCGGAAAATGCCCTTGTAATTGCAAAGATTGAGAAAGAGACCGGAATAAAAGCGAGCTATTATTTTCGTATTGTAAACGAGAGCTATGATGAAAATATCATCAGGCAGATAGTGGACATGGGGCATGAGATTGGGTATCATTATGAGAATCTATCTGAAGTAAGTAAAAAGTATCCGCACCCCAGAGGAATGGCCTTCGGATTCCACAGGGCAGGGATTACGCAGATTAACGCAGATGAGGGGAAAAAGGACTTCCTTTGGAAAGCAAGGATGAATAGGATGATTGGATGGAAACAACTTAATGTAGAAAGGGAAGAGATAAAAGAAGGGCTTAAAAACGAATTGTTTGAATTAGCGATTGATGATTTTCGATTGAATCTGGAGAAACTGCGGAAGTTTTATGCGGTAAAAACAATATGTATGCATGGCAGTCCTTTGTCAAAGTGGAATAATCGGGATTTGTGGAAGAGGTATAGTTATAGGGATTTTGGCATTATTGCCGAGCCTTATTTTGATGTGGATTTTGGTGAAATCTTTTACGTTACTGACACAGGGCGAAAATGGAAAAATTCGGGTGCGATTATTCGGGATAGGGTAGACAGCAGGTTTGATACTGAAATTAAAAGTACACATCATTTTATCGAACTGGTTGAAACAAACAAGCTTCCGGATAAGATGATGATCAATGTTCATCCGCAGAGGTGGACGGATAAACCATTGCCCTGGGTGAAGGAGTTTGTGGGGCAGAATTTTAAGAATGTGGTAAAAAGAGCAATGCTGGAATACTGGCCTAACAGATAATGCTGGAATGCTGGAATAAAAACAAATAATAGAATGCTGGAATGCTGGGATAATAGATAATGCTGGAATGCTGGGATGCTGGGATAAAGGCAAATAATGGGATGCTGGAATTGAAAAGGGGCGTATAGAATGAAATATTCGAGGTTTGAGGATTTGCCGTGTTGGCAGAAAGCGAGAGAGTTATGCCAGGCGGTGTTCAAGGTTATCAATAGGGCGCCGTTTTC
>SDBT01013266.1_pt1 | contig 13217 bp, 12 predicted proteins | sample 2277101 | NCBI WGS metagenome assembly SDBT01 (sample SAMN10404973, study PRJNA504765) | marine sediment metagenome | isolation source: marine sediment core GS10_PC15, 103 cmbsf | place: Arctic Ocean: Southern Knipovich Ridge | collected 2010 | reverse complement strand
AGCTGGGGAAGATACTGGCTGAAGTAGGCATCCAGGGCTTCTACGCCCTCAATAATTGTTCTATTGAGTTCTCCGGTTTGTTCTCCCTGCAGATATGCGGGACCCAGCTCTTTTAATTTATCAAGCAGCAGGTTACGAACGCGGCTTTTAACTTGAACAGCGATGGTTTTGGCGCTGAGACTGCTGAGCCAGGTCAAAATCGCTCGCAGCGAAAACAAGATCAGGGTAATGATCAGCAGGTTTGATACATCAGCCAGTCCATAACCATCCAGGAAGACCCTGCTGACAATCCGGCTGATTGTGCTTGCTTGCCAAAGCACCAGCAGCCCGGAAATAAAACCCAGGCTGATAGTCAGAATTAACCAGGTGCGACTTTTTTGTGCCAGTCGCAATAGTTTTGAATTCGGAAACATGAACTGGTCCTACTTTATTTCAAATTATAGTATCACAAGGGCTGGTTTGATGTCGGTCTGAAATAACTGAGAAAAATCTTCCGGGAGCATAATCGTGCTATACTTTTTTTCAGATAAAACGCGCGCTTTCAGGAGACTGATCCATGACAGAGAATACTTGTTTCCTAATCCTGCTGGGACCTCCCATGTCAGGCAAAGGTACCCAGTCCGCCAGATTATCCGACTCGCTGGGCATCCCCAAAGTATCATCCGGGGATTTATTCAGGGGGAATATCAAAAATCAGACTGAGCTGGGACTGATGGCGAAGTCTTTTATCGATCGGGGAGATCTGGTGCCGGATCAGGTCACAATTAACATGGTGGCTGACAGATTAAAACAGGAAGATTGCCGGAACGGCGCAGTGCTGGATGGTTTCCCACGAACCATCACTCAGGCGGAAGCTCTGGACGGAATATTGAGTGATCTGGGTGCAGAACTGACCGGGACGATCTCAATTGCTGTCCCGGAGGACGTTCTGGTTGAGCGGGCAAGTGGAAGGCGTATCTGCTGCACCTGCGGGCAATCCTACCACCTGGTATTTAATCCACCAGCGGAAGAAGATGTCTGTGATCTGGATGGGGGAGAGCTGTACCAACGGGAAGATGATCGACCAGATACTGTGCGCCGGCGCCTGGCAGTTTACAAGGCTCAAACCAGTCCCTTGATCGATTTCTACAAAGCGCAGGGAATTCTCATGGAAGTCAACGGTGACCAATCCATTGAAAAGGTTAGGGAAGAGCTTATTTTGGTTATCGCTTGAAAGAGGGGACTAAGTCCCTTAAAGGGACTTAGTCCCTAGTCTAATTATCCCATAGGACACAGTTTCCTAAAAGGAAGCCGTGTCCTATTAGTTTTGTTTAGATTTAGTAATGCAAATCGGGACTATCCGGACTGAGCCGCTTCCGGAACATCCAGTAGGTCCAGCCCTGATATACCAGGATAACCGGCAGAAAAATGGCTGCCACAATAGTGATTACCTTGAGAGCATAGGCACTTGCAGAGGCATTATAGATGGTCAGGTTATTTGCAGTATCCAGGGTGGAAATCATCAACCTGGGGAACAGACCCGAGAAAACCATCACTGTCGCCAAGACGATCACGAGAGCTCCGCTGATAAAAGTCAACCCCTCTCTGCCTTTGTGTAGGAACCAGCCGTAAGCTAACAGAGCGGCTGCTGCCAGGATTGCTGGTATCATCCCATCAAATCCGGGATTGTTGAGGATATCTGTTTCCAGGTAAGTCCAAACCAGGAAAGATACGGTCAGGACAACTGCCAGAATCCAGACTTTTCCGCCTAGATCCTTGGCGCGCTGTTTAAGTTCACCTTCCAGTTTGAGGCCCAGGAAACTGGCGCCGTGAATGATGAACAGGCTCAGGAAAACCAACCCTCCAAATAAGGAATAGGGGTTCAGCAGGGGGATCAAGCCTCCATAGTAATTAAAATCAGCCTCAATGGCAACTCCCCGCATCAAATTGGCAATAGTCACACCCCAAAGCAGGGCAGGAACCAGGCTGCCGATAAAAATCGCCATATCCCAGCTTTTACGCCAGGCGGGTTCATCTCGTTTGCCCCGGAATTCAAAGGCGACACCTCGAATGATCAATCCCAGCAGCATAATTACCAATGCCACATAAAAACCACTAAACAGGGTGGCATACATATGCGGAAATGCCGCAAACATAGCTCCGGCGGCTGTGATCATCCAGACCTCGTTTCCATCCCAGACGGGACCGATGGTGTTGATGACTGCCCGGCGTTCATTATCTTTCTTGGCTATGAAAGGAAGCAGCATGCCTACACCATAATCAAATCCTTCTAAAAAGAAGAATCCGCAGAATAAAACGGTGAGTAATATAAACCAGAGTATATTAAGATCCATGTTAATCTCCTTTTCCTTCCGCTGGCGCAGGATCACTCTTTCCGTATTTTATGATCAATGAGATGCCAATCACGCCTAGAATTGCGTAAAGGATCAAGAAGCTTACCAGCGAGAAAATGATATTGCCAGGTGTGATGGTGGGTGATACAGCATCTTCAATTTTCTGCAGCCCGTGTACAATCCAGGGCCAGCGGCCGGTTTCTGCCACCAACCATCCCGCAGTTATTGCGATGGTTGGAAACAGGCCCGATATGATGAGACTTTTTAAGAACCAGGATCGTTTTTCAAGTTGATCACCCCGGGACCAGATCACAGCCAGGACAGAGAGCAGGATCATCAACAGCCCAATCCCAATCATTGTCCGGGAAGCCCAATAGCTGATGGTAACAGGCGGTATGTAGTTTCCTGGTCCGTACTTGGCTACTTCTTCTGCCTGCAGATCAATCAAACCTTTGAACTCAGTGCTGAAATCATTAAACAACAGGAAGGAAAGAATCTTCGGAATTTTGATATCAAAGGTATTTTTCTGGTTTTCCTGGTCAACGATGGCAATCACAGAAAATGAGGCTGGCGCTTCAGTTTCCCAGTGTCCCTCCATGGAAGCGACTTTCAAAGGTTGGGATTCTGCCAGGAATTGTCCCTGGGCGTGGCCAATTAATCCAACCAATATTGATCCAACCAGGGCAAATACTGCTGCCCAGCGGAAAGATTTACGAAAAAATCCTTTTGTTTCTGGTTTGTTTTGTAAGATATGCCAGGCACTGAAAGCCATGATCAGGAATCCGCCAGTTGCTATTCCTGCGGTTACTACGTGAGGAAACTGGTGCCAAACATTGGGATTGCCGAGTATGGCCCAGAAATCGGTCATTTCAGCCCGCCCGTTCCTGATAACATATCCAACCGGGTTCTGCATGAATGAGTTTGCGACTAGGATCCAAAAGGCTGATAAATTGGATCCGATAGCAATCAGCCAGGCCACTCCTGCGTGAGCTCGTTTGGAAAGTTTATCCCATCCGAAGATCCAGATACCTATGAAGGTTGACTCCATGAAAAATGCCATCAAAGCTTCAATTGCCAGGGGGGCTCCGAATATATCACCCATGAAACGGGCATATTCTGACCAGTTCAATCCAAAATGGAATTCCTGGACGATGCCGGTTACTATGCCAATGGCAAAGTTGATCAGGAAAATCTTGCCCCAGAACTTTACCATTCTCTTATAAGTTTCATCCCCGCTGATGACATATTTGGTTTCCAGTATGGCCAGGAAAAGAGATAATCCCAGCGTGACCGGGACAAAAAAGAAATGGAAGATGGTAGTTATTGCAAACTGCCATCTTGAGAGAATTACAGGATCCATATACACCTCTCTCTAAGATTGATAATGTCAAATCTTCACAAAAAATACTGTCTTTTCTGTATTGTACATCCACAATTGGAACAGGGGGAATTTAATTGACCAAAATTGGGAAATTTATCAATTATGTCTAATTCTTAACAAGGGGCTGGAGATTGAATAAGTATCCTTAAACATAGACTGTCGGCCGTAGTAAATGTGACCCTCATTCAAGATTAGCTATCAGGGACCAGCCATTTAAACATCACGAGAGCATCAATATAGCCTTTCTCCGGATGATTAAATGCTTTTGGCAGACGTCCTACAGTTTCGTAGCCAAGTTTGTTCCACAGCCTGATGGCACCCTGGTTGCTCGCGGCCACAAAATTAAACTGCATTGCTTTATACCCTAATTCCCGGGCGATTTCCTGGGAATGTTCACACATTGCTGTGGCGATCCCTTTATCCCTCTTTTTTGCCGTAACCATATATCCGCAGTTGCATACATGGCTTCCAGGACCGGTCTGATTTGTTTTGATGTAATAAGTTCCGACAATTTCCCCTGCATCTTCTGCAACAAATGTTTTCCGGGGTAATCCCATCCAAAGTTTTCGGGCATCTTCCTGGGATATATCCTGTGGATACGCGTAAGTTCCCCCTGGGGAGACAATCTCAGAAAATATTGGCCAGATTCTCTCAAAGTCCCTATCTTTCGCTTCCCTGATCTTCATTAGTTCATATCCAAGTCATTTTGTTGTGTTGGAAGAACCAATTTATTTCGGGAACCTGGCTTTTTACCGTAGAAGAAATCATCCAGGATCAGAGCTGCCCGGCGGAATGTCCCGGAACGGGAATTTCCCCAGCGTACCAGATTATGGATCCAATTATCAGGATGGGAATAGGGGCAAACTGCCATGCACTTACCGCAGTCGGTTCCAATGATCGTCCAGTAGTGGTAGCAGGATTCAGGATTGATTTTCCAGCGCAGCACACCATTGTTGACTTCCCGATCATCATGAGAGATGGATTGGCTGGGGCAATTTTCAGCGCATTTTTTGCAGATTATGCAGAAATCCAATATGCTGGAATCTGGTTGGTATGAATCTGGAATCAGGGGTAAATCGGTGGTTACTACACCAATCCGAACCCGGGGACCTAATTTTGGAGTCATTAATAATCCCATTCTGCCAATTTCTCCCAGTCCAGCATCCCGGGCGACCAGGGGAGCAATTACGCGGTAGTTGCCGTCAATGTGAGCCTGGGCTGGATAACCCAGAGAACGTATGGCAGCCGCCAGCTGGACCGCTACCCGGGCAGACTCCACATATTGGCGGCCGGATTCCATAGTGATGGGTGGATAGGGGGCTGAAGCGATCATATCGAAATCCATCTCGACCGTAAAAGCAATTCCAAATTGATGATTTAGATCAACCGGATCCCCATACGTGCCTGATCCGCGGCCAATATGAGAATAAATGTGAGTTGGTTTGAGGTCCGTTATACCGCTGGTCAGGGCGCCGTAATACCTGGCCAGATATTTTACTGTCCGGGTAAATTCTTCTGGTGAAAGCTCAAACCGATCAGTTGATGTTGGCCCATCGACGGCTTCCTTGAGAGCTTCGGTCAAGCTGAAACTTCCCACTGTGGCTGCAGAGTGAAGGGGATCGGTATATTTCGCCCCGGGAGAGAGCAGGCCCGGCTGCGCCCTGGATTTATCGTCAAGGGGCTGATGGTCTGGATGGGCCTGGTAATAGGACAGGTATTTCTCCGATCCTGGTTCTAATCTGGCCCGGGCGAAGATAATTTCCCGCTCATCAACGCGGTTGGCAGGAGTACGTGTTTCGGGGGATATTCTTCCAACTGGGATAAAAAAGGCTAAGCCTGCCAGTGACAATAATCCCAGATAAATACCAATAACCAGGATCCTTCCATTTTCGGAAAGAAGCAGCGCGCTGAGTAAAACACCAGATCTTAGGATGGTTATCAGCGCAGCCCGCCCGGAAGCTCTCTTTTCTCCCTCCTGAAGTGAAATTACCGAAAGGGCAGCAGTCGGGAATAGAACAAACGCAGATATACTGAGGATCAGGATGGTTGTAGGAGTCATTTTTGTTAGTTATGAAAGTTCAACAATAATTCATTAATTGGGTTATTGATGGAATGCACTACTATTATAGCGGGGTTTTCAGGTCAGGGGAAACTACCCTTGATGTGATTAACCCAGAGGTTTTTTGTCGGTGCCTATCCTCAACTTCCTGAGGGTGGGATGAGATAACCCCTGCTTGTGAAAAAAATATTTATAGAGTTGATGTTTTATTTTTCCGTTGACGTTCTCCCTTGTTCATGCTATATTAATTTAGTGGAGTGGGGAATTTCCGACTTCATTGGCAGAACGTACGTTTCTTGAGCAATTATATTGTTTAGAACGAGGGGGAACGCCCTGCTGAGTTGATACCATTTAGTCCGAAGGAGATTTTTTATGGCAGAGCGTGAGACCGGTACTGTAAAATGGTTTAACGCAGGTAAAGGCTACGGCTTTATTGAACGCGATAATGGCGAGGGCGATGTATTCGTCCATTACAGCGCGATCAATGGATCCGGGTTCAAAACGCTTGACGAAGGTCAGCGAGTTGAATTTGATGTGGTTGAAAGCGACAAAGGACCTCAGGCCCAGGATATCGAGCCTATGGGTGAGAGTGTTACTTCCTTCACCACCGAGCCCGAAGACAGCGAAGACGAACCTGACAGCGAAGACACTTTCAGCGAAGACACTTTCAGCGAAGACGAACCTGACAGCGAAGACGAACCTGACAGCGAAGACGAACCTGACAGCGAAGACGAACCTGACAGCGAAGACGAACCTGACAGCGAATTCTAATAAAACCATGCTAGACAAATAAAAGGGCAGCGAGAGATCGCTGCTCTTTTTGTTTCCCTGATAGTTTTCTATTACAATGAGATAGGGAGGAAATTTACTCATGAAATGGTTCAAAGAATCGATCCAGATGGAAAGCACCGGAAAGGGACTTTACTCGATTACTGATCAGATCAACCAGGTGTTGAATTCCTGGGTTGCCAAGGAAGGTATGTGTTATTTATTCATCCCTCACACCAGCGCCTCCCTGGTTATCAACGAAAGTTACGATCCTTCCGCCCGCCAGGACATGGAAAATTTCCTGGAACGCCTGGTTCCAGAAGGTGAATCCTGGTATCGCCATACAATGGAAGGCAGGGACGATTCACCATCCCATATGCGAGCTATTCTTACCCAGACCAGCTTGAGTATCCCCGTTGATGAAGGTGTCTTATCCCTGGGTACCTGGCAGGGAATTTACCTGTTTGAACACAGGGTTCGATCCTGCCGCCGAAATGTATTGATCCGTTATTTGGAAGCTGACTGAGGGGGGAAAATTGAAAGAAATTAGCAATACTCGTTTACGATCGTTTATGCTGGGTATTCTGGTGTTATTAACACTCATCCTGGTTGGATGCGGCCCGGAGCCAGCCACTTGGTTAGAACCATTATCTAATCCAACTCCAGTTGGCTATACATCTTCCGACCAGATTATCAGTCTTTATTTCACTGCCCCCGCCAATGATGAATATCGAGGAGGACCTGACCAGTATATAGTTGAAGCCATTGATCAGGCTCGCTCCCAGGTGGATGCTGCTCTCTATGATTTAAACCTCTGGAGCATTCGCAACGCTTTCATCAGAGCTCATAAACGGGGTTTACTGGTGCGTCTGGTCCTGGAAGGGGACTCCCTTTACCGACCCGAAATACAAGAGCTAATTTCAGCAGGAATTCCTGTGATGGCAGATGATGGTGAAGGCCTGATGCATAATAAATTTTTGGTTATTGACCACGCGGAAGTTTGGACCGGATCGATGAATTTTACCCTGAACGGTGCCTACCGCCATTTAAATAACCTGGTGCGAATCCGTTCCTTTCGCCTGGCGGAGAACTTCACTGAAGAATTTGAGGAAATGTACCTGGATGGTTTTTTTGGAGAAATAAGTTTGGCAAATACACCCCATCCGGTCCTGGAAATCGATGGACTGCGAGTTGAAACATATTTTTCTCCGGATGATTCCACTGCGGAGCGATTGATTAACTTGATCCTGGAGGCGGAAGATTCAATTGAATTTTTGTTTTATGCATTTACATCTGACGGCATTGCTGACGCCCTGATCTATCAGGCCAACCAGGGAATTCGGGTCCGGGGAGTTGTTGACGCTTACCAGGAAAGCGCAGGGTTGGGTGGGGAATATCAGCGGTTGAGGGATCAGGGGTTGGATGTGCTGCTGGATGGACATCCTGAGAAAATGCACCACAAAGTGATTATTATTGATGGGGAGATTGTTGTTACAGGTTCTTATAACCTAACGCGCAGCGCTGAAATCAAGAATGATGAAAATACCCTGGTGATCCACGATCATAAGATTGCAGAAATATACTTGGCTGAATTTGAATGGATTTTCCAGGATGGAAAGATCCGCTAATTTTGCAGATTTATTGACAAACCTATCTACCTCTGACCGGTTGTCATGTATAATAAAAAGACCTGAAATCTCCAAGACGATTTTAAGGATGACATGATGGACGAACAGATCACTGGATCGACACGGGAATGGAAGCGGCTTGTTGAAGAGTTCCAGAAAAAAAGCGATCGAGCTGTAGCAATTCTGGGGACTACTTATTTAAATACACACCTGGCCCGGTTGTTGGAGTGTTTTATCATTGATGATGAAAAGATCTCCAAAATGCTTTTAAGCGAAGAGAATCCCCTGGGAAGTTTTGAAGCCAGGATAAAAGCAGCCTATGGTTTGGGATTAATCAGCAAAACAGAATACCATGACCTGGTATTGCTCTGGCATATACGCAACCGGTTTATCCGTGATATGGGGGAAGGAAGTTTTACAGAGTTAGATATCAGGAATCTCTGTAAAAGACTGAAGATCCCTGATGAAGTCATTCTTCAGGAAGAGGATCCAACGCCACGCCGGTTATTTGTATTTGGCACTGCAATTCTGGCCCAACAGTTGATGTATCGTGCGAATGAAGCCTTCGACGAAAAGCGAAAATTGCGCGATAATTTCATCCTGGTAAATATCGAGTAAACATTTATTGATCCGTTTATAGGGGGATTTTTTTATTTAAGCTGGCGGGGGGTGAGATCAATGCCGGTAATCTGGGTAACTATTTTCTTATTTGGGGGAGTTATAACGGCTGACCAGTTGTCTTGGGGAGTATCCAGATGGCTCTGGTCTGGTTTGATTTCTATTTTGTTGATTATTTGTATCCTATTATTACTCCGATCAAAATTCAGCAACCTGGAAAAACCGATTGGAGGATTGTTTCTTAGCCTGGCAGCGGCTTTTTTCATCGGGGGAATCCGCTTTCAGGCGTCTCTGCCAGACTATGGGAATGCAAAGTATATCCAAAACTACGTAGATCAAGGTGCCCCGGTAAATATTACCGGTCTTGTAGTCGAATTTCCGGATTCACGGGATCAGATCACCAATCTTAGGATTGAGGTAGAAAGCCTGGAAAATATCAGGGAGGATTTTGCTGCTGATGTTTATGGTTTGATCCTGGTTAAGATACCAGTTGAAAAAAAGGTTTCATATGGCGACAGGGTTAAGGTCAGCGGGTATTTGAAGCTGCCCCCGGAAGGGGAAGATTATAATTATCGGGCGTATTTAAAGCGCCAGGGAATTTATGCTTATCTACCAAACGCTGAAGTTGAAATCCTGGAACCTACTGACGGGGGAAATTTCTTGCTATGGAATGTTTATGCATTGCGATCCCGGGCGTTAGAGCATATCTATCAGCTCTGGCCGGACCCGGAAGCTTCACTCCTGGCAGGGATACTGCTGGGAATTGAATCGGGCATTTCTGAGAAAGTCCAGAAAGCTTTCCGGGAAACAGGGACTACTCATATAATTGCAATTTCGGGATTCAATATTACGATAGTTGCCGGGTTGTTCTCCCGTTTTTTCAGCCGTGTGTTAAATCCCCGTCAAGGTGCATTGGCCGCTGTATGTGGGATCGGTTTATATACCCTGTTGGTTGGTGCGGACGCTGCAGTTGTCCGGGCAGCTGTCATGGGGGGGTTATCCATCTTTGCGGGGCAAATAGGTCGCCGGCAGCACGGGCTGAATGCGGCAGCGTTGGCTAGTTTGATCATGGTCTTATTTAATCCCCAGCTGCCATGGGATCTTTCATTCCAGCTCTCCCTCTCAGCTACTCTGGGTTTGATCTTATATGCGGATCCGCTGGCAAATTTATTTTTGAGGATCTCATCCCGAGTTATGCCTTTGGAAAAGGCTCAAATGCTTATTGGACCAATCAGTGAATTTGTCCTTTTCACATTTGCTGCTCAGTTAACCACTCTACCTGTTATGCTTTATCATTTCCAGAGTTTTTCGTTGAATACTTTTTTGACCAATCCAGCAATTCTACCTGTCCAACCGCCGATCATGCTGATCGGAGGTCTGGCATTAATCTTGAGTTTGATATGGCTGCCGCTTGGCAAAGCAGCGGCTCCCCTGGTTTACCCTTTTGTCTTATTTACGATCAGGATCGTTGAATGGTTTAGCACACTGCCAATCCGACCAGGCCAAATAGGTCCAATAAAAATAGGCTGGATTGCAGGTTTTTATTTAGTGCTGGCTTTAGTAACCTTCGGAGGCCCCCTTTTATACTATTTCAGTACTCTGCTGAACACAGGAGCAGCTGTGGGAAGTCTGACCGTTTCGATTATTGTCATCTGGCGGTTGGTATTTTCTGCACCAGATGATTTATTTCACCTTGTACTGCTGGATGTTGGAACCGGGAGTGGGTTATACCTTCAAACTCCTTCCGGGCAAAGAGTAATGATCAATGGTGGTCCCAGTACCCGCAGGCTGTCAGATCACCTGGGCCGCAGGTTGCCGCCATTTCAGAGACATATTGATTATTGGATCATCGCTTCCCCGATTGAACAGGATATTGATGCTTTAGTAGGTAATCTGCTTCGTTTTCGACCTGAAAATATCTTATGGCTTGGCGATGGTTCCCTTTGCTGGGAATCAGAAAATCTGAGATCAGTGCTGGATGAAAATCAAATCCCTGTGGTGTTTGGAAAAACCGGGCAAGTTTTGACATTAAGTGATGGGGTAATGATAACGATACTATCCCAGAACAGGAGCGGAGGAACCTTACTGATTGAATATGATTCTTTTCGGGTTTTGCTCCCTTTTGGTTTACTGGAAAAGGATCGGGAAGAGATAAGAATGGGATTGGATCTGGGAGAAATAACAGTGCTGCTTCTGGCAGATAATGGATATCAATCCAGTAATCCATCTTTATGGATAAATAATCTTCATCCTCGCCTGGTTTTATTGAGTGTTGGGATCAAAGACAGCCGGGGATTACCGAATCGAGGGATTATAGACCGCCTGGCTGGTTATTCCCTGCTCCGGACAGATCAGTATGGGACTATTCACCTGATAACAGATGGAGAAAAAATCTGGGTTAAAGTAGATAGGCTGCCTTGAATGTGTTACAACTTTAATATGAAATGGATCTTTCTTTCCCCTCATTTAGATGACGTTGTATATTCGTGTGGTGGATTTATCTGGGATTTAACCAATGCAGGCCAGGATGTAGAAGTTTGGACCATTTGTGCAGTAGACATTCTGCCGGGTAAACTATCACCATTTGCCGCCAGCTTGCACAGTGATTGGGGTCTAACTGAAAACGCTTACCAGATCAGGCGTGAAGAGGATCAATCTGCTTTGCAGATACTGGGCGCTCAACCCCGCTATTTTTCATTTCTCGACTGCATTTACCGACAATCGTCTGAAGGTGAGTATTTCTATGACAGTGAAGAGGCTATTTTTGGAGGAATGGATGCCAGGGAATCCGGATTGATCGATGACTTAACCGCTGATCTGGAATCCGAACTTTCCGGAGATTCTAGGGTAATTGCTCCCTTGGGAATTGGCAATCATGTGGATCATGAACTAACCCGCAAAGCTGCCAACCGATTATCACGATCAGCTTCTTATTATGCTGACTATCCATATGCCAGGGAAGCTGAAGGTAGAGAGATTCTGAGTTTTTTAAGTTCATCAGATGAATGGTCTGCCGATATTTTTCCTGTGTCAGATGAAGGGATCGCAAGGTGGTTTCAGGCGTCCCGGACGTATGAGTCACAACTCTCGATATTCTGGGAAAATGAGGGTGCTCTCGAAAACGAAATTCGTCAATTTGCAGACTACCTAGGAGGAATGAAATTCTGGAAAACTATCCCTGAGGAGTGATTTTCAAGGGATTTTTGCTACCTTGCAGGCTTAGATTACCTATGATAGAATAACCCCACTTTTTAGAGGGTAGGGCTTTTAAAGGTGAAAATCCTGGTATAAAAGCTCTTTTTCTATTAATAGCAGCTATACCCTTGAAAGGCAGGAAAACACTATGGCACCGTCGATATTAACCCAAGAGGGTTATGATAAACTTAAGACAGAATTGGAATACCTTCGATCTGAGCGCCGCCAGGAAGTGGCTGAACGCCTCCGGGAAGCCTTGGATGGCAGTCCAGTGGGTGTTGATGCAGATGTGGAAGTTGAAGCTGCTAAAAATGCCCAGGCTTTTGTTGAAGGCCGCATCCAATATCTCCAGAATATCCTGGCCCAGGCCGAGATTGTCGAGGATCTTTCCGAAACCGACGTGGTTCAGATAGGAACCAAGGTCATCCTGGAAACCTCAGACAAAGAGAAAGAAACCTACATTGTTGTTAGCCGGGCCGAATCTGACCCGGTAGAAGGTAAAATCTCTTATGAATCTCCCTTGGGAAGCGCATTAATGGGACATGCTAAAGGGGACAAGGTAGATGTGCTTGCTCCGGGTGGGGCTTTTTCGGTGAAAATCCTCAAAATTAGCTGAACTGATTGATTTAGAATCTCCCCCCCCGTGCGCAGAAAAAACGCACGGGGTTTTTAATAATAAGGAAGATGTTATGGCAGAATATTCAAATCTTGAGAAAATACGCCTGGAAAAGCTCAGAAAATTACAGGAACTGGGAATTGATCCTTATCCCCGGAAGGTTGATCTGAGCCATTCGATCCAAGAGGCTGCCGATGCTTTTTTAGCTGGAGAGAATGAAGAGGATCCTGAACTGATCCAATCCGCGTTAGCTGGAAGAATCCGATCTATCCGAACTATGGGGAAAGTCAGCTTTGCCCACATTGAAGACGGATCCGGAAAGATCCAGCTGTTTTTCAGATCTAATGATATTGGTGAAGAAAAAATGGAATTCTTCAAGGATTATTTTGATCTGGGTGATTTTATCCAGGCCAGTGGAAAAATCTTTCGGACCCGAACTGGAGAAATATCCTTATGGGTCGCAGATTTTTTTATGCTTGCCAAAGCTATAACACCCCTCCCGGCTGCCAAAGATCAGGTGGTAGATGGGGAAGTAGTCCACCACGCGACTTTTACCGATCCAGAAACTCGCTATCGTCAGCGGTACGCGGATCTGGCAGTCAATCATGATGTCCGTGAT
>SDBT01013265.1_pt1 | contig 13219 bp, 11 predicted proteins | sample 2277101 | NCBI WGS metagenome assembly SDBT01 (sample SAMN10404973, study PRJNA504765) | marine sediment metagenome | isolation source: marine sediment core GS10_PC15, 103 cmbsf | place: Arctic Ocean: Southern Knipovich Ridge | collected 2010 | reverse complement strand
GATTTTGATACCAGAGAGTATAAAAGACAAATAACCAGAAATGTTAAATCCCAGTCATTATTTAATCCACCGCTCTGTTTTACACTTGCAAGATCTGATAAAGAGAAAAGCGGGTCTGGCAAAATTTTCCATGACCGTGCTCCTTTGAAAAATAGTTTGGCCGTCTCCCTTACCGTATCCCGATATGATCTTGAAACATCGATAATAACGCCATCCATATCAAAAACTATTAATCTTGGAAGTCTCATCTTTTCACTCTTAAATGGGACACGGGGATAAGCGAACTAAGTTCAAATATAAGTTCTACTTGCTATTATTTCTGCTCATATCGACATTTTGGCCTTTAGGCGTTGTACACAATTAATGTCGATATCCAGTACCTCAGCAATGCGAAGCTTAGCTTCGATGCCTCTTGGCGACCCGGGAAGTGGTGTCATAGAACCTATCTGCAGATCCTCACGCACCTCGCCCATTAATACGGGATCGGTCAGGTCGGAAACCGAAACGTTAAGCTTGTCGGCCACATACTCCTTCGCTTCACGAATCCTCATGCCACGGGCCATTTGCATACGCGCCACCAGATCTCCAGCAGTCCGCGTTCCGCCCATGCCCGAGGCAATAGCATGAGTGATGGCCATGCCAAGCGGATCACCCACACCAACCTACAAGCCATCAAGGCGGCAGATTTCCACCATAGCCTTGGATGCCCGCGAGGCCGTGTCCAATGGTGGGTGATCCGTTAATGTCATACCGCCAACACCCATGCCCATGTTCACATGGATAGGGATATTGGCCACCTCGCAACAAGCCTTCATAAAAGTTATTGCACGGGCCAGATTCCAGGGGCAAGACTGGTTGGTATTGGTATTGGCAACAGGTCCAAAAATCGTGACACCAGCTTTCTCAGCCACTTTAACTTGTTCGTGCGCATATAGACCTGCTAGACGCACACCTCCGAAGGTCAGCTCTCCGTGCAGCCCCAGAACGAACTCACCTGCCATCCCCATCTCAATACATATATCCGGATATTTTTTCTTAAGTATCTCCGTAGCTTTAAGGCCGGCCAGAAAATCCGCATCTCCAGCCGATCCTACAGTGTCTAAGTTTATGCCGTCAGCTCCAGCTTCATACATGGCACTACCCACATAAATGATATCCTTAACCGCATGCTCAACGGCTTCTTCATAGGATTCCAAGGCTTCATTAATCTTCCCTGAAGGCAACAATTCTGCTGGATTAGGTAAAGGCCCGTCTGGCTGAGTGTACAAACTAAGGTTCGGCATAGCACCATAGAAAAGGGGCGCATGCGTAACGGTAAGGGCCTGTTCTAGGGCTTTTTGCTCCATGCTGACAATGGGTTTGACTGGCTTGAAACTGTAATCGACATGACCCAGTTCGAGCGTGTCGGCACCCATGAGTTTTTCATAGATCTGTAAACACTGTATATGATGAACCGGCACCTCCGTGCGCCTTAATTTGTTTGCAACGCCATCATAGCTCAGTACCACTTCATTGCCCCGCTCAACGCTGACAAAATGGTAAAGTGAACTAAAAACATCGTACAGATATTTTAGCTCATCTTCGGAAAGTGTCGATATGTTGCCGCGAGCGGCTGCATCCTCCGTTCCTTCCTCCAGATCTCGCATGAGTTCGCTTTCGCTCAACTCAACGGGTAACCCATCTCCCATTCGGGTAAGTATTTTACCCATTACAACCTCCTTTGATCGGTCTCAATTTATTCTATGTCCAAAATTCTAATTAGAGGCAATAAACATCCTAGGCTCATGTCTACCTCTTCCTCTGCAATAAATTCATCTATATATTTGACCGCATCGCCAAAAACCGTTGTTGGTCAGAAAAAGAAAATTCTTTCTTTTTATTTTCGAAGTATCTAATTCGACTAACTATAGAGATTTGCCTGATGTATGATCGAAGATGTGTATCTTGTCCATGTCCAGCCCAAGTTCAATTTTCTGGTGAGGTTGAATACTTGCGCGTTCTTTTAATTTAGCTGTGATATGTAGTTTTCCGGTTTGGATGATTACAACTGCTTCGGATCCGAGATATTCACAAACTTCAATAGTTCCTTTAATTAAACCACAATTATGATATTTCTTCGAAAAAGAAAAATCGTCTAAATGATCTGGACGAATACCTAAAATCACTTCACCATCCACCATTTTATTACATTTTTTTCTATATTTTTCTGGTAATAAAAGTCTGAAGCCTTCGCCATTAAGAGATAGCTTTCCATTTTTTTCTTCAATTATTGCTGGCAATAAATTCATTGAAGGGCTTCCGATAAAACCTGCTACAAACAAATTTAGAGGTTTTTCGTACACATCACGCGAGGAACCAATCTGCATAACTTCCCCATTATTCATAATGATAATTTTATCTGCTAAAGTCATTGCTTCAATTTGGTCATGTGTGACATAAATTATGGTTGTTTTTAGCCTTTCATGAAGTTTTTTGATTTCTATCCTCATCTGAACTCTTAATTTGGCATCGAGGTTACTCAACGGTTCGTCGAATAAAAAGACTTTCGGCTGACGAACAATAGCCCTTCCCATGGCAACTCTCTGGCGTTCCCCTCCTGATAGTTGCTTGGGTTTTCTATTGAAAAGGTCAGAAATATAAAGGATCTCAGAAGCTTTTAAAATACGCCTTTTAATCTCTTCCTGAGGCACTTTTTTAATCTTTAAACCAAAGGCCATATTTTCATAGACATTTAGGTGAGGATAAAGGGCATAATTCTGGAAAACCATAGCGATGCTTCTATCCCTTGGTGGAAGATCATTGACCAATAAATTATCAATGTATATTTCTCCGTCAGAAATATCATCAAGTCCGGCAATCATTCGAAGAGATGTTGTCTTGCCGCATCCGGAAGGTCCTACTATTACAACAAACTCTCCATCATTTGCTGTAAAAGATGCATTGTTAACGGCAATTACTTGATCAAATCGCTTATATACATTGTTTACTTTTACCTCTCCCATATGGCTTTCTCCAAAATAAGAAAACATTGTAATTCTTATTTACATATCATTAAACAATTAAACAAATTTCATATACAATAACTCAGTGAAAACAACTATCATGCAAGACCAAAATATTAGCTCACCTTTTGTCAGAAATTGAAATTTCTTATTTATTTTCAACATTACAAAGATGGTGACTAAAGATAAAATCAACGGTATAATATGATACATAACAATAAATAAATTAGATCAACGTGTTTTTGATAACTTGAAAGTTCATTAACTGTAAACTGAACAATCTTCTATTAACTAATTCTAATAAATATCTCAAATGAGCGACAACAACTGAATTCATGACTAATTTAATCTAATTTAATATTTCCAGTCATCTTCAATGATATCTTACTTATACGCCTATTTAACAGCTCCAAAACTAAGACCACGTACAAGATGCTTTTGCACAATGAATGTAAATATCAATACTGGGACTGTTGCTATCGTGGCAACTGCTGCGACCTGGCCCCAAAGCGTGCCTGTATGTTGAACTAGTGAAGGGATTGAAGCCGGTAAGGTTCGAGATTTCTCAGCTGTAAGAATGAGAGAGAAAAGTAGTTCATTCCAAGAAAATATAAAGCAAAAAATGGACACAGCGACTATCCCTGGAACTGCTAATGGGAGAATAATTTTTCGATAGGCCATAAACTCAGTACATCCGTCCACTAAGGCGGATTCATCAATTTCTCTCGGAATTTCATCAAAAAATCCCTTCATGACCCAGACGACTAGTACTAAGTTGAAAGTTGTGTGAGCAAGTATCACAGCGATATGTGTATCTATCAGACCAAATTTGCCGAACATAATGTACATTGGAAGTGCGATTGTTATTGGCGGTGCCATTCTCGTAGTAAGAATAGCAAAAAAGAGGTGCTTATCCCCCTTCATTTTGAATCTAGAAAATGCATAAGCACAAGGAGTGCCTATAAAAATTGTTAAAAAAGTAGCGCTTAAAGCAATTATCACACTATTAACAAGATACTTCCAATACCCTTTCTGTATAAAAATCGAGATATAATTATTTAGCGTGGGTTTGAAAATAACAACTGGGGGCGAAGCAAATAACATCCTCTTGGTTTTCAGGCTTGTGAAAACCATCCAAAGGTAAGGTGCTAGTATTACTAAAGTTATAGTTATAAGAGACGCGTAAAAAGCTATTCGATAAAGACGTTTTTTGGTACTTGTTGTCATGATATATTAACCTTAAACTTGTTTGCCATAAGTTAATTTCTGAAAAATGGCCGTTGCTGCAAGAACAAAGATGTAAACAACAACAACCGCGGCTGCTCCATATCCCAAATGCCAGAAAAGAAAATTTAGTCTATAAGTATATATACTAATAAGTTCGGTGGCGTTACCAGGCCCCCCTGAGGTTAACATAAAAATTTTATCAAAGATCTTAAAAGCATCTATGGACCTGAACAGAACAGCGACGATAATTATCGGTTTTAATAAAGGTAAAGTTACTTTGACAAATACTTGCCGGGGTGTGGCACCATCTATGGCGGCAGCTTCAAATGGCTCTTGAGGAAGAGATATAAGACCAGCTAAAATTAGTAAAAACATAAAAGGGGTCCATTGCCACACGTCTATTATCGCAATTGTTATAAAGGCAGAAAATTTTCCTGCAAAGACAGTCTTAGAAGTAAAAAAACCAAAACGATTTAGATAATACATCCCTACCCCATAGGTAGGTATCAGAATAAATCTCCATATTAAACCGACTGCCACAGGTGCAATCATAGTTGGCAGAGTAAATAAAGTGGTAAACCATCTCTTGCCCTTAAATTCTCTATTTATAAAAACAGCCAAAGCTATTCCAAAGATAAGTTCGAATGAAACAACAATTCCTGTAAATATAATAGATTTTACTAAGCTGTCGCCGAATTGCTCATCTTGTTTCATTAACTTATGATAGTTCTGCAATCCGACAAATGATAAAGGGTCGGTAGAGGTGAGACTGAGCGAAGTTAAACTATATATGAACGCCCATATAAAGGGGACGAGCACGATCAGTGTGAGGAAAACAATCACAGGAGATACGAAAAGAAAGGGAGCTTTTTTTTGCGTTTTCATGGCTTTGATAGAGTTAGCTGGGTGAAGGCGAAAAACCTTCACCCAATTTATTCAAAAAGTTATTACTTAACTAGTTCTCTATGCTTTTTAGCGGCCCATCTCAAGGCTTCCTTTGGGGTGAGTTCTCCCAATCCTGACTTTATTATTGCTTGAATTGTAATATCATTCATTTCTCCAATCTGAGGTATTTTGGGGCCGATGAAAAGGCGGTCAAGTGATTCAAGAATGGTTGGCATATAGGGGATCTTATATATCTCGGGATCTCTCATGACATCGGGCCGTACCGTCGCCCCGCCTTTTAAATGCCATCGTTTTTGAACATCATAGCTAGAAACCCACTGTAACCAGAGCCAAACCGCTTCTCGTCTCTTTGTGATGGAAGAAATACACCAGTTATGAGTCTCAGATACCACGATATGCTGGTCAGGAGGTAAATAATACCCTAATTTTCCAGCAACCTTCGATTCATTAGGATCCTCAAGATAAGGAAAGGTATCGGGCCAACTCTGGTAGGTAAAAATTAGTCCTGCAGCCACGTCTGTATATTCTTCATCCCATCCATATTCCAAGGTGCCTGGAGGTGAATACTTCATCAATGAAATCATATATTCGAGGGCTTTTATATTTACAGCAAAATCAGTAGCGATTTCCCCATCAGAAGTTAGAATTCTACCCCCCATAGCATTTAATATCTTTTGATAGTCATACCAAGTAGCCACATGACGCTTTAGTGCGATGACAGTTCCGTAAAAAATGCGATCCAATGTCTTCCCTGCGAGCTTTTCCCCTTTCTTTCGGGCAAAAAATTGAATCAAATCTTCAAGCTCACAATAGGTTTTTGGTGGAATTGGCATATCATACCCATATTTCGCTTTAAACGCCTTTCTCTCTTCCGGGTGTTCAGCCAGGTCTTTTCTGTAGCACATAAAGGGAGGTATAAACTGATAGGTGATCCCGTAATATTTCCCTCTCCATTCACTTGAAGATTTCCAAACTTTTGGGTGAAGGTCTCTTTTCGGATCAAAATTGGCATCCTGGATATCCGGTATTTCCATTAATTCTTTGGTTTCTAAAATCCAACCGTTCTCAGCATATTTTCCAATCTCATAATAGGGTAAAGCAAAAGCATCGTAAATAGAGGTCTTTCCTAACAAATCAGCAGTAGTCTTATTTACTACTGTCCTATGATCCGTCCCATCCATTATTACTTTTATTCCTGTAATCTTCTCAAATTCACCTTTCATACTTTGATAGGCTTCCCAAGGCGCGTATGCCTCACCTATCAATCTGATTGTCTGTCCTTTAAAGGGTTTTGCGGCTTCCTTAAGGGACCATCCAAAGGCAAGCGCGGAAAATAAAACGCTAATAAAAATAGATAGAAAGATTGTCTTTATAAGTTTCATTATATTCCCTCCTTTTGTGTTTTGTAGTAATATCAAAAGTTTTTTAGAAAATTATTGATAAAATTTATGTTTACAATAAGATAACCAAAATCTTACAATCTCCCCCCTGAAAATCATTTTTTGCCACTTAAAAATGCTCTTTTCTGCGGGTCTCATGCACAGTTTTTGTTTTCATATTATTATCCATTTTTTCATAAAACTTTTGACACTACCTGTTTTATCCTTACTGACTCTATGAATACCCCTTCCCATATTTACAATTTTTTCTTCAAGTGGCTTCTTTTCTTACCTCCTACTTATAAAAATTAAAGTTTAATTTATTGAAGGGCCGATCGAAGTTCACAAATTTTACCAAAACATTAATAGCCTCATAGCTTGTCAAACAAGGGTTTCAGCCTCTCAAATATTTCTCGATATTTCTCATAAGCATCACAATAAATTTCGAATCGATCTTTCTCAGGCTCCAGAGTATCGACAACCTTGATCGTGGCTTCAACTGCTTCATCAATGCTGTTAAAGTATCCAATTGCAACAGCAGCTAATATTGCGGCGCCAAAGCAGGTATCATTACCGTCTGAAACAATTGATACCTTTTTCCCTGTAACATCAGCTTTTATTTGACGCCATAGAGGGCTCTTTGACCCACCACCACATATTCTTATTTCATCTATTTTCAGACCGGAAGTCTCTATGCTGTCAACAATATCTCTTAGGCCAAATGCTGAAGCCTCAAGAATAGCTCTCACCAAATGTTCCCTTGTATGATAAAGAGTCAGGCCAAAAAAGGCAGCCTTTGCTCTTGGGTTCCATTCTGGGGTCATGGCCCCCATCATCATTGGAAGGAAAATAACACCCGCTGATCCTGCTTCAACCCTTTCAGCCTCTTTCATCAGAATGTCATAGGCGTCAATACCAGAAAATAACTCTACGGCCTTCTCAGATTGGGATAGCTGGTCTCTGAACCATCTCAAATTGCCACCCGAAACAAATCCAGGATTTTCTAATAACCATTTATCCGGGTCTGCATGACCATGTGTTTCCACCAACCTAGATTTATCATAGATAACTGTTTTCGAAGGAGCGCAGACCGGTTCCGCAGTCCCTGTAATATCACAAACCAAGCCTTCCCTTGTAACACCCGTTCCGATTGTCGCTGCATGTTCATCTCCACAACCTGCAATAACTAATGTTTCAGTATCAAGTCCGGTAGCCTCTGCGAATTGTTTGTTCACCTTTCCAATGATTTCTGTTGCGGGAACAATTTTTGGCATCAAATCGAAAGAAATATCCATTAATTCAAAGAGTTTTCTATCCCATGATTTTTTTCTAATATCACATAGCATTGTCGTAGTTGCGTTTGAATAATCCGTTGCATATTCGCCTGTCATTCTTAATAAAACATAGCTTGCTGGCGTAAGGAATTTCGCTGTCTTATCAAATATGTCTTGCTCGTTATCTTTAATCCAAAGTATCTTAGGCGCTACATGATAAGAGTCATTATTGAGCCCTGTAATTTTAAATAGCTCGTCCTGATCAATTAGTTGGCCAATTCTCTTTGTCTGCGGCACTGCTCTTCGATCCATCCAAATAATACAATTTCTTAAAGATTTTCCTCTGCTATCGACAGGCAAGATTCCTTCGACCTGACAATCAATCCCAATAACCCGGATACGACTTTTGTGAATACCTGTATTTAGAACGATTGATCTCAAACTTTTAATGAGAGCGTTGATCCAATCTTCCGGGTTTTGCTCCGCCCATCCGGGTTTGGGATAAATGATGTCATATTGCTCATAGCATGAAAACAAAATACTAAGTGATTCATCACACAGAATGGCTTTAAGTCCTTGAGAACCGACATCGCAAGCGATGATATGCGACATAGTTTATCCGCTCCTTTTCGTCCTATGGTAAAATAATAGGGAATAAAGTTAGGTCAATTCCTGTAGAGTCACAATAAAAAGACCGGTGTTTTCCCTCTTTCGGCATTGTCTGCAATCTTACGCAATTCTTTGTTGGTCTTTCCAATGTGGGATTCAACCCCATTTTAGTCTGGCTTACCGTTTTTTTGCAGCCAATCCCAAACCGCCATCATGTTGTCTTTAAATGCTCCGTCCGGGATAAATTTTTTCTTAAAAAACGCCGTGCCAATAGTGAACCCCCACGCCCCTGTATCACGAACTTCAGCTATCCGATCATAAGAGTTTATGCTTCCGGCAGAGACAATAGGTACATTGGTCGCTTTTACCACTTCCTCAAGTAGATTTGGGGCATCTCCTGTGTATCGATATGTAAGCAAATCCATGCCCTCAACACCCTTAGCTTCCATAGAACAGGCATGTTGGACAATTTCCTCGGCGGTACCATCCAAGATGCTCGGATGGCTATGGACACGCCCAGGAAATGGATAGTATTTCACCGGCTTGTCTTTGAGATAATCATTAATGGAATCGAAAAATACGGTTCCCATGAGAACATCAAAGCCGCATTGAACCGCAAGCTTAGCGCCGGTTAAACCTTCATCCTCGCTAAGGCTAACCACTTCGAGATAGGTGGTCTTGCCTGCAGCATTCATGCTCTCGACCACTTCTTTCATCTCATTTGGTGAACGACCTACGTCCTTAAAACCCCAGTGAGTTACAGGGGTATCCTTCATTTCGTTAAAGAGTTCCAGGGCGTTCTCCACAGTCTTGTCGTTGTATGTCAGCATGACTATCAGTTCTGGTTTCATAATTCGTTTCTTTTTTATTCCTTTCATTTATAATGTGATAATGAACTTTTTCATGTTTTAATTTACCTTCTTTTTAAGAATATTTATCCTCGTAGTTTTGCTTCACCTCCTTTTCATCTATTGGATTTAAACATTGTTTTGTATAAGCCAATCCAGAAGGTACTGCTTAAAAAAAGAAGAATTAAAGCATCTTATATGATCTTTTTTCGTCTCCTATAGACGATGAATTCGAAGCGATCGGCAACAAAGTATTCCTCGGAATAGAGTAGTGGCACATTACTTGTGTTTGTGTCAGTTTGCTTGAGTAGCATCAGGATGGCCCCCTGCTTAATTTCCAGTCTACGGGCAATGGATTTCGGTGCTTTAATCGGTTTAATCTGAAGCATGCTATTGGTCAGCTCAATTCCTAGTCTCTCCTCAATGTATGTATAAAGAGATCCGCCTTTAAAGTCTTGGGAAAAGGTCTCCGAGACGATATCCAACGGTAGGAAATCAATCGTATGCGCCACCGGAACATCGTTTGCCGTGCGAACTCGGGTAAGAGAAACAACGGGCTCACCAGGCCTCAGGTTGAGCTTTTCAACCAGTTTTCCGCTGGCCTCGATCTTTTCTATCTTAGTATCACTCGAACCAGGTTTCATTCCCTTACCAACGAGCATCTCCGTAACCGATTCATTGATATCCAGGGTGCTGCGTATCAGGCTTTTAGTATCGCAAATAAGCGTGCCGAGGCCCTGTTTGCGCCTTATCACGCCTTCTTCCTCAAGAATACGCATTGCCTCGCGCAACGTCCCCCTGCTAATTCCCAGTTGACTGGCGAAATGGTTCTCAGGTGGGAGTAAGGCGCCGGCTTCGAAACTATTTTCGTGAATATAGTTAAGAATTTCACCTTTTACGAGCAGATAGAGCTGGGGGGATTTGAGCTTTTTCATAAATTATTTCTTGTAGTTGGATTTTTAAAATAAAAAATAATGGTTAAATAACTTGACATTTAAACATTTGATGTATAGACATTTAATATATAAATTTTTAAATGTCAAGAAATTTTTTAATTTTTTTTAACAACATTCAGATCTTGTCAAATAGTCGATTGGAAAATAGTTGAATAAGAATAAACCAGTAACCATATCAATATGTTACTATTTGGAGTTCGGCGAAAGTCCACTTTTTTTGCAATCCGATTGTATTCCAATATTTACAACCAATTAACGACTCAACTATTTAACGATTTAACGATGTCTAAACATTAAAGACCACCCGGAAAATTGCTTTATGGGTTGGATAATTTAATTGAGCAACATTAAAAAGGGGAATTGGTCATGATACAGTTGAAGTATGATCCGACAAAAATGTCACAGTTAAAAGACCTAATCCAATCAGAATCAAACGGTGAGAACTTTGATGAAATCACACTGGAAAAAGTCATAATTGGGAAAAATGTAATAGAGCAACTCCCCTCAATCATGGAAGAAATCTCCGGTGGCAAGGTTAAAGAACTCTTAGTCGTGACCGATGAAACGCCTATCAAACGTGGTGAGGAAATCCTAAGGGAGTTCGTAGCGAGCATTTTTCAAAAAAATGGAATTAAAGCGGAACTTTTATCCTTGACAGCAGGCAATACAGCCCTTCTTCATGCAGATATGGAGGGAGTGAAGACGGTTCAATCTAAGATAAGCCCCTGCAAAGGAATCATCGCTATCGGCGGGGGTACGATCACGGATATTTGTAAATATTCAACCTTCCTATCGCAGAGGGAAAGACCAGATATTGGTAAAATACCCTTAATTATTTGCCAAACAGCCACCTCAGGAAGTGCTTTTGGTGCAAATCAGGCTGTAATATTTAAAGACGGAGTAAAGCGAACGTTACACACCAGATATCCCGGTGTCGTTGTAGTTGACCTGGATGTTATTAAAAGTGCACCCAGAAATCTTAACATCGCTGGTTTTGGTGACATGGCGGGAATACTCATTTCATCTGTTGATTGGTACGTTAGCAATATGCTCGGTATGTCGGATGGTTACAGTGAACTGGTTGTCAAGATTATGCAAGACTCCGGTCAGGCTCTTTTGGAAGTCGATCGCCATGTCGGAGATATATCCCTTGAAGGAATTGAAGTTTTAGCAAAAATTTTGATAATGATGGGCATTGTCTCGTCTATGGGATTCGGTACCGCACCGATATCCGGATTTGATCATATGATTTCACATGCACTTGATTTTGAGGGTTTGGCAACCGGCCGGAAACTGTCATTGCATGGAGCTCAGGTTGGACTCGGTGCCGCTTATGCTTCTGTCGCATACAATTATTTTGTAACGGAATTCGCGCCGGATAAGATAGACACAAGCCGATGTTATCCTTCAGAGCAAGAAGCCTTTAAAGAGGTTAAAAGTCGATTTGGCCAGCTGGACCCTGGCGGGAAATCAGTGGATGAGATATGGACACATTACGATGAAAAACTAATTTTATGGAAGAAAAAAAGACCTCTTTTTGAAAATTTCTTAAATGATTGGAACAAAGCGGGAGGTCCCAGAGATCAACTATCGAGCAAACTGATATCAGCCGAACAGATTATTGAATCCCTGTATTTATCGGGAAATCCAACTTTGCCCGAAGAGCTGACACCCCCAGTATCGCCGCAACAAATGAAATTTGCTTTTCTGAACGCCCGGTTTATGCGAAATCGATTCATTATTTCCGATATAATGGGCTTTACCGGTATGATGAAGGATAGTTTTTGGCAGAGAGTGGACACAGAGGTAAGGCGAATTTTGGTCGCTAAACGATCTTAGCCTTGATTGAATCAAATTGAATAGGATTTTGAAATTACTCCTTAACATTTGCACTAATAAATCTCATTTTGCAACCGAAATAAAGAATGCTCCAACAAATATCACCACTGCACAAGTTAATCTTATCGCCATATGTTTTTCTTTTAACAGCCGGCTTCCCATAAATACGGCAAAAACAATGCTTAGCTGGCGTAGCCCGACAATATAACTAACCCTCTCAATGGAAAAGGCAACCAGAATCAGTGAATAACCTAATATTCCCAAAAATCCGTTTAAGATAATTATCCTTTTATTTGAATTCCATTCCTTTTTCATATCCTCCCGTTTTTTTATATAGGCAATATACGGGGTGTATAATAACATGGCAAAGAAAATATGATAAAACGCAAATAACAATGGATGAATAAGACCAACAGCCACTTTGTCTACTATAGAATAAAGAGAAACCGACAATAAGGTAAGGAAGGCATATTGAGTCGTCCGATCTTGTATTATCGATTTGATGGGCCTGGAGAGTTCAGACGGCGTTATCCCTTTCATATTTATGATGTAAACACCAATCACAACAAACAATATGCCCATAACACCTTGTACTGAAACCTTTTCATTAAGAAACAGAACCGCAAAGAGCAAAACAAGAGCAGGTGAAGAACACATTATCGGATAAACATGGGAAAGTTCTCCTTTCTCATACGACTTTGAAAGAAATATCCAGTATAAAAAATGGATTGCTCCTGAAACCAAACACCAATAGTAATCCGACAATTCTGCAAAACCTTTTTGAAATAGAAAGTAGAAAAAAATCGGTGCATAGAACAAGAATACTAAATACATTGTTCCACCAAACAAAAACCTGTTTGTTGCCCGATCCTTTTGTAAAAAGATTTTTAAGTGCATGAAGTAATGCTGATATGACAACTAAGATTATGGCAATAATATTCATTTTTATGATAGAACCTGAGTAACAATTGTAACTTTTTGTTAACGTTCAAAAGTGTGCGCATTTCTTTGTAAGCGGTTAAAATTTGAAAAGGTAATGGATGTTTCCAAAAGGCGATTATAGTGGACCCCAAAAATGAGACAGTGTGTTAAGGTGTGTTTCCAAGAAAAAGGAGGCACAGAATGGGCAGAAAAAAACATAGCAAGGAATTGAAGGCGAGAATTGCCCTTGATGCAATA
>SDBT01013264.1_pt1 | contig 13220 bp, 9 predicted proteins | sample 2277101 | NCBI WGS metagenome assembly SDBT01 (sample SAMN10404973, study PRJNA504765) | marine sediment metagenome | isolation source: marine sediment core GS10_PC15, 103 cmbsf | place: Arctic Ocean: Southern Knipovich Ridge | collected 2010 | reverse complement strand
TCCGTCTGAATCATGCGGTACACGAAGTCAGCCGGGTTGCCGGTATCTACAATCTGCTCAACGCCGGGACGAATCCCAGGCAGGTCTTCAAGGCGCTGACGCGTGTAAGCGCCAATCCCCTCTCGCTGCCCTTCGTAGAGGCCAAGACGTCGTAGCTCATCCGCCATCTTAGCCATTGGCTCGTTGACGCCAATCATGCCATCGAGCGCTCCTTCACGATGAAGCTTCTCATTCATGTTGAAGGAAGTCTCGTACTGCTCACGGCCCTCAGTGGTAGCCATGAGTCGCTTGAGATCCTTCTCCATCTTCTTGACGAGGGCGCGTGGCTTCTCAGGCAGCCGGTTGCTGTTACGCAGGAAGGCATCCTGTCCTTCACGTGCGCTGACAATCAAGTCATCGATAACACCCTGCTGCTCGTCAAGTACCTCGCGCTGAGCCACCTGGTCAAACTTGAACGGAGGGGGCGCGTGGTCTACGCTGATAGGACTGGCGCTGGACATACGCGGGGGAAGCTGGTCAATCGGCCAGCCCTGTCCCTGCAATAGCGTACGGTAGGGCTCCAGTACCATGTCCTGGAAGGCAGCGTTACGAGCGGCAATGTAGCGTGTCTCAGCCTCAGCCGCAAACTGGAAGTATTCGCTTCTACGAATGTCATCGTATGTGTTGTTGTGATAGGCAATGTTCGACTTGGTTCGCTCAGCCTGCACACCGTAGGCCATTGGCTTGCCCGCTTCGTCCATTGGAGCCTGGTCCAAGATGCCTCGGTAGTTACGCCACGCTGTCTCAGCGCTGACGCTCTCAAGCCCACCGCCGAACACAGATGGTCCAGCCTCCTTGGCGAACTTGTCATTGCGTAGCCAGTGATAGTAGGTGTCGCTCTCTTCGGCTGCGTTACGAGTGACCATCTCTTCGGGAACATCGAACGGAAGTGCCTGTCCCTCAGGTACGTAGATGAACTTACGGAACTCGTTCGGGTCGTTTGCGGTCCCTGGCATCCCGTACTTGATGTGGTCCAGCTCTGTCATCACCTCGTCCTGGAAGCGACGGATCTGTGAGGTGAACAGCGTGCGCTCCTTACCCGCAGGTAGGGAGGTGAGAATCATGTTGATGGTGTCCTGCTCACGAGCATCCAGCGCCCAGCGCTGCACCTTGCTGAACAAGTTCATGTTCGGGTGCGCGACCCAGCTCTCAAGCTGCTCACGTGTCAGGCTTGGGACGTCCTTGACCAACTGGATTTCGTCCATGTAGAGACGAGCCATCGATTCGAGGACTTCCTCACTTGGGATAACGTCAGCGAGGTCAGCCTCCTTAGCAATGCCAGCAAGGCGTTCCTTTGAAGCTGCGATAGACTCATCAATGACACGCTCAATCTCTCCGGGGTTGTTCTGGTCGATACCTCGAAGGCGAGTGGTGTACTCAGTGTACAGGTCATCACGTAGCTCGCTCGGCCACGGGGTGTTGTCAAGTTGTGATGGAGACAGACGAGTCGCTGTCGCAGGGTTCTGTTCGAGCCCAGTAATGAAGCGCTGTGCAATCTCCAGGTTCTCTTCAATGGTGTTAGCGTCCAGCAGTTCGTCAGTCATCTGGCGAGCAAGCCGCTCGTTCCCGCCTAGCGCATCCGTCAGCCGTGGTAGCAGCCCAGGCGGGCCACCTTCCACACCGTTGATGAGCGCATTCTTCTGCTGCGTCCACATGGCGTTGTACTGGTAGGCCATCACCTTGCGTCGTACGGTAGCGTCAATGCGACGGTCGAGCGCACGGACATCGGTGATTCGCTTGATCTTGCCTGGGAGTGAGAGGTCTCCGAAAGCGTCTGCCTGTCCTGTTGGGCTGGCGTCACCCAAGATACCGCTTCCTGTCACGTCAGGAATCTTATGCACTTCCATCGTGTCGCGCGCCCACTTGCCTGTCAAGTTGCCAGGTGCGAACAAGCCACCCTCGTCAAGCCAAGGAGCACCACCGTACATACCAGCAAGCGTGTGACCGCCCACTGTGTTACGAATGATGAAGCGAGGGGTAGTCAGGAACATAAGTGTCAGAGGATATGACACAAACGATAGGAAGCGTTCGATGGGAGTCTTGCTGGTGAGACCGATAACCTCATAGCCTCGGCGCTCAAGCAACTCACTCATCGCGAGAGTAAAGTCACCCTTGAGCTTAGCCCACAGTTCGTTCTTCTCAGCAAAGCTGCGCTTCCCGAGAGACTCAGCAGTCTCATCGAAGTTGAGCATCTTCCGTACGACGTTCTTTGTCTCATCTGCGGTACGGATGTTGACGCCACGTGTAAGCTCAGCTAGGTAGTAAAGATTCTCTGTTAGGGCATCGCTTGTTCCGGTCAGTGCCCGCATCGCTGTCTTCGCACCGAATGCGTTCTCGTCCATTGCCTTGCGCAGTCCTGCAATGTCAGTGATCTCGTCGAATGTCCCGGTGATGTCACGCCACATGTTGTCAATGCTGTTGAGCACGTCAGGGAAGCTGCGGACGGTGGAACCGAGACGAGCAGCCAATGCCTGTGACGGCGCGGTTGTTCCGAGGAGGGTAGCGAGAACGGCAGTCGCTTCGTTCGAAGCACGTCGAGAGACGGAGCGCTTTGTCGCGTTCAACCAGGCGTTGGCTGTCGTGATGGTGTTGATCTCACCACCGAAAGCCTTCGCGAACTCAATCGCAGGCCCCCCGCTTGTGACGAACTGTCGAACGCTCCCATTGATCGCGTTGATAGGTGTGACGATGACATCGTTGGACAGCAAGTCCATCGTGAAGCGACGTGTACCGTTGAGTGACACGCTTCGAAGCAACTGTGAGTCGAACATGGAGTTCGCAACAGAGTTGAGGATGTTGTCACCCCGCAACACGCGGCTACCGAAAGGCTTTACAAAGGCGTTACCAAAGGCACGGCCAGCAATGTCAAGCGGGTCGAGTCGCTGTGTGGCCTGCAATACAGGGTCAAGCTTACCGGCGATGTTGACGACTCGTCGTCCTGTGCCAGCGAAGCGTGTTCCTCGTGCCATCCATGACCCAATACGTAGTGGTACGGTCGCACCCTTGAGAAGAATCATCGGCCCGTTGAAGGGGTCGAAGATGAGTTCCCCAGCCAGTGTAGCGATAGCGTTCAGTGAGTGGAAGTTGTCTCGGACAATCTCTTCCACGTTCTGTCCAGCAGCCAACTCCTGGGCTACCTTCTGCACGGTGTTGGGGTTCTCCCATGACTGCCACAGGATACCGAACCCGCTGTTGACCATGTGCCGCTGCTGTCCCTCAGACAGGTTACCGAACTCGGTTAGGTAGTCGTCGAGTGTCTGGATGCGGTTGATAGGATTCCAGATGTCTACGATATCCTGGAAGTCACCCTCAATGGCGTTCTTGATAGTGGGGATGATGTTGGTCAGTCCACCCAGTGTCACCGCGTGCTGTAGGCCAGCGCCAAGGGCTGTACCCACCGGCAGGCCAGTGAGATTGTTGAGTTCATACAGTGTCTTGACTGCGCCGTACTCCAGTACCTTCGGAGCCACAAGGAAGAAGTCGAAGGCGTCACCGAGTGGTCCCTTCGCACCGTTGATGCCCATGCGCTCCTGTGTGTTGCGCATGTGCCCAGCCGCCTCCATGCCCACCTCGTTTGTCAGTACCCAGTCAGCCCAGCGCAGTACCTCGCTGATTGGGACGTCGTTGTCCTCAGCGAAATCTTCGAACTTGTTGAACGTCTGCTTGATGTCCTCTTCAGCCTGCGTCTGTGTGTTGAGTCGCTGTCCGCGCTGAAGGAACCGGCCAACGAACTCTTCTCGTCGTGCCCAGAGTGCAGTGATACTTGCCTCGTCAAACAGCGGGTTCACCGCAATCGCCAAGGTCTGGGCGAGCAGTGAGTCCTCAGCGGAGCTGTGCTTGAAGTTGGTCCCGCTCATGAACGTGGCAAGAGCGAACACATCGCTCGGCTTGTCACTGCTCAGTGGGTTGGGAGCAGCCTCCGATGAGAGGTTGTCCACCCAGTTGTAGATGTTGGTCGCACCGAAGGCCACGCGGTTCGTGTCAGACCCAGCGATGACCATCTGGCTCTCGTAGTAATCGACAATCTTGCCGAAGCCATCAGTTGTTGCCGGGTCAACGTGTTCGAGGACACCGGCCTCGGTCATAACTGGGAAGAGTTCCAGTTCCTCGCCAGCAAGAAGCTGAACAAGTGCGTCGTTGAGGTTCTTGACAACAGAAGAGTTGAGTACCGCATCCAGCTTGATCGTGCCACCGTCATCGACGGCATTGTCATAGGCAGACTGGAGCATGTCTCGCATCGCTGATGTCAGGATAATGCGCTGCAACTCCTGCTGTCGAATGACCGTAGCCTGACCCTCCATGAGTGTGTCAAGGTAGATCTGCATCCGCTCAGGGAAGATGACCACGCCTTCATCGTCGATGAAGTCTCGAACCAAGGAGTTGAGTACGCTCAGCTCCAGTGGTGAGAGTGCGTTCAGCTCTTCTTCGGAGCGGTTGAGCTGGTTGAAGAGGTCGAGTCCACGCGCCTCGTTCACGTTTTGCGGGTCGAACTCATCAAGGCCCACAGACGCAGCTTCCTGTGCTGCGTTGAAGGCTGTTGCCTCATCATCGTTGAGAAGCTCGCTACTTGAGCGGGCAGCCTCTTCAGGTGAGAGGAAGTTCGGGTTGTATGACGTCTCGTCTAGAGTGTTCCTGTAAATGTCAGCAATACTCCGTGAAGTAAGGTCTGTACGCTGTCGGAGTTCTTCAAGAGGAATCCGAGTAGGCGGTACCGCAATGCCAGGTTGTGCAACGATTTGTCCTTCTGTTGGAGGCGGGGTTACCTTAGGTGCTGCTGATGCTAGCCTGGCAATCTCGCCGAGGCTTGGTGCTCCACTTGGTAGTGGAGGTAGCTGAGTGAAGTCGAATGCTGGTTCAGTGGGTGCAGCAACAGGGGGAGCTGGAGCCTGTCCAGTTCCGCCAACAGCTCGCTGTCCCTGCGCGGTCTGACGCACACCCTGAATGATGCTGAAAATCTCATCAGCATCTTCTGGCGACTCGTCCTTGGGATTTGCGACTGTGCGAATGGCTTCGCTTAGTCTGTCACTTAGCGGCATTTCTACCCTACATTATAGCACACTTTTAGCGTGGTGGCAAGGGGATACCTGGCTGTGGATTGAACTGCACAGGCGGGGGAGCTACAGGTCGGGGGCCTTGGCCCGGTAGCAGCTCTGGGGGCGGCGTTGGTGCAGGTGGCGGTGGCGGTGATAGCAACGCATTGTCATCGACAAGTCCATCCGTTACACGCATTGGAGGTGGGGGAATTGTTCCAACAGGCGGTGCTTCATCAACTGATGGGACTGTTGGTGCAGGAGCAGTGGTCTGTCCCTGAATAATCTGTGTGTCTGTCGGTGTCCCACCAAGAGAGCCACCCTGCACACGGGCAGCGAGGTCTTCCGCTGGGATACCTCCGATGAACTCCAGTGCTGTAGCGATGTCCTCTGGTGAGCTGGTAGGCCCAAGACCAAACGATGCCAACAACTGCTGCTGCACTGCACCGAACGAGTCAAACGTGGCGGTCGGTGCAACTGGTGCTGCGGAGGGTGTGACTGTACCGAACGGTAGTGTTGCAGGCTGAAGACCACGACGTAGTGAATCATCTGTGATACCACGCAAGATGAATCGCACCCACTGCTGGGCTGACGCATCGGTGATCTCCGCTGTTGTCATTTCCCCGTTGAGCACAGCCTGCAAGAAGGGTCTTACAGGCGCAGGGACGTTGGCGAGCGGGTCACTGATGTTCGGTGACGCAATACGAGTCCACTGTCCCGCCTCGGCAGACGGGTTCTCGGGGTCAAAGTCAGGTCCGGGCTGCCAAATCCACTCATCAAGCCGGGAAGGATCTCCCACAGGGTCGAGCTTACGAATGGTGAAGTCTCCAATGGTTGGGTCGAACGCCCATGCCCATCCGGGAGGCGCACCAATAGAGCCGTTCGGGCCAAAAATATCAGGAGAGTCAGCCGCAGAGAGGACTCCATCTCCGTTGGTGTCGCCTGGAATACCACCAAGTGACGCCTGTCCGCCTTCTGTAGCCGCTGTCCCGGTCGAAGTTGATGCAAGGTCTGCTCCACCAAGTGCTCCTGACGCTCGTGCCCCCTCTGTTTCGGGGTCATTGATGTTGATGAAATCCTGAGCCGGTGGCAAGTTGGGCACACCGGGCTGTACACTGATTGGTGTCGGTCGAGAAATGCGGGTGTCGTTACCGGCCCCGTCAACGAACTCTGCTTCCGTCCCACCCGTCTGTGACACAACGCTGAGACGCGCCGCACCATTCGTCACCCAGTCAAAGGGGTAGAGCAACTCCTCATTCTTGAGCGTGCTGTTGATGGACGCTCCATAGAAGTTCCAGAACACAGTAGCAAACGGCACGTCCGCAGGCAGGTCAATCGGTACAACGAGTGTGTCGCCTGGGCTGAGGTCACCGATGCTAATGCCATTCGGCGCGTTGAGTCGGTCAAGTCCAGCAAGCGTGGTCAAGTGAAGACGCGCCAGTTCCGCAATGGGAACTGTACCGTCAAAGACGATCACTGCCTGTGCAATCTGACTAGGGTCAGCCATTACTTATAGTCCCAGAAGACCGAGCCCACGCTGGGTCGTCTTTAGTTCTCGTACGAGCTTGATGTAGCCAGGCAAACCAATCTCGGCTGCTAGCTCTGCGCGCTCACTGTCTGTTGCCGTCTCAACTTCAATGAAGTCATCGATACGGTCCATGAACTCCATGAAGTCTTCCATAGAGCCACTCTCCTGAGCCAGGTCAGAGAACACTGCGGTCCACACATCGAGTGCGGCCAGTGATTCCTTCATCCCTGGTAGGGGAAGGTTACTGCCCAAGGAGGCGGCGGATGTTCGCGGCGGCACCTGATGCTCCCTCTCCGTTTGTAGCAGGCGGTAGCACTGCGTCTCTGGCTGTCTGGCCGAGTGGCCCATCGATGCCACCAGAAGCGGCATCACCGATTACCTGCCCTGCGGCAGACTGAATTGATCCTGGTCCACCTCTACCCAGCGCCCCTGGTGGGAACTGGGGAAGAGGCGGACGACCTGGAGGTGCTGCTGGCCCAGGAGGTGGTCCGCCCACTGGAGGTGCTCCTGGTGCAGCAGGTGCCGCACCCGGTACGTCGAGTCCCGGCTGGCGAGCAGCGGCTCTCCGCTCTTCCATCTCCGTGAACTTCTTCGTCAACACGTCCTGCATGAACTGAATCCAGCCTGGATGTGAAGCAGCTTCGTCCTTACGGATTTCTCGCAACATCGCCTCGGGGTCACGCACGTAGTAGAAGCGCTGCATCGCAGCCTTGCGACTGTATGCCTTCTGCTGGAGCATGCCACCCACGGTTGCGCTGTTCTGTAGTTCGTCCATCGGGAAGCGCGCTCGTAGCTGTGTGCTGGTGTAGCGCAGTCCCTTGGTCTCAGAGCCCTTGATGTTGAAGGCGAACTGAGCCACCTCATCGTCCTGCTGCTGCTCGCCTCGCACCGTGATTGGTGTGTTGGGAGCAAAGCGCTGGATGAGACTAATCATCTTCGTGTGAGCCCTGTCCAGAGCCCGCTCGATGTTCGTCTTGGGTTCCATGATCTTCGACAAGGCGGCGCGCTGCTGGGCTAGCGTGTCGATACCAGACTTCCCACCAAAGACGCCAATACCCGGTCCAGGGAAAGCCATCTCCATGACCTGGTTCTGGTCGAACTCGATCAAGCTCTTCACGTCTGGTGGAGAACCGTTCCATTGTAGTAGCTCTACTCGCTCATCAACCTTCAAGTAGTTGATGGCCCCTGACAGCTTTTCAAAGCGTGGGGGTACGTCCTCATTGCTATGAATCAGAACGGTTGGGTCAGCCCACATCTCGACCGCGCGCTGCGCACGACCGATGTTCAGTTCGAGATTCTTGACGGACTCCAGCACCTTGTACAAGAAGCTGAGTCCCATGTTCTCCCCGTTCTCAGGGTCAGTGTCATTGATTGCGTGTGCAATGGTGTACGGTAGGAACTCGTACTCCACCATGTGTGTCGGTGGCTTGACGAACGTACCCTCAACCAGAATGGCATGCCAAATCTGCTTGCTGTAGGTACCGTCCTTCGGGTTGTGGACAATGATCTCACGCCAGAAGTCCACGTAGTCCACCATGTCACCAGGCTCGAACTTACGGAACTCCTGCTCACCCTCCTTGCCGCCCTCCTTCAGCACATCATGCCCGAGAGGGAGATTCTTGTGGAAGACTGAAGGGAGCACCTGCACGACCGACTGCCAGTCGATGCTGACCTTCTCGAAGATGGCCCGGAACTGTTCGTCTCGTCCACCAGGAATCGCATAGACTGTCATCGGGAAGGGACACGTCATGACGATAGGGAAGTCTTCGTTCGGTGTGTCGATGAAGTCGTTCTCGTCGTCCACGTCATCCCGTGTCGCAAAGAGTAGCCCGCCACCCAAACGCTTCTCTGGTGGGAGACGCGTCTCGTCCCAGACGGTCTTGAGGATACCCCAGCCATAGAGCAGGGTGTTCATCGTGAACTGCTCAAGGATGCCGCTGCCGACACGCTGGTCGTTGATGGCGTAGCAGCCATACAAGAACTGCTGAACCTTCGTAGCTCGTGACTCTGATGCGGCCTGTCGATGAAGCACTTCAATGATGGGCTGCTCACCAGCCAGCATCAGCTTCGCCATATCAATTGTGTTGGTGGGGATATTGAGCGTAGGTGACCACTCGTCATCGTCCTCCATGAGTTCGCCACCAACCGAAGCAGTGGTCTGGTCACGGAAGAGACCGGCAGCCGTTACCGCAGTATCAGCCGGGTCGTAGTGCTCCTTGTGGTAGAAGCGCCACATGCGACGCATCATGCCGTCACGCTTGGAGAAGAAGTTCGTGGCCCACCCGATCTCCTGGTTGACGGCTTCCTCCCTCATCTGCTCAGGAGCACCGGCATCGAGGTTCATCAGCTTCCGATCTACTCTCAGAGTGATCGTGTCCTGTGCGCCTAGGTCGTCGCGACTGGTGTCAGACACTCGTGCCATCGGTTATCTCCGTCGTCTGAAAGCGCGCTGTGACGTGTCCGCTTGTGGACGTGGACGCCGTGACTTGAGCGCTTCCGGCTCAAAGGACAGGAAGTAAGCGATCATCGCTGCAACTACTCTGTCATCGTGGTTCTTGCCAACCGCCCCTGTTCTACCAGGTCGGCTAGGGTGTTCAACGTAACTCTTCATCTCACGAATGAGACGTGCGCTCCCAATCACGACATCTCCGTACTTGACAGCAGCCTTCATGCGGCTCTCCATCATCGGCTTCGATCGCTGACTGGTGTTCCAGCCCTTCCGCTTCGACTTCTTCGGGTCACTCGAAGTCGGGTCAGTCCAGTGGTAGATGCGGTCATCTGGGTACTGGTCCTTGACGAACAACAGCACCGCATCACCGAACCCACCGTTTGTCTCTGGCCCCCAGAAGGCGAAGTTGTACAACTTCAAGAGGTTGACCGTTGTCCCCGCAAACTCATCCATATCGATGTGCCCATGCAGGATAGCCGCTACCTTCTTCGTCTGTGCATTCATGATGACGGAGCAGGAATAGTCAGAGTCTTCGGTCTGGCCCTTGGCTACATCTGTCCCGCACACATACTGGTTGATCTTGTTGGGTAGCTCGTAGATCTCCAGATCGTACTTCTGCCACATGTCTAGCAGTTGTACATGGGTCGGGGGTACGGGTAGATTCTCTGTCTCCATCGCGATGCTGAGCATGTGCTCTAGCCGCTCAAGGTCAAAGATGCAACCACCGCTCGCCGCAAAGGCTTCGCTGTCGAAGCGAGGGTACTCCTGGTGGAAGGACCGCATATCTGAGGCGTCCTTCTTGGCATCCTCATACATTTCTTCTGTGAAGCCCGGACGTTCGTAGCAGTTGTAGAAGTGAGGCGTGAAGTTGTTCTCCCCATTCTGTGCCTTCCAGTACGTCTCTTCGAACAGGTTGCCCGACCCGTTCGCTGTGCTCACACCTACGAATCGGCCCGCCATGCGCACCGTAGGAGCAATCGCCGTCCAGTTCTCATCAGCGTACGGGTGGAAAGCCCACTCGTCTGTGATTACCAATGAGGCCGTGAGTGAGCGACCAGCATCCTTCGTCGCAGGCAAAGCTACTACCAAGGACGGCTCAAGATACTTCGCCTGTTCAGCATCCCAGTTGTGTCCAAGGGTCAACTCCCCCTTGTTCTCTGTCAGCCGGTCTGGACGGAGCCACTTGGGCAGCATCATGTAGATGTACTCAGCACGGCTCAACGCCTTCTGCGCCTCATCCTCTCGCTTGGAGAGAATCAGCACATTGGAGTTCGGGCGTAGTGCGTACCACACCGCAAACGCAGCCATGATCCAGGTCAGGCCCAACTGTCGTCCCTTGAGGATACAGTGGAAGCGCTTGTCTGGGTCGGAGAGACTCTCAGCCAATTCAATCTGCCAGTCCCACGGCACCATCTTGAAGGCCAAGTTTTGCTGCTCGTCCTTGATGTGGACGTAGTTCCGAAGAAACAGCGGGAAGCTATCAATCGCCAGCTTCGTCAGCGCCATCACTTCGGACTTCAACAACGTCTCCCTCAACAACATCTCCTGAATCAAGGAGTCGTCGAGCGGCCTGGATGTCTCTGAAGTTGAAATCACCATCTACCTTCACGTTCGTCGTGTTATGCTGCGTGGGTGTCTTGAACACTGCAAGCACCATAGCTACGGCCTTTGCTTGTACCGTCTCGTCAGGCGAATCAAGCAACGAGTCGAGAATCTCTGTCGCCTTTACCAAGAGCCCCTTGAGGTTCTCCTGTGCAAACGCGATCTTGTTCTGTCCAATCCATGCCTTAGCTAGCTGATAGTTCTCATCTGTCTTCCAGTTCTGGAGAGAGGTAGATGAGACGCCAGAGCGCGCCTTTGCAGGTGTATCCTCCCCGAAGATTGCCAACCATGACAAGTGCTTTACTTGACTATGGGTGAGGCTTTCGAGTACAATAGGGTCTAGCGCCGTAAGCGCTTCACCAGGTGCGGGGATAAGAGCTGACTGCTTAGCCATAGATGTCCCTAGTATACCACTTCTGGAGAGAAAATGCAACCCTCTAAGCTGATCAGGCCACGCCCCTCCTGGGACGAACACTGGCTCGCCATGTGCGAGACAGCCTCACACATGAGCACCTGCATCCGCCGTGAGGTCGGATGTGTGCTGGTGTCGGAGAACAACCGTGCTATTGCTACTGGGTTCAATGGGGTTCCTTCGGGCTGGGCGCACTGCTCTGAGCTAGCGCACGATGACCCGTTGCGATGCCCAGCCGATTCGAATCGGGGCGAAAGTTCCCTCGGCGGCTGCTTTGCCATCCACGCAGAAGAGAACGCGATCGACGAGGCTGAAACGATCAGCTATGGTAGCGGACAGGAGGAGGTCTACGGTGCCTGGTCGGTAGTCCGAGCCTACGTATCGTGCCTGCCCTGTACGAGTTGCGCCCTTCAATTGATTACCCGCCTGCCTAACCTGAAAGAGGTTGTGGCGAAAGAAGACTACGATGCTCCAGGGGCTAAGGCCGTGCTGGAGCGTGGTGGAGTGAGCTGGAGAGTTCAGAGTTGGTGACAGATGCAGTACACCTCCTTCCTAGACGACTAGGTTAGGCTCTACTTCTTAGCCTTCTTCTTCTTCTTCTTCTTGGGCTTAGGTGGGTTGTGTGGTGAGCCTGGATGCTTGGGCATAGAGCATGTTCCCCTCTTGCGCTAGTCGGGCACCCGTGGTATGATCAAACTCAACCTGCCGGAAGTGATCGTACTCATTCATACGGATCAGCTCTCGACGCACGTCGTCAGGCATACGGTACCCCTTGTTTTCCATGTGTTCATTATAGCACAAAACAGGGGGGTTGACAAGCAGGGATCGGTATGGTATACTGGTTCCGTTGGAGTCGCGAAAGATGCATATCAACATCGGTTTCGATCACATGGTCAATTGGGACAAGGTAATGCTTGTCATTCCCGGTGGGACCAAGATGGCGAAGCGACGCAAGGAAGCAGCAGATGCCGATGGCAAGCTGCAAGACTGCACCAACAAGCGTGGCTATGGTTCCATGTTGCTCATGGATGACGGGTGGGTGTTTATCTCCTACCTCAAGCCCGACACGCTACTGCTCCGTTCTGCACCTCGGGAGAAGGCTCCACTAGGGCTCAGCGGACCAGTTGAACTAACACCCCCGGAAGCAGAGGGGGCGGACTCGGATTCGTCTGAACCGTCTCCCTCTCTTCCACAGGTGACTCCTGTTGGCAGGGTGCAGGATGAGCTGGGAACAGTTGATCCAATGCAGCCACAGCCAGAGGAAGAGCCCGAGCCAGGACTTACTCTCCTGGACGCTATGGAAAGGGCAGACAGGTCTCGACGTGACTAAGTGCGATGCACCTAACTGCGACGAGGAATCCTTTGTTACGATCTCTGATCCTGACGAGGGCCTGATCCATAGCTGCAAGCTCCATCGTGCGGACTTCAACACTCCGCTCGTCTCTCGTACCTTTCAGGATCGTGGAAACATGCTGGATTGGTATGAGTCAGGTTCGACCTTCGGACTTGACAGAGAGGAAACCAGGGAACTACGCTATCGTCAGAAGAATGACGAGAGCTACGGTTTCGAATAGTTTGATATGGCCTTCTAGCTCCAATGCAGAGCAGCGCCCTTGTAACGCGCAGGTTCCGGGTTCAAGTCCACGGGTGGGCCTCCAAACATCATAGTAGTCCAACGGTAGGGCAAGTGGCTGTTAACCACTGAATGAGGGTTCGATTCCTTCCTATGGTGCCAACGTTCCATAAGTGTTGGTGATTGCACATCTGCCTTCCAAGCAGGGGGACAGGGTTAGACTCCCTGATGGAACTCCAAATACATAAGACGCGTTGTGATCTGGGATCAGGAGAGCCTCCAAAACTCCCCAGCAGGGTTCGATACCTTGACGGCGTGCCATACTTCGATAGCTCAGTAGGTAGAGCTTCCGGTTGAAGCCCGGAGTGCAGAGGTTCAATTCCTCTTCGAAGTACCATGCGCGTGTGACGGAATTGGCATACGTACCAGATTCAAAACCTGGGTCTTGGAGGTTCGAGTCCTCCCATGCGCACCACATATGCGAGATTGGTGGAATTAGGCAGACACACTAGTCTTAGAAACTAGCGGGGTAAAACCCATACAGGTTCGATTCCTGTATCTCGTACCAAATCTCGGTGTAGCTCAGC
>SDBT01013263.1_pt1 | contig 13221 bp, 14 predicted proteins | sample 2277101 | NCBI WGS metagenome assembly SDBT01 (sample SAMN10404973, study PRJNA504765) | marine sediment metagenome | isolation source: marine sediment core GS10_PC15, 103 cmbsf | place: Arctic Ocean: Southern Knipovich Ridge | collected 2010 | reverse complement strand
CCAGAATTAGCGCTAGCTCCACCAATAGGTCCTGCTATGAGTGCAATTGTGCTTGTTATATCTTCTGCTGTCATATTTTTTTCCTCCTAAATTACCACAATCTAACCGTCGTGGCCTGGCTTTGTTTTTTCTCAAATGAATAATAAAAAATAAAAATCTAAAAAACAAAAAAAAGGATTTATAATATATTGTCTATGAATGCATTGAACCCGGTACTTTTCATGACGAGACATTCGTATATTTTCAAGAAAAACTTATCTGAATCGTTTCCTTTTCCTAATCTTTCATAAGTCATATCTTGAAGAACTCTCATCTCGATGAAATCTGTGTCAAGGAAGTAGATTGATTTTGCACCTGATGTATTACTCAAATACATTGATGGGATCAACGGAACTGGTCCTACCATTGTTTGAAGTAAAACAGCAGACGGCACACCGAAAGGCAATACTCCGCCAGGAATATCACTTGGACTATATCGGAATGTATCCAATATAATCTTACGTGTATCTCTAACAGCAGCACTTGATCCAACAGCTAACTTAACTATTCCGCCGTCGTCAAATGCATATTGAACCGCAGTCTCAATGTGATCAAAAGTCAAAGCTCCGCCATCTAGATCAACAACATTTGTAGAACTCTGTAATTTTACAATTCCAGAGAACTCACTTGTGTCGCCACTAGAAGCATCACCATTAACTATCAAACTCTCTTCCAATTCCTTTATAGCTTTTGAAGCAGTCAAGACTCTAAATTGCATAGCATTAGGTGCCGCAACATTTGCAAAAGCACTTCCCCCTAGTCCGCTTCCAGCTCCCTGGAAACCTTCAAGGATAAACGCAGGCTGTGCAGCTTGCGATGGGCCTGTTACTCTTCCAACTGAATAAAGGAACTTAATTGGAACTGATTGTCTATCGACTGTATCATCAGTTTCAGAAAATGCAGCATCTTCCAATGCTGTAAATCCTGCCCCTTTTGCAGTTATAATGTTGTAGTCAGCGTACATTCCTAAATTTGTAACTCTAGGAATTAACTCAACTAATGGAGTCCTCTTTCTTGATTGATCTACAACCAAAGGACTTAAGTAAACTGGAATTTGTGCATATCCAGCTGTTCCTACTCCGCCAGAAATTGTTGTAGTTGCTTTGAATCCAGCTTCTTTTCTCAAATCAATTCCACTAACTGGGTCCCAATACTTTGTCTTATGTTGCAGGTTTCCGAAAGATTTGAAATACGCTTCTTGCGCATCCATTCCTTCGCTAATTATTCCTGTAAAAGCATCTTTAACCATCTTAATTGCAAAGCTCTAAAGGATCAACAGATTTCGCTTCACCAGCTTGTGCTTTTTTTTCTGCATCTGTAGATGAAATACCTGGAGACTTATGTATCGGGTTAGCCAAAGCTTCTGTTATCTTTACAAGATTCTTTGAGATTTCTCCCACAGCTTCCTTCAATTCAACATTTTCTTTTTCTACCTTTGCATATTTCTCTGATAAGGCTTTCATTTCTTCAGTTACAGATTTAAGCATAGCTTTTTGTTCAGCATCCCCAGACTCAGTTCCCTCGCCTTCTCCTTCTCCAGCATCTCCAGCTTCACTTTCGCCTTCGCCTTCAGGATCTTGGCCAGTTTCTTTGTCAGGATCTTCTTTTTCTGTCATCTTAGAATTTTCGAAATTTAATTGCTTTCTTCCCTTAGGGGAAGTTGAGTGTGATTTGCCGGCTAACATCACCGGACTTTCTTGATCTTCAGGATAATCTATCTCAATTAATTCTCTGAAAATATAATAATCTTTGAAACTTAGTTTTATTCCACTTACAATCTTGTCGAATAATTCCTTCGCCAAAGTAGCCTGAGTTCCCTTGTTGTCTGCTACATCCAATGCAGCCTTCAATAATCTTACTTCTTTTTTATCAAGCAGTTTGCCTGCCATAATTTTATTGAAAATATAACTAAGTGGATTCTCTTTTTTATCTTTATTTTTTACAATCAATTGCTTTTCTATGTCAGGATCTAACTCTTTTAATTTTTTGTAATCCTCTACAGCATCCAAGGACTTTGTGACTATATCGATTATTTGTGCTTTTGTATTGCAGGGATTTCCAGTCAAGGCCACATTCAATAAAAGAACATCATTAAGGAGTCTCACTTTTTTGTCTGCCCTGGTTTCATGTGTTATATCTATTGGCAAGAAAGCAACTGAGAAAGCATCTAGATATTTTTCCAGAAGATTTCCCTTAATATTTTTATAATTAGGATTGAATCTGTTTATCTCTCCCTTAACTCTTGTAGAATATCTTTCCTTTCCTATTTCCTTAACCATCGCATCAATCAGTTTTCCCGCAGGAATCTTTGTTTTGTTGATCTCTTTTTCCTCATGGGTATCTCCCTTAAATGATTCATGCTCTACATCCAGTTTCATATTCCTTTCAAGAATTTGTCTTTGCATTGATTCCTGACAGTTCTTTGTCATAATATCATCAACCATGTCTATGTCGTTTGTAGAAATATCTCCCTCAACAAAGAGGTGCTCTTCTCCCTTGATCTCAACCAAATTAACGTTCAAGGGAGTTGTAAATGTAAAACTCGCTTCTTGATTCATACCCTCTAGAATACAAAAATAGTTATAAATCTAATTGCGAAAATTAAGAAGTTAAATAACATCAAGAAATTTTCTATCTACTCCTATACTGCTTTTTTATTTACTTCTTCTTTATCAATGAAAATAATAGTTGATCTACAATCTACATGCGCAGGAGGAGCCTGGCCAGTCCATTTTCCATGATGAAAATCCTCATTAAGCCCGACTACTTGTCCATCTAAATGTTTGCATAACTCACTTGTTCTATCATCGATAGCTGCAACCCACTTCTTATCAAAATCCAATCCAGATCCTTTCATGGCCAACAATTTTCCATTGTTCTCTGCCCGGTTTGTCTCTGTACGTGCTATCATCTCTGCACGATTTTCACCGACATTAAAAACACCGTCGACTCTTTCTTTAAGCTTAGAAATTCCCTCTCCATTTATTATTCCCCTTTCTAGTTCTGCTTTTAAATCATTAGCTATCTCTTCAGTCATTCCTTTTATGTTATCAAAAGTGTGCTCCTGCAAGAAATCCAAGGCCTTCTCATTCATCTGGACATTTTGATCTATCTGATTTTCAGAACTCTCCCATCCACTAAAGAAGTTAATCTTGATTATCTTGTCGCTTATTTCCTTAAATGTGAAAAGAGCAAATATTTTCTTAATCATTCCAGGAATATCATCTATGCCTTTTATTTTTGTCAATTGATCATCTGACTTCTGGGTGTCCAGTATTTCGTTTATCTTTTCTTGGTTATCTTTTAACAAGTCAACAATTACTTTCTTCAGTTTTCTGTAATCCATTTCCTCTCCTGGCTGTAGAATTAAATTTCCCTCAATTCCCATGGCCTTGCCTTCAATTGGTTTTTGTCCTTTCTTTGGTTTCCCGGTCATCTGGTCCCTTTGATTTTGATTATCCCTATTAATTTGGTCTGCTTCTTGCTGACGAGGATCTCCCATAAAATAATTATCCCCTTGGTTTGAACTCCACTGGTTAGGTGCCTGATCTCCCCATTCCACAGGATCTAGCCCTTCTGCATTTCTTTCCTCATTAATTGTTTTCAGGCCTGCTTCTGTTCTTAATTTGTAAAGGCCCCACTTCTTTGTTTCATCATCGACATCAAAGATTTTATACTTGTATTTTATCCCTTCATATCCAAACTCAGGAATTATCTGAGTATTAACATAGTAAGCAATTATTTTTAGCAAAGGATAAATTATTCTTTTCTTCGCTATTGAACTTTGGACAATTTGATTTGCACTTCCTTTTGCGTCCTCTGTGAATCCCAACTCTGTTGCAGTCATTCCAAAGGCAGCCCATACCATCTTTGACCACCACTTTTGAGACTCTATTAATTCTAATTCTGCATTAGTAAAACCAAGTCTCTCAAACTTAGGCATCTTATTAACCATAGCAAACTTATGAAATGCTTTCTTCCAATTTCCAAGATCATCTGTTTTCCTTTGCGATTCAATCCACTGTGTTGCAAATGCTTTCATATCTGCTGTGCTCATTCCCTCTAATCCTAAAACACCTGGAGGAATTGAATTGTCAGAAAAATATTCAAGATTGTGCTCTACCGCATAAATAAGTGTTTGAACAGTTTTGGCTAAAACTTCCATTGCTGAACGTCCATACAAATCATCTGTTCTTAATTTCTTCTCAAACCAAACTATCTCTCTCTTTCCAAATGGAATTGGACGTGCGCCTGTATTAAATCCATATTGAAAATAAGCCCCTTCTTTTTCTGCCTGCTCAGTTGTTATATACCCCTGCAATAAAGGATAACCTGTCTCTGCTCTATATGGTGATTCTTCATCTGCATCATAAATATCTTTCATCAAAATTAAATCTGCTCTGTTTGTATACATCCCATAAACGTCTGGGTTCTTTGTGAAAGCAGATCCATCCCGTGAAACAATCTCGACCATCTTTCCAAATGAATTAAAGACCTTGACCATTATTCCAGAATTAAGTTCCAGCAAATCAGGCAACATCATTCTAACTATCATCTCCCAACTCTCTGGATTTGTATTTGGATTCTCAAAAAAAGCCTTAACTTCTTCAACTTCTTTTTCTTTGCCTGGAACTTCATTTCCTGATTTGTCCTCTGCAACTATATCCCACTCAATAGAACATACCTCGTCAATAATTGCAGTCTCACACATATCTACATAAATAGAAGCTGCAAGTTTCCTATAATAAAGTAGATCTTTATATCTTGGATATCCAAATGGTGGTTTATAGAAAAAATTAGGAATGTATGCTTTTGGCTGTCCCTCACGAGATTCCTCAAACGCAGTTATTACAGAAGGTTTTGGATCTGCTTTCGCTCCTAAGAGTCCAAAAAAGTTCTTAAAATTTCTTGCCATGAACATGAAAGAGTGATGCGAGGATGCTTATTTAAGTTGTCCTAATTTTATAAATGTTTTTGTCTAATTTGTTAAACGAAAGCCCATGCTGCTTCATTAGGATTTATCTCAAAATACATTCTCATCATTAAAACATCTCCTACATCTGTTGATCTATTCAATCCTCCAGTATCTTTTAACTCTTGTTTTGAAATAACTCTTAAAGTTGTATCTTTATCAACATCCATTTGTTTCATTGCCTCTAAATCCTCTACAAGAAGATTCTTAATCTCTATTGGTAAATCTCTATAAATTCCAATTCTTCCACTATTTACATAATCAGCTAAGACAAACCAACATTGACTTCTTAAATTTTTATAATTGTGTAAAACTTTATCTTCTGGAGTTTCCTTCTTTAATTTCTTTAATGGTGATGCATTTGCTACAAATCCTATAACCCCATCTAATTCTTTTACTAATCCAAATCCAACCCCTACCTCATCAATAAGACAATTGCTCCTGGGGATCCTTCTTTTAATTAACATAGCATCAAGATTACTACTAGAAATATTATCCATCTTAATTACTTCTGTTATAAATAATCCATCCCAAAAAGATACAATACAATTATCTCTTCCAAATCCTGCTTGATCTACAATACAATATTTGTTTCCTCTTTCTGCATCTAAAGTAAATAAATCAATAATTTTATCATAATCAAATATTTTTGTAGGATCATCATCGTATTCCCAATTTCCTTCAAGCAATCTCATTCTATTGACTGGATCTAACTTTTTAAGATTCTCAATATAAAGATCTGTCATAAAAGGATTATCATAAACATCTGCTCTTATATATGCCTTCCAAGATTCTAGTTCATTGTCTCTCCATTTCTTATAAAAATCTTTGTAAATAAATGTCTTACAAGGATTAGATCCCATGGCTATTTTAGGAATCAATCCAAACTCATCAAGTTTAAATCTCATTCTACTTCTAATAATTTGATATGCTTGCTCGCCTATCTCGGCCATCTCATCAATGAATCCATCTGTATATTCTGTTGAACCAAGACTTATAAAATCAGGATCACTAGGATATAAAAATAAATCTCTTAAGTATTCCTCACTTCCATTCTTAAATTTAATAACACCTGTTAAAGAATTATATTTATAATCTATTCCTAATTTCAATCCCAACATTTTACACACTTCAAAAAATGTAAGTAATGTTGATTCTTTTAAATTCTTTAATCTGGCCCTTGCAAGAAATCCTCTTGATCCTTGGTATTTCAATCTTCGCATTATTTGCCATAAACATCCTGTAAAAGATTTAGATCCCCCTGCTGCACCACCCATAAAAATCTCTGTATGTATATCATCATCAAGAACTTTTAGAATCTCAACTTGTTTTGGACTTATCTCCAGATTCACCTGATTTACGCTTAGCCTTTGCATCTTTGATTTCCTCCACAGATTTTTCAATTAAATTAAATGTAACTCCTGCCTCTCCAGTGTGTTCTATTTCTTGTTTCTGACCATAACCTCTAGCCTTTCCTCTTTTAGAATTAGACAATTTCCATTTGGCCGTGTCAAGATCTTTTTCTGTTACAATTTTTGCATCTACTATATTTTCTGCAACATCAATTATTCTTTCTGCCTCTGCTTCGCATAAGGACCTCATCTTAGGATTTTTATTTAAAAAGAGTGTTATAGCTGATCTTGACCTGCCTACTTTTTTTGCAATTACTGACTGGTTTCCACCAGAATCAACTAATGCTGCTTTGAATATTTTTATATTTAATCTTGCCATTTTTGTTGAGTTTGTTGAGTTTTACGTGTTAAAAGTGTTTGTTAGGGCCCCAATTAAGCCTTTTTTGCTTTCTTTTGTGTAAATTTCTCCCATCTATCTATGATTACTTGACAATAAACTGGATCTATTTCCATCATAAAGCATTTTCTGTTTAATTGTTCACAAGAGATTAGGGTGCTTCCTGCTCCACCGAAAACATCTACAATTAAATTATTTTTCTTACTGAATTTGTTAAGGAACCAGGCGCATAATTTAATTGGCTTTTGAGTAGGATGTAATCTAGATCTAGAATCCTCAGATCTATCATTCAAACCAAAAATACCTTTCCATAAAACTCTGGCTATTGCTCTCTTGTGTTTTGCTTTTGACCAGCATAATTCAAAGTTGCTTCCAAACATTTTATCATAAGGATCATTGACTCCGCCTCCTCCTTCCATTTTATCCCATACAATAAAAGATCCTTTATTTCTCTCTTTAATTAGTTCAGCATAATAATCTGCTCCCCATAAAAATATCTCTTTACAATAACTAAAATTATCAAAAACAGAAGTAATGATCTCAGGGTGAAAGTCTACATTATCTCCTTTTACTGTTTCATACTTATTCCCTTTTGCTATTCCCACCATTGAACTAAAATCTGTATCTAAGAATATTCCATAAGGAGGGTCCGTAAACACCATATCTGCCTTATTTTGGCCCATAAGCTTATCTACATTCGACTTTTCTGTACTATCCCCACACATTAATCGATGATCTCCTAAAGTGTATATTTCTCCTACTTGGATCTTAGTTTTTCTTTTGGCTCTTTCATAAGCATTTACATCTACTGTGTCTTCTACAATTTCATTTTCAAGAAGATTTCCTAGCTCTTTAAAACTGAATCCTGTTAATTCCAATCTAAAATCTGCTTCCTGGAGGCTTGTGAGCTCTCCTTTTAATAATTCTAAATCCCACTCTGCAAATTCAGATGATTTATTGTCCATGATCCTAAAAGCTTTTGCTTGTTCTTCTGTTAGGTCTTCTGCCCTTACACAAGGTATTTCTTTAATACCTAACTTCTCTGCTGCTTTGAGTCTTGTATGGCCTGCTATTATAGTATTATTTCTATCTAGTATTATAGGCACTTTAAATCCAAATTCCTTAATTGATTTCATGACTATCTCTACTGCTTTTTCATTCTTTCTTGGATTCTTCTCATAAGGTTTTATTTCACTTATTTTTAAGTTTTCTATTTTCATGTTGTTTTGGATTGAATAAATTTAATTATTAATCTTTCTGCAAGTTCAATCATTACTTTTTTATTTTCTTCTGGGAGATCTTCAAATTCAACCCTGCACTTCTTTTGGGTTTCCCATTTCTCTTTCTTTGAAATCTCTTCATATTGCTCGTGCATCCATTTAGCTAGTTTTTCAGGTTTCATTCTATTTCTAACACCCATTTAAAAGCCCTTACTGCAGTATCACACACTTTTGTTGCTGGACACTTTGAACAACTATTATATCCTTTACAATCTGGATCTTCCATAAGTGCAAGCATCTCTTTGATCTCTTTTTTATTCTTCATTCTATCTCTAATATTTCTGGATTTAATTTTATCTGGCCATTGTCTCTCTTTATAATTCCTAAGGAATTTAACTTGTAAAGCGAATTACTGAATCCTCCGCTTCCTGAAGAGTACCCTGTTTGCTCTGCAATTTCTTCTTTAGAATATTCTTGATATGGATTATCTAATAATAATTTAAATATTTCTTTTGGACACTTAGGCAACTTCCTTACAAATAAATCTATTGAAAATTCCTCTTTTGTTTCTGAAGCAATCTGAGGATCTACTTCTTTTAAATGAATAAGATTTCCCTCTCTTCTTACTAACCCTCTTGCATTCAGATTATAAATTGCATTGCTGAATCCCCCTGACTTTGGAGAATAACCTGTCATAAGGCCCAATTGAATCTTTGTGAATCCCCTCTCTGGATTAGCAAACAAAAAAGAATAAACTCTCTTAGGACACAGTCCCAATTCCTTTTCTTCAATATCATCGATGACATTATCGATGTCATTTGTAGTGCTAACTTCCCGAGGCTGTGTAGTGACAATCCTTTGAATAGAGTGTGTTACTTTTTCCTTTAAAGGTAACTTACTTTTATGAATAAAAGTAGGTGCCTCAACTTGTAACAATTTGCTACAATTTGTAACAATTTGCTCTACTCCTTTTTTAAACCTGGTTAAGGCTAAAATAGTCTTCTTAAGGTTATCCATGGATATCCTCTCAGCTTCTTTAAATCCTTGAATCTTTGATCTCTCCAAAGCTTTTTCATCAGCAATAGGTTTCGGTTGAGATATCTTTAGATATCTTATTTCCTTTTTTAGCTCATATATTTTATTTTGAAAATCTTTTTTTGTTTGAAGATCTTCCTCTGCTTCCTTTGGCAAATCAATAACATCTTTCATAAGCTTTTTAATATTGTCTGGAGTTTGAGAAGCTTTCAAAATGCTCTTCCCCGGTTCAGGATGTGTGGTTCTAACATCTCCCACTTTTAATTTTATGACATCATCTTTACAAATTGCAGGCCCATAAGCAAAGAATTCTCCATCTCCTAATTGCCTTAAACTTCTTTCTTGCTCTTTTGTAGTAAATCCTAAATCATCACTCGCCCTTTTTCTATCAATGTCTTGTACTGTCCTTCCAACTAAAACATTATTACATTCTGCTGCAGCATCCTTATGAAGCTTAGAAATTCTTTGGGTTGCAAGAACCCCACAAAATCCTCTCTTCCTTCCTCTTGTCTGCAAATCTATAACTGAACTAGCTGACTCTGATTTTGATTTCTCAGGACAAAATTGATGTGCTTCATCCACAATAACTAAGCATGTATGCCATAACTCCCTAGGAGCTCCAATCAGGGAATCTAAAAATCTCTTTACAAAAGTTATTCTCTCATGATGTTTTAATTCAGATAAATCGATTATAGTGCTTACATTCAATTTTAATAATTTTATGGCCAATAATTCTGCTGTCTGAATGTTTGCAGGAATTTCTCCATTTTTTCCCACAAGAAGATAGTCATACTCTTCCCGGAGAGTTGAAAATTCTCCTTCAAGATCTAAAACAATTTGTTGAACTTTTCCATGAGATTGCTCAAGAAGTCTTCGAATAAGCCAGGATTTTCCTCCTCCAGAATTTGCTTGAATTAATAATCTTGTTGAGATAAGCTTTGCTAAATCAATACTTACTTTTTTTTTGTTGATTGTCTGTTTCCCAATTATCATTTTTCATTTTAATCATCAAGACCCATCTCATCTATTGACTCATCAAATTCTTCTCTTTGATCTTCAATTCTTTTAACTTCCGCCTTCACTCCTTCTCCTGAGAGATCTTTCTTCATCAAACCCTTTATTAATTCCATTGGAAGATTCTTATCAAACTTGATTATAATCTCATCCCTTAAAGCATAAGCCTCTTTTATTTTGCTGTCCCTAATAAAGTTCACTATTCTTGGATCTATATTTGATTTACTTTCTCTTCTGATTCCTTGTTTATGCATAAAATTTTGTAAACTTGATACAACTGTTTTAATATTGAATCTCATTTTTAATTCCCTGCAGATCTCTTTATTAGAAAAATTCTTTATATTCTCTTTTATGAATTGTATTGCTTCAGGATTGTACCTTTCTGACTTGGGTCTTCTTTTTATTTTTTTATAAAACAGATATGTTGCAAGTTTAGGATAATCAATATTCACATTATATTTTTCATTAACTAAATCAACAAGCTCCTTGTTTGAATTTCCTTCTATTCGCTCTTTAATAAAATCTTCCATCTCATCTGGATATTTTCTTTGTTTTGTTTTCAATGGCTTTTCATCACTAATAATAGCTTTCTTTTCTTTCTTTACACTCTTTAATCCAGGATCATCAGAATACATTACTTTTTTCTTTTTAATCTTTCGATATCTAAGATAATCATACATATCCTTTGTACTCATATTCAATTCAAACCTCTCATTAACTTTGTCTACAAGAATATCATACTCTAGATCTAAATTGTCTTTTATGAACCCCTCCATTTCCTTTGGAAACTTACTTTTGGATTTTCTCTTTGTAGTGCTAACTTTTTTTGCTTCCTTCTCTAATAATTTAATTTCTTTTTTCTTAAGAAGTTTAGTATCTATCTTAATTGGTTTTATCTTTTGCTCTGTATTTAATAAATTCTCCCTTGCTTCTTCTTCTTTCATTAACAATTTTTTTCTGTCGATCTCCTGGGAATGTTCTTTCTCTTTTTGCTTTTCTCCAACTACTTTGATTACCTCTTTTTTTTCTTCTGGCTCTTCAGAAATTAAACCTGTTTCAAGCATCCATGCTCCCATATCCATCAATTCTTTTACTGCTTTTTTTAACTCTGCAAAATCTTCAAATCTGAAAACTTGTTCTTTTATATGTAATCTGTATTTTTTCATTTTAACTTGCTGTAACTGTTGGACACTGGTATGGCTCCTTGATTGCATCCAGTTGAATTTTTAAAAATACAAGAGTTATCTCTCCTGTAAAATATTTTCCAACTAAGTAAGCAACCTGCTCCATTTCTGTTCTTTTTTTTAATTCAAAATCTCCCATTTGCTTCTCCTGCTTTTTAATAAATAAAAATAAAAATAAAAATAAAAATAAATTTAAAGTTTTAACCTACTTCCAATCGCTTCTTGTAGTTCAGCCAAATCCTTTTTGACATCCTTCAACTCAACTTGAACACCTTCATAATCTAACTTTGCTTTTTCAGCTATATTAAACTTGTTGATTGATTTTAACTTCTCTTTTAATTCTTTAAGATCCTCTGGAAGCTCTTCTAAATCTTTGAATTGTTCTTTTAAATTTGCTGCCCGGTTTTCCATGAACTTTCTCTGATCAGACAGATCCTTGTAAGCCAACCTGATTCCTGCTTCAGTATAAACAACATTCATTTCCTGCTTCACTGTTGAAATTAATTTTGCCTCTTCAACAACTTTTCCCTCTTCCATTACTGGCTCTGTTTTGTTCTCAGCTGTCTGGGTCTTTACTTGTGTCATCAATTTTCTACGATCGTCGTAAGTCAATTTAGATGATTCTTCTTTTTTTTCATTCACCATTTTTTCCCTCCTTCTGATCTATATCCTGAAAATTTCCATTACGTTTATCCTTATAATTTTTGTTTAACTTCTTCAATAATTTTACTTGAGTTTCTCCGTAATCTGTCATGTGAATTATTATTTCTTTTCCACGTCCCCCATCTGATTTCTTCTTCAAAATTACTCCCTCTCTTTCCCACCTTGAAATCAAAGAAGATGCTACACTCAAAGTCAGGTCTCCTTTTTTTGCAAGCCAAGAAATATTCTTTGGTTTTTTTGCAATCTCAAAAAGAAATTTCATATATCTTTGATTGATTATTTCTAACATAGTTTTACCCTCCCCTCTCTGTCTGTTTTAATAGAAAGCATTTTTAATGCAAAATTCAAAGAATTATAATCTACTTTAATTGCTCTAGCCATATCAGATTTAAACACTGGCTTTTTTTGTTTTTTCAAGAAATCCTCAATTTTTTTTAATGTAGCTCTTTTAATATCCTTCCTTATTATACTCATATAATTATGGCGGTATAATTAGTATATAAACCTATGGATAATCCAGGAGGCGGAATCGAACCGCCATAGAAGGGACATGAGCCCAACACACTAACCATTATGCTATCCTGGAATGGGGTATGGATGAATCGAACACCCGCCTTACGAGCCCAGGTCGCAAGTCCTGCCACTAGACTAATACCCCATGGGCTTGAGAAGAATCGAACTCCCGACCCTCGCCATATAAGGACGATGCACTGCCACTGTGCTACAAGCCCAATGAGCCAAAGAGGATTTGAACCCCCAATCTTCAGATTCGAAATCTGTTGTTTTCTCCGTTAAACTATTGGCTCATGGGCCCAGGAAGAATCGAACTTCCGCTGTTGCCGTATCAGAGCAATAGTCTACCATTAACTTACAGGCCCAACGCCCCATGTGAGAATCGAACTCACGCCTGACGATCGACAACCGCCGGTTCTACCATTAAACTAATGAGGCAAATTCCTTGTATACAATCTGTCCCCTCTTTGTACCCTTTGACGCTATAAGAATCTTGCTAAAAATATTATTGTCCAACAGCCACTTGCATTTTTCTCTTTCTTTTGGATCTAAATATCCATTTGATTTTACTTCAACTCCAATAAATTCGTGACATGCTTCTCTAGGATATATTTCACATAGAGGAGCTGTAAGTGAAAACGCTGCTGAAATAGATTTTTTATATTTTGAACAAGCAAAATCTGGAAATCCTGCACCCAACATCATTGGTATTCCTTTGCCTCTAAACTTATACTTTGCACTTACAATTTTACCTTTTCTTCCTACAGAAAATAAATATTCCTTATCTGTAGATTTCTTTTCTTGAAATGTTTCTCCAAGTACTCCATACGAA
>SDBT01013262.1_pt1 | contig 13221 bp, 10 predicted proteins | sample 2277101 | NCBI WGS metagenome assembly SDBT01 (sample SAMN10404973, study PRJNA504765) | marine sediment metagenome | isolation source: marine sediment core GS10_PC15, 103 cmbsf | place: Arctic Ocean: Southern Knipovich Ridge | collected 2010 | reverse complement strand
ATGGCCTGGTTGACAAGTGATGTGGCAGTGGTGCCAATGATTGGACCGCAATTATTGTCGATAATCATGTTGTGTCTGACCAATGGAGAGACAGACTCGATTTCCTCTCCGACAGGCTGCTAGGTCTCACTTTGCACAAATCTTTTCCTTCCTCTAATCATTTGGAGCTCAGCGAAATCCAGGAGTCGCCCGCCCGGGGCTATATTCTTTCCCAGCAACGTGAAATCCACTGGTGGATCGTATATCTTGAACCCCGTGTATATGATGTGGCCTTTGGTCCATTTGTCATCGCTCAACGGATCTTCGGCTATAGTCACCGGATAGCTGATTAGTCGGTACAACTTCATTTCGTACTCTGTCTCTGGCCTTTTCTCTATGTAGATATAGGACACGACTGTGAATTCGCCAATCAGCCATCCCTTCTCGTAAAGCACAATAACTGAGCCCTTTGGAAGACGGTTTTCCTTGATCCTGATATTGGTCCTGAAGATTTTCGCGTCCTCAAAGCTAGCGAATTCTTTCCCGTAGGCAACACGAGGGTTATAGGGAATGATTCGATACAGGGGCTTCTCCCCATCCACTTCAATGACATCTATGATTTCCGCGATCTCTATTCTGTATTTCTTGTCTCTCAGAACAATGACCTCAATGTTGGATGGGATTTGATCGATACCCTTACTCAACCAACATACAACTATGTACTCTTCACCTTCTTTCATCTGCTTGTCATGCCCATGTAAGATGAAGTTTTGGGCTTCGTATTCGAATTCGATGGACACTCGCTTTCGCTTGTTGTTCCGCAGGTCTATGGCTGTGCAATCGGGGAATGCCTTCTGGATGTTGACAATCTCAAACCCCAGTTCCTTAGCGTATATACTGAATAGGTGGCGTACAAACTCCTCTTTGCCCATCTCTGGCTTGACATAGGTGATTCTTTTTCGGGCCATTGTCTCATACCTCACTCACAAGCACCTAATGTTGGAATTGCGCTATGTAGCTAGCGCTGCCTATCTATGGTATGCCGCCATTTTCCCGCACAAAACGCTACACAGTAGCGGCGCATACCATCTCATACACAAAATCGTGGGCCACTGCCCGCCAGTGCCCCCAGCCCCTCCGGGGCGGCAGCACGTGGCGCAAGTCCTCGGCCACAGTGGGCAAGTCGGCTAGCCGTGCCATATCCTACGCCACCTCGTTCTCACGGATTTGCTGCTCGATCTCGTCCCGATGTGAGCGGAAATAGGCCCAAGCGTTAGCCAGGTCCTCAGCACGTAACGTCGGATAGCTCCGCAATAAGTCTGCTTCGCTAGTTCCCAGTCGTCTGGCTTGTACTAACACCCAGACTGGAATCCGGGTGCGAACGATACACGGCTCGCCGCCACAGACACCAGAAATGCTGTCAATGCCCGGAAAAGCATCGCCCAGGTCACGCACCACCCACTGAAGCAACTGGGCCCTTTCTGCCCGCGTCATGATGGGCAACAGATTCTCAATCTCCTGGAATGTACTCATCATTTATCCCCCTCTTTCAAACTGTGACTAATTACACAACTCTCAAACACTACACAGCAACGGCGCCCCAGCGTCCCCAACCCGTGCGGGGCGGCGGCCCGTGGCGTAGGTCCTGCACTATTCTTTGGCCACCACATTCACATCCGGCAGCAGAATGTAGGGCAGGTTGAAGTTGTAGTAGACCCATTTCGTCTCTCGGCTGACGGCGGCCACGTCCTGGAGCAGATCGTAGACGTTGCCGGCGATGGACACGTCCTTTACCCGCCCCACGATCTCACCCTTTTCGATCTTGAAGGCCAGGCTCAACGAGTTGGAAAAGGCGCCCGAGATGACGTTGCCCTGCCCCAGACCTAGCGCGTTCTCGACCAGCAATCCTTCATCTATGCCGGCGATGATCTCTGCCAGGGGCGTTTCACCCGCTCCGAAAATCAAGTTGGTCGGAGACGGGCGGGGGGGGCTGAACAGGCTGCGTGAGCCATTGCCCGTTGACTCGACGCCCGATGACTCGACTGAGCTTGCCGAAGTCTGGGCCGCCGTCTTGAGATCATACATGAAGCCCTTCAACACGCCCTGCTCCACCAGCACGTTTCGCCGATGGGCCACACCCTCGTCGTCGTAAGACGCGCTGCCGAACTTGCCGTCCAGGGTGGGGTCGTCAACGATGGTGAGCTTGTCGTCGAACAGCTTGTCGCCGATCTTGCCGACCATCGGCGAGATGGACGTGTAGACGTTTTTCCCGTTGAGCCCGAGCATGAGCGGAAGGCCCAACACCAGGGCCCCGGTGGGCGCGAAAAGAACAGGCATCCGCCCGGATTGGATGGTTGCGCTTCTCTTGGCCAGTTCCAGTTTTTCGCCCAGCTTGCGCGCAAAAGCCAGGTAGTCATCCTCCCAGACCGTCGTGCCCATGATATCGCCCATGATCAGCACGTCGTCTCCTTTGATTCGATTGACCGCGAAAGATATGGACAAAGGCGAACGCTTGAACGACACGTTGCTTCCCGCCTGGTTGCGGAGAGAGAGGTGCTGCACACCACGTTTCAACTCGACGTCGACGAGCGCATCAGGCTCAACCTGCCAGATGATGTCAATGATCTCTTGGCCAATCTCGACCATGCGCGGGATGGACAGTTCGGCGATGGTCTGGTCAAAGGTCGTCACCTTTGGGGCGGATTGCGGGGCCGGAAAGGCAATCGGGATTTCGTCACCGTAGGCTGCCGACTCCAGCGCGTTGCTCACGAGCTTTTCCGCCGCCGCCTCATCGCTCGACGCGGCAAAGCCCAGCCGGCCGTTCTTGACCACGCGCACGGCTACGCCCCTGGTTTCCTCCACCTGGCTGCTCTTGAGCCGGTTGGACTCAAAGCCGACCGTGGTGGACTCACTTTGTACATTCACGACCTCGACCTGCTCGGCCTCGGTGCTCAATTGCTTCAGAATATCCATGTCTAATTATCTCCTTGTCAGACGCAGATGAACGCTGGTTTTTGGATCTTATCTGCGAAAATCTGCATGTAAGCGAAGCGGCATCAGCGTCCTATTTTCCGCCTATGACGACGTTTTGGATGCGAATGTGGGGCGCGCCAAAGGTGACGGGCAAGCCGCCCTGCCCTTTGCCACAGGTGCCGCCCGACTGCAACCACTCGAAATCGTCGCCGATGGCATCAATGTTCATCAGCGTGCTGAACAGGTTCCCGGCCAGGATCACGTCTTTGACCATTTCGGCGATCTGGCCGTCGCGGATCATGTAGGCGTAGGCCGAGCTGAAGGAGAAGTTCTCCAACGCTGTCTGTCCACCATACATGTCACAAGCATAGATGCCCAGCTCAATGTCCTTGATCATGTCCTCAAAAGAGGTTGCGCCACCTTCGATGGCCGTGTTGGTCATGCGCACGATGGGCGGGTAGCGATAGCCCGTTGCCCGCGCGTTGCCGGTGAGTTTCTCTCCCATCTTGGCCGCTGTCTCGCGAGAGTGGAGGCGGCCGACCAGGATGCCGTTCTTGATCAGATCGCTGCGCCTGGTTGGCGTCCCTTCATCGTCGTACTTGTGCGAGCCGCGGAGTCCGGGGAGCGACCCATCGTCAAACACGGTAAGGATGTCCTGCCCGAATCGCCGTCCCAGAACCATCATCTCCTGCGCTTTGGGGTTTTCGTAGATAAAGTCCGACTCGGAGAGATGGCCGAACGCTTCGTGGATAAAAACCCCTGCCAACCGCTGGTTGAGCACGACAGGGTATTGGCCGCCGACTACGGTCTCCGCGCTCAGCAGGCCCACGGCGCGCTGGGCTGCCGCCTGCGCCAGAACCTCGCGTCTCTGCACAAAATCGAACCCGTCCTGCCCGGAGCGAGCTTCTATCGCGGTCTGCACGTTGTCACCGTCTCGTGCAATGACCACAACCCGCAATGTGATCATGGGACGCTCTTCTTCGATGAAAGTGCCTTCCGAGTTGGCGAAGAAGACGCGGCTGAAGGTGTCGTTGTAGCTACACTGCGTGTCCACGATCTTGTCGCTGTGGCCTAGCAAGATGTTGTTGTACTCCTCGACCAGAGTCTTTTTGTCGGCCATAGATATGTCTCGGAAGTCGTGCGCCAGCGCCACCGCGATTCGATCCTCAGAGACGGGGATGGGAGCCAGTTCAATTGGCTCCTCGCTTTGAGCGACCCTGGCGCATTGGTATGCCTGCTCGACCTTGGTCAGCAGATCGCCACGGTCGTTGAACGTGGCGATACCCCAGCCGCCATCCTTGCACAGGCAGCGCACGATGCCTCCCGCATCAATCACCGCGCTGGCCGTCTCCAGGTCTTTGCCACGATAGGCAACGGTCGTGGCCTCTCGTTCTTCTATTCGCATTTCCGTGTAGTCCGCTCTGCTGCTTTTTAGAGCTGCTTCGATTTTGTCTCGCATACATTCTCCTCCTTGTCCTCATAGGCCAACGTATTTGCGTATAAAATGCCGTACAGCGATGGCGCAGAACGGGGTGTAGCTTCTCTCTCTTCAATTCAGATCCAGCACCCAGTGCAATGTTTTCTCGCTCGCGACCTCTTCCCCAAGTTGTATTCGACTTGCGTCCAGATAGCCCATGAACTCCCGGAAACAGGAGACCAGTGCAGCTTGCATAGCCTCGTCAGGTTGGACGCCCTCTTCCCACCACCAGTTGCTGATGGTCAGCTCGCGCGTCTTTTTGTCAAAGGCCGGATCGAAGCGAGCCGCGAAACGATCTCCGTAGATCACCGGCAGCACATAGTAGCCGTATTTGCGCTTGGCCGCCGGTTTGTACACCTCCCACACGTAGTCAAAATCGTAGACCCAGCGCAGCAGATTGCGATCCCACATGAAATTGTCCAGCGCACCAATGATGGCTGCCCGTGGCTTGGGTGGGCTCGTAGTTTGTACGGCTTCCAAAGTGGGCAGGTCAGCAGTGCGGATGAAGAAGGTGCGTTTGGGCACATCTTCCACTGCCACGGCCACCAGGTCGCCTCGCTCCACCAGACGAGTCAAAGCAGCCCGCCGCACCTCGCTCTTCGCGCCCAGGGTCATTCCCCAGATCGTTCCCCAATACTCGGTGGCGCTGGGATTGGCCAGGCCCAGCCCGCCCACGCGGCGCAGCACGTGCCAATTCAGGCGATCCTCATCGGTTTCGTTGGGATCGGGAGCGGCCAGCAGGTCGGCTGGCAGCAGCCGTTCGATCAAGTCAAACACCCTTCGGGTACCGACTCTGTGGTGTATCCCCAACTCGCCCCTGGTGTACAGTCTCTCAAGAGAGGCCCTGACGGCACGGACTGGTTGCCCCCAGTGCCAATCCACTTTGTCCATCTGCTTCAGGTCAATGGACGAGAGGGGGCCGCGTTCGCGGACCGCTTCCATCACTGCCGACATGATTTCCTCTGGCAGGTTGTATCGGGCGTCCTGCCGCTCACGCATATAGACCCGGCGGCGGGCGAAATACGGCCAGTCAGCGATCAGGTAAATTGCAGCCATCTTGTCCCAGCCGTCCAGCAGTTGGCGATCGGTGTAGAGCAGCTCTTCCAGCAGGGCGGGACGATAGCTCGCCACGCGGGATTGCAGTACCAGGTCTGGGTTGCGGCCCACCACGTTGATGGGGTCAAACTGGATGCACCCGACGTGGCGGGTAAAATCCATGATCCCAGCCTTGCCTTGCAACTGCCGTGGCGGCCGCAGACGCTGGCAGGCCAGTAAGAAGCGCCGGGCGTGGGTTTTGCTCAGGGCTATGCTTGGAGGAGGAAGATTGGTTTTGGGCATAGTATTTGTCTCTAAACCGAAAAAGGCTGTTGGGGACCATCTGCGTCACCCCAACAGCCTTTCTCAGCTTCAAGGACTACAGATGACCAGAAGCCGATACCGGTTTGCTTTTGGGCAAAAGCGTCCAGTAGCAAGCCTGTATCTGGCGTTCCAGGCCTGGCAGAACTGGATCTACCAAGCCTAGCGGATGGCCTTCTCCGTCTGGAGATCGAAGGCGTGCATGTTGTCTATGTTCACCACAACCTCGATCGTATCCCTCACCCTGACGCCGGTCCGAGGGTCAAACCGACCCGTGAAGCTCTTCTCCCCTATCAAGAAATGAACAAAAACTTCATTTCCCATCAGCTCCGTCACATCTACCTGAGCCTTGATCTTGCCTGGCGTGATGTTGGGAGGGGTAAACTGGGGATCATGGAGGTCATCGGGCCTTATGCCGAAGGTTACCTTCTTGCCTTTGTAAGGAAGAAGCGCCGGCAACTTCCCCTCGGGAACTTTCAGGCGGAAAATACCACCGTCCACGTAAAGGTCCCCATTCTCGCCCACCAGGGTGGCATCGAAGAAATTCATGGCTGGGCTGCCGATGAACCCGGCCACGAAGAGGTTGGAGGGGTAGCTGTAGAGGTTCTGAGGAGTGTCCATCTGCTGCAGGAGGCCGTCCTTCAATACCACCACCCTCGTCCCCATGGTCATGGCCTCCACCTGGTCGTGGGTCACGTAGATGAAGGTCGTCTCCAGTCGCTGGTGCAGCTTGGAGATCTCCGCCCTGGCCGACACCCTCAGCTTGGCGTCCAGGTTCGATAGCGGCTCGTCCATGAGGAAAACCTTGGGCTCCCTGACGATGGCCCTTCCCACAGCCACCCTCTGCCTCTGGCCTCCCGAAAGCTGCTTAGGCTTACGGTTCAGAAGCTCCCCAATCTTGAGAATGTTGGCTGCTTCCTTCACCCTCCTCTCTATCTCGTCCTTGGGCGTCTTCCGCAGCTTCAGCCCGAAGGCCATGTTGTCGTAGACGCTCATGTGGGGGTAGAGGGCATAGGACTGGAAAACCATTGCGATGTCGCGGTCCTTGGGGGGGACGTCATTGACCAACTGGCCTTCAATATAGATGTTGCCCTGGGTGATCTCCTCCAGACCAGCCAGGAGGCGGAGGGCAGTGGTTTTGCCGCATCCCGATGGGCCCAAAAGCACCAGGAACTCTTTGTCGGCGACCTCCATGTCCAAGTCGTCGACGGCCACCACATCGCCAAAATGCTTGGTTACATGCTCGTAGGTTACACCAGCCATTTGATTCACTCCTTTCTTATTTATGCTAGATGCGGCCTCAGCAACCACCTTAAGACTCGATTCTTTCGTATTATAACATATTACTAAAAGGGGGGCAAATCAGAGCCAACTTTGCTCGGCCTGAGGCTTCGACAAGCTCAGCCCAGCGGCTTGTAGAAGGGCTTTTCCTGAGCCCGTCGAAAGGATCCCCTCAGAGCAGTTTTGGGTTTTGGATCCACTGAGTTTGTCAATCGTCGCTTTTGCTGCTATAATGTGGATGTCGGCTACCGCTTATCAGAAGCGAGGGTTCTCAATGGAAGTCATACTCACCCACGAAAACACCGACTTCGACGCCCTGGCATCACTGCTCGGAGCGTGGAAGCTATATCCAGACGCGATACCGGTTCTGCCCCGGCGGCCCAACCGCAATTTGCGCCATTTCCTGACCTTCTACTGGGACGAGCTGCCCTTCGTGCGGGCCGATGATCTGCCCCACCGCCGTATCGAGCGAGTTATCCTGGTAGATACCCAGGCCCTCACTCAATTGAAGGGCATGAGCTCGCGGACCAAGGTGCTAATCATTGACCACCATGCCCTTGATCGGGATCTGACGCCAGGCATAACTTATTCCGGTGAGGAGCTAGGAGCTACTGCCACCCTTCTGATTGAGCAGATCAGCGAAACCCACCTGCCCCTCTCGCCTATCGAAGCGACATTGCTCCTCCTCGGCATCTACGAGGACACAGGCTCGCTTTCTTATCCCAGCACCACCCCCAGGGATGTGCGTTGCGCGGCCTGGCTCCTGGAACAACGAGCCAACCTGGAAGTGGTCAACAAATTCCTGCACCACCCCCTCTCGGAAGAACAACGCCAGCTCTACGATCAACTTCTGGACAATAGCCAGATCCACGAATTCGATGGCCAATCGGTGGTCATTGCTACCGCCATCGCTAATGGTTATGTCGAGGAGATCTCCACCCTGGCCCACAAACTGCGCGATCTGTTCGAGCCAGCCGCCCTCTTCGTGCTGGTGGAATTGGAAGAGCACATCCAACTGGTGGCCCGCTCCTCCAGCGAGACGATTGACGTGGCAGAGATAGCCGCTCGCCTCAATGGCGGCGGGCACAGCCAGGCCTCGGCCGCCAGGATCTGGGGACAGACTTTGGACCAGGTTCAGGACGAGCTTCTGGAGCTTCTAAAAGCTCACATCAAGCCCGCCGTGACTGTCGGCCAGATCATGTCCTACGGCGTCCACACCCTTCCGCCCGACACCACGGTAGTTGAGGCGGCGGAGATGATGCGCCGCTACGGCCACGAGGGCTTCCCTGTGGTGGTGGAGGGGCGGATCGTGGGCATCTTGACCCGCCGCCAAATTGACAAGGCCCTGCAACTAGGCTTCGATAACCTTTCCATCAACTTTTACATGTACAAGGGAGCGGTCAGCGTCCGTCCCGATGACCCGGTGCAGAAGCTGCAGGACGTGATGATGGAACATAGTCTGGGACAGGTGCCCGTGGTCGAGGGAGGCCAGATCATCGGCATCGTCACCCGCACTGACCTGATCAAGCTTTGGAGCGCTCCTCCCCAACGCCCCCGCCGAGTGGAGATCGCCCAACTGATCGAGGACGCCTTGCCTGCCTCCCTCTTGGAACTGATCCAGCAGGCCAGCCAAACAGCGGCCCAGATGGGCTCTTCCCTCTACGTGGTAGGCGGCTTCGTGCGCGACCTCCTCCTGGGGACACCCAGCCTGGACCTGGATTTGGTGGTGGAGGGCGATGCCATAGCCCTGGCAAGACGCTTGCAGAAGAAGGTCGGAGGGCGGGTGACGAGCCACGTCCGTTTCGGCACGGCCAAGCTGATCCTAGACGCGAAAGCCTTCCCCATCCCCTATTTGGACTTTGTCACCGCCCGCACCGAATTCTATGAGCACGCCACGGCCCTGCCCCAGGTGGAGCGCAGTTCCATCAAGCAAGACTTGCACCGCCGCGATTTCACCATCAACACCCTGGCCATCTGCCTGGACCCGGACCGCTACGGCGAGCTTCTGGACTTCTACGGGGGCGAGCAGGACTTGAAGAGGGGATTGATCCGCGTGCTGCACAGCCTCAGCTTCGTGGAAGATCCTACCAGGATGCTCAGGGCAGCCCGCCTGGAGCAGCGGCTGGGTTTTCGCCTCGAAGAGCGCACCGAGGAGCTCATCGGCAATGCCCTGGACCTGCTGGATCGCACCACGGGAGAACGCATCCGCCACGAGCTATACCTGATCCTGAAAGAAGCAACGCCAGAGGAGGCCCTGTGTCGCCTGGATGAGCTGGGAGTGCTGGCTCAGATACATCCCCGACTCAGGTGCAATGGGTGGCTCACGGAGAAATACCGACTTCTGCGACAAGCCCTAAAAACTAAAAGCTGGAAGCTAGAAGCTGGAGAGCGACTTGTTGTCGAAACCCTCTATCTTGTTCTGTTGACCTATCGCTTGAGCGCGCGGGATCTAGAAAGCCTCGTCAAGCGGCTCAAGATCGCCAGCGAGGAGGCCGCGCTGCTGCGCCAGGTCAATAGGTTGTTGTTTTCAACAAGCGAGCTAATCAAGGCGCGTCGGCCCAGCGCTATCTACCGGCTGCTAAAACACTACTCCACGCCAGCCATCTTCGTCCTGTGGATAGCCACCGATTCGGAGCCGTTGCGGGAGCGGTTGGAACTGCATCATAGGACGCTGCGTTTCGTCGAGCTTGAGATAGACGGCGAGTATCTCAAGGCCATGGGCCTCCGGCCCAGCCCCCTATTCGGCCACATTCTATCCGCCCTCCGCGACGCCCGCCTCGACGGGGATGTAACTAGCCTGAATGAAGAAAAGGCGCTCGTCGAGGAGCTGTTGGCCAGAGGCGAGGCGAAACGTTTTTGACATCTAGCGAATCATGCTTTACAATATACCCTACCGGACACTTTTCACAGGAGAGATCAGAAACCAGGTTTTTGATCGGTATAACACCTTTTCGCGCCCCAGGAGATCCCAAAAGAACGATCTGCTTGCCCAGATAGGGAAAAACCTGGTTTCTCCAGCAAAACTAAGGAGGAACTAATGAAGGAATACCAAACTGAACAACTTAGGAATGTAGCCCTTTTGTCTCACGGCAGTGCGGGGAAGACCTCGCTGGCGGAGGCCATGCTCCTTAACACCGGAGCCATCAACCGCCTGGGCAACGTGAATGAGGGGACGACGGTCTCCGACTACGACGAAGAGGAGATCCAGCGCCATATCTCCCTCAGCACCTCCATCATACCCTGCGAGTGGGATGGCCACAAGATCAACATCCTCGACACCCCTGGCTACCTGGATTTCGTGGGCGAGGTCAAAGGCGCCATCAGGGTGGCCGACGGCGCGCTGATTCTGCTTGACGCCGCGGCAGGCGTGGAGGTGGGCACGGATCTGGTCTGGGGCTACGCCGACGAGGAGAACCTGCCCAGACTGGTTTTCATCAACAAGATGGATCGGGAGAACGCCAGCTTCCAGCGCTGCCTGGACGCTCTCAAGGAGAAATTCGAGGCCGATTTCATCCCCATCCAGTTGCCCATCGGCAGCCAAGCGGATTTCGAGGGCGTAGTGGATCTGATCGCCATGAAAGCCTACTTAGGCTCGAAGGCCGAGGAGCGGGAAAGCCCAGCCTCCCTGCAAGGTGAGATAGACGATTATCGCCTGCAGCTGATCGAGGCCGCAGCCGAGAGCGAAGACGAGTTGATCGTGAAATACCTGGAAGGGGAAGAGCTTACCGAAGAGGAGATTCGACGCGGCCTCAAGGCGAGGATCGCCGACGGCAGCGTGGTGCCTGTGCTCTGCGGCTCGGCGACCGCCAACATCGGTGTACAGCCGCTCTTGCAAGCTCTCATCGAGTACCTACCCTCCCCTGCCGAGGCCGAGAGAACAGTGGGCACTAATCCGGCTACAGGCGAGGAAGAAGCCCTGGAGCCCAATGAGCTAGCGCCCCTGGCCGTCCTGGCGTTCAAGAACCTGGCCGACCCTTATGTTGGCAAGCTAACCTATTTCCGGGTCTACTCGGGCCTGATGGAATCGGACTCGCGAGTTTTCAATTCCAGGAGTGGCGAGACGGAAAGGATCGGCCAACTCTACATCCTGCGTGGCAAAGACCAGATACCCACCGATAGGATACGCAGTGGTGACATTGGGGCAGTGGCCAAGCTGGGAAATACTTCCACAGGTGACACCCTCTGCGACAAGGGACATCCCATCGTCCTCACCCCTCCTACTTTCCCCAGACCAGTTTTCTCGGTGGCTGTCCATCCCAAGACCAAGTCCGACCTGGACAAGATGAGCACCACGCTGGCTCGCTTGGTGGAAGAGGACCCCACCCTGCACGTGGCTCGCGAGCCCGCCACTAACCAAACCATTCTCTCAGGGATGGGCAAGTCCCACGTTGACATCGCCACCCGACGTCTGCTTCAGAAATTCGGGGTGAATATCACCACCAGCGTGCCCAAAGTGCCCTATCGGGAGACCATAACAAAAACCGCCTCGGCCCAGGGCCGTCACAAAAAACAGACCGGTGGGCGAGGCCAATTTGGCGATGTGTACATCAGATTCGAGCCCTTACCCCGAGACTCGGGCTTCGAGTTCAAGGACGAGATTCGAGGTGGGACAGTGCCCAATTCGTACATTCCCGCTGTGGAGAAGGGCCTCCGGGAGATCATACCGAAGGGCGTCTTGGCCGGCTACCCCACCACTGACTTTCTGGCCGCCCTCTACTACGGCTCTTACCACTCGGTGGACTCCTCCGAGATCGCCTTCAAACTTGCTGCGCACCTGGCTTTCAAGAAGGGCATCCCGGATGCCGGCCCAGTGCTCCTGGAGCCCATCATGAACTTCACCATCACCATACCCGAGGGGTTCACGGGCGACGTCTTGGGCGACCTCAACAGCAGGCGGGGCCGGGTGCAAGGCATGGATCAGCGGCGCGGCATGGCCATTATCACCGCCCAGGCTCCCCTGGCCGAAATGCAGCGCTATGCCACGGACCTTCGATCCATCACCCAGGGTCGGGGAATCTACACCATGGAATTCTCTCGCTACGAGAAGGTTCCGAGCCACGCCGCGCAGAAGATCATCGAGGAGGCCCAACGAGAGGCAGAGAAAGAATAGAACGGCCCGTCTCAAACATTCAACCAAAAACGCGATGCGCGAGAAACTCCTCGCGCATCGCGTTTTCACGTCCCCTCTCCAAAAAACACCCTCAAGAAATGTCCCGCCTCACAATTGAGTTCGATTACCACACGCCGGGCAGCAGGCGATAGCGCACCTGCTGCGCGTATTCCTGGTAGCCGTCGAGCTCGCCCTGCAGTGTCTTATCTTCCAGCGCGGTGCGGGCGACTGTGACCACCGCCACCAGACTGCTTGGGATGAGCGCCCACAGCGAGCCAAGCAAAATCGGCGTCAAGATGAAGGAGACGATTCCAGCGGCATAGGCCGGATGGCGCACGAACCGATATGGCCCGTCGGTGACGACGGTTTGGCCACGGTCTTTCTGAATGCGGACCACGGCTGAGAAGTACTTGTTCACCGCCATTGCCCAGGTACCGACAACGTAGCCCATCACCATAATGGCCAGGGCAACGAGCTTGAGCGCAAGCGGAATCTGTGGCGACCAGCCGAAGCGTTCATCAACCCCCGCCACGATCATCATGGCCAACGGGCCAATCAGGAGCAGGAAAAAGAGAACCGGCCGATCCCAGCCTTTGACGTCCTCCTTTTCGAGGGATTGCGCGCGTTCCGCTATCAAATCCGGGTTTGTGCGTATCACGATAATCCGGCTGATAAACATGCAAGAAACAACTATGCCAACATAGACCCAGGCCATCACCCAATCCAGACGGCCCGCCGCGATGAACAAGACCATTGGCAGCAGCAACGTGAACGCGGCGAACCTGAGCCATGCTTTCCAACCAACCTCCCTGATTACCTCAGATGCCCTTTTTGGTTGCTCAACATTGGTGTTCATTTGTCCCTCCTGAAAGTTGTGAGGAACGAGTTAACGAGGGATGAGTTAACGAGGGATGAGTTCACGAGGTGTAAGCGTTCAGGTGGGGTTTTTTCTTACCACCAAGACACGAAGGCACAAAGATTGGGAGGTGAAAAGTTGTTTTTGAAGGCGCTTTTTCTTTGTCTCCTTAGTGTCTTTGTGGCTTTG
>SDBT01013261.1_pt1 | contig 13221 bp, 14 predicted proteins | sample 2277101 | NCBI WGS metagenome assembly SDBT01 (sample SAMN10404973, study PRJNA504765) | marine sediment metagenome | isolation source: marine sediment core GS10_PC15, 103 cmbsf | place: Arctic Ocean: Southern Knipovich Ridge | collected 2010 | reverse complement strand
TTTGAAGCCAAACCCTACTTCGCTCTTCGAGCTACGAAGGGTTCTACTCGCCACGCATCCCCAGTTTCAAAAAACATAAGGTTTTCTTCTGGCGTAGTAGAATAGATTATTTCAAGAGATCAATGTAACCGAAAAACACCCATGTACGCAAGTGGTCCCAAAACAAGGTTAATCTCGGTATATTTATTGACAAATAAGAATCTTATGCTACAGTAATGGTGGTTAATTCATCAAAGCATATACACGCGGGAATAGCTCAGTTGGTAGAGCGTTGCCTTGCCAAGGCAAAGGTCGCGGGTTCGAATCCCGTTTCCCGCTCCAGAAGAGTTCATCATTCAGCATCAAACCTCCCAATAATAACAATTAATAGGATTTTAATATATGAAGTCCATAGTAGAAGAAGGTTCATCAATTTTTAATGCAATAGAAAAAGCCTGGGCTCGGGCAGGAAAACCACAGGAGTTTACGGTTAAGGTTTTTGAGCAGGCAGAAAAAAACTTTTTTGGGCTAACCAGCAAGCCAGCAAAAATCGCTATCTTTTTCGATGAGAAAGTGGTAGCTCCAGCCAGAGTAAGGCCACCTAAAAAACCTACCCGCCCAGAAGTACCTAAAAAACAACCGCGCCCCGGTGTAGCAGAACAAAAACCACGATTTGCAAAAAAAGAACCACCAAAAGAAAGGCCACGCATAAGCCCATGGACTAACGAAATGGCTGATACTGCGCAGGCGTGGATAAAAAAATGTCTTGTGCTACTTGGTTTGCCCAACATAGCGTTTACTACAACCATTATTGGCAACAACTTAAAAGTGCAATTTAACACTCCTGTTGTCGGCGATAAAATCAAAGAGCGCTTTTTATTTAGCAGCTTTGCTCATTTAATTTTGGAAACGTTGCGTAATCAATTTAAAAAACCTTTCAGAACACTGAAAGTTATTTTAAACAGCGACTAACTACTCGATCTAGGGGGATGGGGTTTATGAACGGTGATCATGAAAAAACAATTATTGCCCAGTGCACGCCACATGGTAGTGGTGCGCTTGCTTTGTTGCGTCTATCGGGAAGCAATGCTGTTCACATCGCCAGCAAAATAAGCAAACTTGCATCAGAAAAAAAACTTTCAGAATTGCCAACGCATACCATTAACTATGGCTGGGTTATTGATCAAGACGGTAATCACGTTGACCAGGTATTATTTTTGCTTATGCATGCACCCCAAACATTTACCGGTCAAGACACCGTTGAAATCACCTGTCATAATAACCCGTTCATTATCGAAAACATTATTCAACTAGCTATCACGAACGGTGCTTATTTGGCACAGAAAGGCGAGTTTACGCGGCGTGCCGTACTGAACAATAAAATCGATTTGATTCAAGCAGAAGCAATTAATGAGCTGATTCACGCAAACACACAGATGAGCCTTAAACAATCACTCGCACAACTACAAGGAAGTTTTTCTCACTGGATAGTATTAATCGAAAAAGAATTAGTCAAAGCACTCGCATTTTCTGAGGCAAGCTTTGAATTCATTGATGAAGAAAACATGGCCTTTAACAATGAAATAAATGAAATTACAAATACCGTACTACAAAAAATCGTTACGTTAAAGCAAACGTTTAACCAACAACAACAGATTCGCAGTGGTATTCGTATTGCCATCATCGGTTCAGTCAATGCAGGAAAATCATCACTCTTTAATGCCTTGATCAACAAAGACCGTGCTATTGTTACCAAAATTGCCGGCACCACGCGTGATAGTATCGAAGCAGGACTTTACAAAAACGATAACTACTGGACTCTCATCGACACGGCAGGCCTGCGCCAAACTGACAATGTTATTGAAAAAGAAGGAATAAAACGCTCTTGGCAAGAAGCAAAACAAGCGGATATTATTCTGTTGGTTTACGATGGTTCCCACAAACATACGCCTGATGAGCAGGAACTCTATAATCAATTCATCACTGAGTACCCAAACAAGATTATTGTTGTTTGCAACAAAGCTGATCTGCAGCAGAAACAAGAAGCTCTTACACCACATGCAATAACTGTCTCAAGCAAAAATAAAACGAATATTAAAGCAATCGAACAAGCGATTCAAAAAAAGATTGCAAACTTGTTTAAAAATATTGAATCACCCTATTTATTAAATCAACGGCAATTCAACTTACTCCTCGGGCTAGAAAAAAAACTACTTGAACTCAAACCTATGCTCAAAAGTGATATTCAATATGAACTTGTCTCTCTCCATCTAACTGATGCACTTGCTCACCTTTCAGAACTAACGGGTAAATCGGTCAGTGAGCAAGGTATGGATGCCGTGTTCCGGCAGTTTTGTGTTGGTAAGTAACTTAGCCGCGTGCTTCTTTTAATTTACGATACAGATACACACGTGCCAACGTTGCCATTGGTATAGTAAATAACAAACCTATTATTGTAACTGCACTCAAAATTATAACCCCAAATATAGCAAGATAAAAACCTAGTAAGCGTAATCGCACTCCACGCGTAAGCTTGGCACTTTCACGCAATGCCTCAATTGGGCCACAGCCAGTATCAACAAGAGCTACATCAAAAAAATTATAAATAAGAAATACATTACCAATCAAAACCACACATATTGGCACTAAAATAACCAAACTTAAAATAAAAGGTGTAGGACCAAAATAGAAAGCTATACCTACAGGCAACAATAAAACCAATCCCATACCCAGTACTGCCCCCAGCACAATCAATGAAAGAAGCCATCCAGCAAGAATATAAAATATAATCACTTTAAACGGGACCAATACCCGCCTAAGAGTACTTGAACCTTGTCTGTATATATCAAGGCCAATCTGTAGTTGGCCTAAATAAAGCAATAAATAACCTATTGAAAGTATCAATACAAGGACATTAGCAATGAGCTGTTGAGTTGGTTGAATAAATCGAATAAATAGACTTAAAAAAATTTGAAAAATAATCGGACTTATTATCGTTACAAAAAGCAATCCAAAATTACGCCATGTAGCAGATGCTGACCACTTAATCGATTCTTTTATAGAAAATGATCTTTGATTCATCCCTATCCCCCTTACGTCCCTTTATACTTTTTTTAAAACCATAGCAGAGAAGTTCTATAAATCGCAATAGTATACTTATAAATGCTCAATTTTTTATCAATTATGTAAAATTGAAACAAGAATACTTTATAATTAATACTATAAGAACGGGGGACAAGGATGGAAAAAATAATTATATTCACCAGTACTGGTGGTGGTGGCCATATTTCGGTCACCAATGCGCTGGATGCATATCTTAATGACACCTATGAAATTAAGCAAATACATATCTTTAGTGAAGTACTTGGGCCCATTGACCCTATACAGATTCTTTCTTTCTATCGGTACACAGGGGAAGAGTTCTACAATTATTTTGTTCGAAAAAAATGGTTTTGGCTGCTCAACCTAATGTACTGGATAGGAAAAAGATACTTTCACGCCTCAAGCAAACGCACAGAACGCTTGCTCGCTACACATTTAAAAAAACATACGCCAGATATGGTTATTTCAGTGGTGCCACTTGTCAATAATGAAATCCTTGCATCTGCAAAAACCTTTGATATTCCTTGTTTAGTTACTCCAACCGATTTAGATGCAACGATGTTTATTCATGGGTTTAAAGAACCAAACTATCGTCGCTTTCGTTTTGTCCTCGGCTTTGACGATGCGCTTATCAGAAAAACCATTGAGCCGGCTGCAATTCCCGCACATCAAGTAGTTGTTACCGGTTTTCCCGTCAGGCCCAATTTTTTTGAAAATGAAAATAAGATAATAATCAAGAAAAATTTTGCTGTTCCAGAAAATAAACCTGTTATTTTGCTGTTGATGGGCGCACTCGGTTCCAAAGAAACGTATACCTTTTCGCAACAACTCGCTCAACTGACTACACCGGCCCATATTTTAATTTGTTTGGGCAAGAATGAATCGCTGCGCAAAAAAATTGAACAAATCACTTTTCCTCCTCATATTACCGCAACTATTATTGGCTTTACAGAGCACATATCAGATCTGTTGACAATCTCAGACCTGTTTATCACAAAATCCGGATCAGTCAGTTTTTGTGAAGGCATTTATATGAATGTACCCATGTTACTTGATGCAACTTCACTTGTTTTGCTTTGGGAACGCTTTAATCATACATTCGTAAAAAGACATGGCTTTGGTGATATCATCACGAGACGTGGAGATCTGCCCCAAATGGTTGATTACCTCTTGGTAGAAAATAATAAACTTGCCGCTATGAAAAAAAACCTTGAATCATTTGAGAAAAAACAGGGCGACAAAGAATTCAGGCAGCTTGTTAAGCAAATGTTGCAGGAACCACATGCATCTCAACACGACGATTTGGTGTTTGCTCCTCACGCCCACCGATAACCGGTTTGCCATCAATAATCATTGGTACTTCAGATCCTCTGCCAACAATTTTTACTGGCACCCCCGCTTGCGCAAAGTGATGAGCAACTTCTTTCGCTCGTTTTTCAGAAAGCCCTATATTGTATGTTTTTGATCCAGCCGAGCTGCATGCATATCCTTCAAGTACAATAGTTTGCTTTATGTCTTTGTTATCGTTTTCATTGATCAGTTTTTTAGCTTGTTCAATATTATAGGCAAGCTTATCTTTTTGATCATCGCGTAGGTCAGATCCATCAAAATCAAAGTTAACTATTTTGTATTCTTGGTCCTGATCACCCGCAGCATCAACCCAAGCAAATTCGTCCGGATTGATACCGCCACCAGCTTCTTCTGAAACACCTGCATCCTCTGCTACTGCCATTGTTTCGTCTTCATCTGGGGTAAGCAAAACAAACTCATCAGTATCTTGATCAAAGAAGCTGCGCACGCTTTCATCTGCAATAGCATCTCCATTGTTATCACCTGCCAACTGCATATCTACCTGAGAAAAGGAATCAAGGCGGCGCTGTGAGACTTTTTTTGCTTTTGGCTGTTTTACCCTTTTGTTCTTCTTGCCACCGCATCCTGACAAGCCCATAAGCAGCACCAAGATAATCATCGATTCTTTTTTGAGCACCATTTTTTGTCCTTTCTCTTCAAGCCTTCGAGCAATTTTATATTCCGCTTCCCTATAACTTCACGAGACTTTATCATATTTTTTCTTACTTTTCTACTCATAAGCACCAATATTCGGTATATTAAAAAGAAAAGAGCAGTAATTATCTTTGAAAATTAATAATCAAAAAAGTTTGTTTGCGAAATTATGCTATATTTTACTACAAATAGTTCAAGTTGTATTTCTCATTAGGAGGGAAATGAAAAAAATTTTAATTAACGTCAACCCGTGGCAAACGCGTATCGCCATTACGCGTAATGGGCTGCTTGAAAATATTTACTTTTCGGCCCATGCCCAAATCACCCTTGAGCGTTCCTTCTTCAAAGGAGTTGTTATCAAGGTACTGCCCGGCATACAGACTGCCTTTGTTGATATTGGACAAGAACGTGCCGGCTTTCTGCATATTTCAGAAATTGATCGGGAACTTGCCATTGAAAATATTAGTAAATACTCACAGCTTGATGAACCCGAGGAACCTAAACGACAGCCCAAACGGGGAGAAAGACTTAATATTAGCAAAATTCTCAAGGAAGGCGATGAAATTTTGGTTCAGGTAAGCAAGGAACCGGTTTATGAAAAAGGCGCAAAGCTCTCAACCTGCTTCACCCTGCCCGGACGTTTTCTTGTGCTCATGCCCAATATCCCGCGCCTTGGCGTATCAAAAAAAATTGAAAACCGGGAAGAGCGTTATCGGCTCAAAGATATCGTCAGGAGTCAATTGCCCGAGGGAATGGGGGGTATTATTCGCACCACGTGCGAAGGGCGCAACGACCGAGAAATTATAAAGGATCTCAATTACCTGCTTAAAACCTGGGACACCATTCAAAAAAAATATGCCAATGCTAAACCAACAGAAAAACTTCATGAAGATTTGCCCCTTTCGTTGCAAATAGTCCGTGACTATCTAGATGAGCATGTCGATGCAGTTATTATAGATGATAAAATCGAGCAAGACTCTATTTACAAATTCGTCAAAGTCATTGCTCCTGAGCACGCACCAAAAATTAAAGTATACAAAACACTTTCGCCCATTTTTACCTACTACGATATCGAAAAACAAATTGCAGTAATTCTTGAAAAAAAGGTGGAGCTTAAGTCTGGTGGCTCGCTCATCATTGAAAGCACGGAGGCAATGACTGTTGTTGATGTCAATACAGGCCGCTTTACCGGTAAAGCAAATCTTGAAGACACCATATTTAAAACTAATTTAGAAGCCGCTGAGGAAGTTGCACGGCAACTGCGCCTGCGTAATATCGGTGGCCTCATAGTCATCGATTTTATCGATATGGCTTTTGCTGCCAATCGCCAAAAACTTTTTAATTTTTTTGAAAAAACTCTGCGCGAACGAGATAAATTTCAATCAGTTGTTCTGAAAATTTCTGAATTTGGCCTGGTACAAATGACACGTAAACGCTCGGGTAAAACGCTTGTCCAACAACTGACCAATGACTGCTCTACCTGCAAAGGCTCTGGTTTTATCAAATCAGCACAAACAGAGTGTTATGCTATTTTGCGCAAACTCAAACAAAATCTTGCTACACAGAAAAAAGGCCAAAATCTTGCCATCCACATCTACCCAAGCATCTTTGAGTATATAACTACGGAATATAATGCTATTTTAGAGCTCGAAAAAAGTTTTAGCGGCAAGATTACCCTTGTCAGCGATCCAAAATTGCTAATTCATGAGTACAAAATCACGAAAAAATGATACAATAGTTATATCTTTAAACAATTTCTTGAGCGCCAATTTTCGGAAAGGCAATGGCAAAAACAGCTTCCATTTTAGACAAATATCCAGCATATGAAACTAATATCGGCATGGAAGTCCATGCCCAGCTTACAACGAAAAGTAAAATTTTCTGCTCCTGCGCCAACAAGATAAGCAAAGATCCTAATTGCAATATCTGCAATATTTGTTCTGGGTATCCTGGCTCATTGCCCGTGCTCAATAAACAGGTTGTGAATTACGCTATTCTCACCGGCATGGCAACCAATTGCACTATTGCCCGGCAATGCACCTTCGATCGCAAGCATTATTTTTATCCTGACCTACCCAAAAATTATCAAATCACCCAGCAAGATGAACCCATTTGTACCGAAGGTTTTGTGCCTATCCGCCTTGCCCCTTCGACAGGCTCAGGATCTAGCATCAAAAATATTCGTCTGATTCGTATTCATATGGAAGAAGATGCGGGTAAAAATATTCATGCTGCTGAAAGTAACGAAAGTTTTATCGACCTCAATCGTGCAGGCACCCCACTACTTGAAATGGTCAGCTATCCCGATATTTCAAGTGCCCATGAAGCAAAAGCATATCTCAAAACATTGCGCTCAATGGTGCAATATCTCGGCGTATGCACCGGCAATATGGAAGATGGAGCATTTCGGGCAGATACCAATATTTCGGTCCGCAAAAAGGGTGCTAAAGAATTGGGCACAAAAGTTGAACTGAAAAACATCAACTCATTCAAATACATTGCCGATGCCATTGAATACGAAATTGAACGGCAAATCAACGTATTAGAAGATGGTGGCAGTGTTGTGCAACAAACCCGCTTGTGGGATCCCAAAAACAAACAATCGGTTAGCATGCGTACCAAAGAAGAAACTGCCGACTATCGTTTTTTTGAAGATCCCGATTTGCCCTTGGTTGAAATTAATGAGGAATGGATCACGCGCATCAATAAACTACTTCCCGAATTACCACAAGAAAAATTCGATCGATTCGTAAAAGAAAAAGGCTTAACACCGTATGAAGCAGAAATTCTTGTTGAAGACATTGAACTGGCCAACTACTATGAACAAGCAACACAACACAGCGATAGCAAGCAAGTCATTAACTGGATTTTGCGCGATCTAATAGGATACTTGAAAGAAAAGAAAATCTCACTAATTGAATGCAAAGTCACTCCTAAAAAACTTGCCGCAATTGTTGACCTGCTTGAGCAAGACAAAATCAATAATCATGCCGCAAAAGAAGTGTTTGCAATCGTAGCACAAACCGGGAAAGAACCGGCTGATGTCGTTAAAGAAAAAGGGCTCGAGCAAATCGGTTCAGCGCAAGAATTGGAAAAAATCGTTAAAGAAATTATTAAGGCAAATCCCGATAATGCTGCCAAGTACAAGACTGGCAATGAACGATTAATGGGCTTCTTTGTTGGCCAAGCAATGAAAAAAACACAGGGCAAAGGTAACCCAAAGATCATTCAAGAATTGTTGAAAAAACATCTAACAGACTAAGCAAACTCGACCCAACCGAAGGATAAAAGTATGAAAAAGACATATCTTTTAATTACGTTACTTTCCTTAGCCAATATTTCACAACTTGACTGTATGGAAAAAGAAATTACTAAAAACACGGCTAGTCAAAGTATCGAAAAGATACGAGAAATACGCAAAGATGCCAATCACTTGCTCAACAAACTTCAAAGTTTTTCTAAATCACAAGATAAGCAGCTTGAAGAAAAACTGAAAGATTATAAAAAACGAGCAGATGATATTCTTGATACACCTGAGAATAATTCCGTCGTATTTCAGGGAAAAATACTATTTCTATTAACTGACTGGAAAAAAGATCTGTGGAATATACTTGAAAAAATAGATATTCTTGAAGGAGGCGACCCAACAGCTCACTACTTGTGAGCGAAAATTTTTGAAGAGCTTTCAATAGGGCCACCTATTGTCTGAAACAATCAAAATTATTATAGTGTTTTAAAAATAGTTGAATAAAAAAAGGAGAAAACTATGACACAAGTACTTAATAACTGCGAGTATAATAACATTAAGTTACTTCATGAATTAAGCTGCGTATCTTGGTTTATCAAAAAACATGCAATTCCTGATGCACAAAAAGCCAATGATAACGAATGCACAGCATTTTTAGAAAAGTTAGACAAAGACCTCGAAGAACATTTAAAACAGCTCAAACCGATGGCCTGCAAATAGTCGTCTATCACTCTTACTTGCATCTATACACGCATGCACCTATACATGCATTCACCATAGCAATGTCCATGAGGACACTTTTGATCAAGCTTTTGCTGCTCTATATTGTTCCGTTCTTGTACAACGCTTACTTTTGCCCACGCGACATTCGCCTTATCTCTTTCTGCCCGCGCTTTTTCCTCTGCTGCTCGCGCCTTACGTCGTTCAATTTCATTTCTCTCTGCAGCAGCTTTTCGTTCCTCATCAATTTTAACTTGCTTGAGATACTCATCACTTCCTTGGACAGCCCGTACCATGTTTCTTAATCTTTTTGTTATCTGGTGGGCTTGATCCATCATGCTTTGTTTTTCTCGTATGAGTTGATCACATTTGTCACGCAGCTGCTGACCATCCTTGCCGTCTTGCAATATCTTTTTCAATTCCTTACTTACCTGCTTAAGTTGCAATTCAATAGATTCGATACTGCATTTTAAATGTTTCAAACGGTTTTGAGCATCTACAAACGGCAAATCATCAAAAACGCGATTTTCTTTAATATGAGTCCTACGAGCATTATCATCTACAAATTCACTCATTGCAAACTTATCTGATTGAACCTTATCAAATTTTTCTTTTGCCCTTTTCATTTGTTGCTCAGCACGATTAAATCGCCCGAATGGCGTAAATCTATACAAAAACCAATAAAGGCCAAATACTGAGCTAGCGCCGGCTAACAGCGAAGTTCCAGCAGAAATAAGATCATCCTTAGTTATAGAAAACCTTTTCTTCTCCTTGTTTTCATTTCTCTCTTGCATTCTTTTATTGATATATGCCCAAGCAAGTGATGCGCTTACACCAATGCCTGCCGTTGCACCCAAAAAACGCACTGTACGTAATTGAAGCGGATAAAGAGTCTGAGTAGAAGAACCAAAAAATATCGCAAGAACCAATAAACTGGACAGCCTCTTGCTACTGTTTGTTGTCTTAAAATCTATCATTTTTTGCCTCCTAAATAAAAATCAAATCAGGTTTGCATAGTATTTCAGTCTACTTTTAATCAAAGAGGTGTCAACAGGTATGCCCGAGTCATAAGACTAAATCATACTATTATTACAAATAAAATTATCAAACAATCCTAATCTGCTCCTTATCCTTGATTAACAAACCCTCGCTATAAAGACGATCCATAATGCCCTTCACGTGCTCAGAATCTCTTTCCAGCTCACTGATTAGCTCTTCTTGGCTGATACTCTCTCGCTCGGTAAGCACCTTAATTATCATCCCCCGAATTTGCCGATCAGAGCCTTCGAACTTACTTTGCTGTATGTAATGCGCACTTTTACGACTCGGATTCGGGTGCACTTTTTTGAGCATGACGCCGTAATCCATGAGCGCATAGTACCATTCGCGCGGATTTTCTTTATCAACGGTTTTTTCCACCAAAGGTATAATATCAGCATCGCTCACTTGTTGTTTTTTTGAAAAAAAAGAATGGATAAAAACAGTACGAATATTCGTTTCAATAAACACGGTTGGTTGATTGAAGGCAAATGCACAAATTGATGCCGCCGTCGCTTTGCCAATGCCCGGAAACATAATCAATACTTCGGGCGAATCTGGAAGCTGCCCGTTGTATTCAGTACACACCTTTTGAGCAACCTGATGCAAATACATGCCACGGCGATTATACCCAAGCCCTTGCCACACACTGAGTACATCACGCAACGATGCATCGGCAAGACACGCAAAGCTGGGAAATGCTGCAACAAATTCATCGTACTTTTGTATAACTCGATGCGTTTGCGTCTGTTGCAACATAATTTCAGAAACAACAACATGATACGGGTTCTCTACATTGCGCCAGGCAAACTCACGCCCCTGCTTGTGGTAAAAATCCCAGATAAATGATTGAAATAAAGAAATCTTATGTTTGGCTAACTTCATTTTTTACAAACGTTTTTGTAACAAGTGCTGCATAATTTCGCGCGCTTTTTCTTGCGATGGATTGGTTATATAGACAGCAATAAGATCATTCATGCTACGCTCATTTATAACAGGAAATAATGTTGTTTATTAGTGTAATGTGATTATCTAATTATTTCAAAACTATATAATTGACGAGGAAACTCATGAAACGATATAAAATAGCAATCATCGGCGCGGGAGCAGTTGGCTCAACTACTGCATATGCATTAATGCTCCGCAACATTACTGCCGATATTCGATTGATTGATATTGATGAAGTGCGCTGCCGTGGCGAAATTTTAGATCTTTCTGATGCACTGCCCTTCTGCGGCGTACCACGCATAGAAAGTGGAACTTCTGAATATGCACAAAACGCAGACATTATTATTATCGCTGCCGGTGCACAGCAAAAACCGGGACAAAAAAGAACGGAGCTCGTTGACACAAACAAAAAAATTATCGCAACAATTATACAAGAGATCACACCGCTACAAAAAGAAGCCATCATCATCATGGTTACCAATCCCGTTGATTTGCTCACGCTGCATGCACAACATCTTGCAGGCCTGCCACGCAATCAAGTATTTGGCTCTGGCACGTTTTTAGATACGCAACGTTTGCGTGGCATACTTGCACAAGAACTGAACATCGCCGAACAATCGATTCATGCCTATATTTTAGGCGAACATGGGCAAACGCAATTCCCTGCATGGTCGTGCGCACGCATTGCCGGTATTCCATTGCTTGATTTTCCACAATTTGATCAAAAAAAAATGGCCCTTATTGCGCAACAAACACGCGACAAGGTCCAAGAAATTATTGCCTGCAAGCAAGCAACGTATTATGGCATTGCTACGTGCGTTACTGCCATTTGCCAAACAATTATATTCGATCAAAAACGTGTCACGCCACTTTCTGTTTACATCGAACGGTTTAAAGTTTGCTTGAGTTTACCAACGGTACTGGGAGAAAATGGCATCGAGCAAATTCTCGAGCCGCCGCTTGATAAAGATGAACAAGAAAAATTAGCTTATTCGGCTGAGCAATTACGGCAGTTTGTTTAATCAGACTCGTTATCTAAATCGCTCACCGCTTTTGCAAGAAATTCAATAATATCCCAGTACTGTTGCTTTCTAGCAAGATCAAGGGGCGTTATACTTTCTTTATTTTTTATTTCTAGTCCAACCTCTTTCTCTACAAGCAACTTTACAATATCAAAATTATTATTCGCAACTGCCAGATGAAGTGGAGTATTCCCAGTCTCCTCGTCTCGAGCATCTATATCAAAATCATATTCAAGTAAAATGCGCAGGATATCTTCATAATTTCTCATGACAACATGGTAAACAAGCGATACTCCATCCCAAGTTGCTGCAAATATATCTTGATCTAATAAGTTAGAATCAAGTAAATGCTGAACTAACTCCCTGTCATTTTTTATGGACGCATAAAACAAAGCATTGCCACAACAAAAACAATATTCCTCTAGGCATTCGTACTCAACCTCTTTTAAGCGCGATTTTACCTGAGAAAGCAACCTGTTCTTGAAATTTGCCTCATTGACCTGAACAATCAACTCATACAAGCGGCTTATCTGGCAGCTTTCTAGCCAGCTGTTTTCATGATCGTCATAATGATTAGAATAAAAGTTCGAATCACCTCCCATTTGCCAAATAAAACGCTTAAATTCATCATAGCTTGTTATTTTACTTGCCGCAGAAATAAAATCATCTACTCTTTTTTCACATTGGTTACCATAGTGGCTTATTAACTCAGCTTGCTTTGCTTCTGGCAAATCATGAACAAGTTTCGCCAACAATAAACAAGTAGACTCTTTACCAATACAGGCGTCCACTTGTATCATTTTCGCTACAATGTTTTTTAGAATAGGCAACCGAAGATTTTCTGGAATCGGCCCTATATATTCAACGAGAGTATCAACATCACCTTCTCGAATTAATTCATCAAAAGTTCCCTCTCTCCTTGCATCGCCAACTGTTGCATGTATGCATATGTCTTTTAATGAGGCAGCAGCATGAATATTTACCTGCTCAGAAGAAGTCACTTCTTCTGTTTTCATTTTTTTAGCAGGAGGCCCCTCTTCCATGCCAAACGCATTGAATGAAAAAACAACCAACAATGTCATAAAAAGCAATTTGATATTCTTCATCGAGATATCCTCCATTTAAATCGTTATTCGTTTGTTAATCAATCCATGAACTTTA
>SDBT01013260.1_pt1 | contig 13221 bp, 21 predicted proteins | sample 2277101 | NCBI WGS metagenome assembly SDBT01 (sample SAMN10404973, study PRJNA504765) | marine sediment metagenome | isolation source: marine sediment core GS10_PC15, 103 cmbsf | place: Arctic Ocean: Southern Knipovich Ridge | collected 2010 | reverse complement strand
CACGCTTTCGAGGAAGTCGACGAGCAGCGGGATCCCTTCACCGTCGACGGTGATCTGGTGATAGGGCTGGGTCTGGGTGATGCGCGATTTAGGTTTTGAGCTGAACATCGCGGCCTCACTGAAACCACCCTAGCAGATCGCTCTTGGGTGGGGTAAAGCGCTTTACCGGGCCGGTGGGGAAGATAGGGAAGGGAGCAAGCCTCAGAGATAGGACATTTTTGCAGGAGGACGAACGAATGGGTAACAACACAGAGATCGACCCCGATCCCAAGAGTCCGTGGAGACAGCGGATCCTCCTTGTGGGACTAACTGTAATAATCGTCACAATGTTCAAGCTTTGTGGTCTCGCGACTGCCTGACATGCGATCTTGGGACAAAGCCGCAAATGAGTTAAGCAAACAATTCAAAGTCCGAACGATAGAGATAGAGCCCAAGCGACATCCGTTCATTCGCCCTGGCATTTGGTGGATCCGCGATGAGGACGGCTATAAAAACGTAGTGTTGCTCGACAAGAACCAAGCCGGCGAGATGGCGGTTTGGCATTTCGGGAACGAATGCGAGACTTTGTTGAAGGACTTCTTGAGCGCCGGCCATGAGTTTGTTCAGATCGCCGAGGAGCCAAAGGGTGATTGATGGATGAGATCAAAACCCCAGACCCCGATCGTAGCAACGTTTGCCCTCACTGCGGTCTGGCCGCCGCATGGAAGATGGACAACGGCCAAATGAAGTGCCCCAACGATCACCAATGGTGCTGGGAGCCCTCGTTAGGTTGGTCCAACAGCACGGACGCTTTCATACGAAATCGGGATAGTGGGGATCAGGGCCGGTAGATCGGGGCGCCCGCGTCGTAGCCGAGCCACTTTAGGAGCACGTAATGACAGAACGACAGACGGTCCAAAACAAGACCTTCGAAAACGAAACCGTCGCCCTCGACGAGCATGACTATGAAGACTGCGTCTTCACGAATTGCGAGTACACGTACTCGGGCGGCACGGAGATCAGCCTTGTAAGATGTAAGCTCAAAGGAGGTAGATTTTGCTTCAAAGACGACTGTGCCAGAGCCATCCAGATCTTATCGCACTGGTATAAGCGTCCCGAATTGAGAGAAATGGTAGAAATGACCTTTGAGAACATCAGAAACGGCAGCTATCTCGACGAAGATGAGGAGAATTGATGGTGGGGATCAAGGTCGACGAATCGGGGCGCCCGCGTCGTAGCCGAGCCATTCCAGCAGCAGCCGGTCGTTCTTGCTGGAGTTGCAAGGCTTGCAAGCCGGGACGACATTAGAAACGTCATGGGAACCGCCCCGAGAGATGGGGACGATGTGGTCCATCGCAAGGGGTCCCTTAGAGGGGCAGTAGGCGCACTCGTGACCGTAGTCCTTTAGAATCTGCTCCCACTGGGCCCGGGTCACCCCGGAGCCGCCCTGGCGGCGCTTCCGAGCTTCCCGACGTTGTTGGGCGATGACCCGCTTTCTGCGGCCTTCGGGAGTCGCCCGCTTGGCCGCGATGCGTTTTCGGTTCGTAACGTAATACTCATGTGTCAATCTTCGATGCTTTTCAGGATCGCGCTCGTAGGCTTTACGCTTATCCTTCAGCCCCTGAAGCCTCACCGTCTCGGGATTTCGCTTCTTCCATTCGTCCTTGTGCTTTTGAACTCGCTCGGGATTGCGAACCGCCGACTCCATGGCACTTTCGACCATGCAGGGCTTGCACCAAGCCTTCAGGCCGTCACGGTTGGTGGATTGCCTAGAGAAGACTTCGCGGGACTTCTCAAATCCGCACTTGCTGCATCGTTTGGGAGGGAAGTGGTCGGCCACTGGGGCCGACCTTAATCACGAAAAGAGGTGTCGTCTAGCTAGGCCCCGTGCTGCGAAATAACAGCCCGTTTGAAGTCCGCGGGGCTGGTCTGAACAGTGCTGTCGGAAGGAAGAACCCAATCTCCGCTCCAGGACCACGCAGCCGAAGTCTGTTGCTGCAAGCGGTCCAACGGGGCCCGTAGGATCAGGCGGATTCGCTCCGTCATGACCTGGATGCCGTTGTTGACCACCGCGAACTCACCGATCTTGCCGATGACCCCGGCCTCCGAGATGTACTTCGACTCGTCAAGGTACTTCTCCTCCAGGTAACCCTGGCCGGTGAAGATCGGCCTGTGGATCTCCACCGCGGCCCCGATGGCCGGGACGTTGAAGATCTCGGGCGCGAACGTGAACCCAAACTGGGGGTTCTGGTCGACCGTCGCGTTCACTGGCGCCTCGGTGTTCCGGTAGAACGTCGTCCCGAGCAGCTTCGCCACCGCGAACTCGCGGTAGTGGGTGTAGTCGGGGATCGACTGGTTGAGGCGCTGGAACTCGTTGTCGCCAAAGATCTGCGACTCGGAGATCGGGTCGAGGTGGCAGTGATAGCTGCCGTCCTCGTGGACCGGGACGTTGTTGGTCCTCAGCTGCGCGACCGCGGTCCGGACGTCCGCCAGCGTGAACTGGTCGGCCGCACTGATGCCGTCGATCGAGACCGAGCCGCCCGAGTTGATGACCTGGGACCGGTTCCCCGCCAGGACGATGTCCCGGGCCCCCAGGCCGCCGTGCGCCACGTCGAGCGTCAGGACGCCCCCGTGGATCTCATCGTTCGCGAACGTCGACGTAAAGCCGACGACGTTGAACGCGGTGGCGGCTGCGCCGCTGATGATCGTGATCGGGATCGGGTTCGTCGGGCTGACCGGGGTGGGCCGGCCCGCGGGGAGCTGGCGCGTGAACCCGTTGAGCGAGACGACCGGGACCGTTACCGCGGCGCCGGCCGCTGCCGATACTACCGTATTGCCGGCCGTGTAGGGGTTGAAGACCTTGTCCCGGACCACGCGATTCAGCGACTGCCCCGAGTGCAAGCCGAGCTGATGCATGTTCCTGAGGTAGATCGACGCCAGCGTGACGTAGTTGGTCGGCATGTGGGTATCGATGGCGTCGCCGTATTGCAGGGCGTTCGCCTCCCACTGCTCGTCATCGTAGCCCTTCGGCGTCGGATCGGCGTTTTGCTGGATCGGCCGGGTCGACGGGCGGATGAGTCCGGTGCGGGTGAAGGTCTGGTTGGCGCCCAGGTTGACGGGCCAGAGCTCCGGGGCCGCCTCGCCGCGATAGAGCAGCTTGGGGAAGAGCGCGTCGCGGAACACGCGGACGAGCGTCCTGTCCTGGACCGCACTCACTACCGTCGGATTGAACGCGACGACGAACTGAGCACCTATTACCGATTCGGCCATTTAAAACTCCTTACGCGGACAAAGTACTAGGACGCCGCGTCCTCGATCAAGTCCGACTCGGGCGGAAGCCGTATTCTTTGGCCGTGTGGTCCGAGAATTCCCGGGGGTTCATCTCGAGCACGTTGACCTCTTTGGGCTGACCGCCAGGGTTCGCCGGGTTCGGCGCACCCTGATCGGGGATGCTGTTTTGGCCCTGGGGTGCTCCCTGGTGACCGGGTTGTTGGGTTTGTTGACTCGGCTGAACCGGAGTCTGTTGGGGGGCGGCGTCCGCCGGCTTGGGGCCAGCCGTGACCGTCTCCTCCTTAAACAAGTATTTCTTTTCGGGATCGTTTTTGAGGCCTTCGAAGTAGGCGTCGACGTCCGGGTCCTCGCCATCGGGGAGCTTGTTGGCATGACGGCGGAACAGTTCTACCGCGTAGTCGGCGTCACGAAGGCCGACCCGGAAAGCCGCTTCGGCGATCTCGTGGACGACCTTGAACTCATCGAGCTCCTCCTGGGCCACCACGGCCTTGCGCTTCGACTCGGTCAGATCCCTCTGGAGCTGGGAGACCTTCCCGCGCAGATCGCCGTTTTGATCCTCGAGCCCCTTCGTCCTGCCGTCCGCCCGCTCGAGTGCGGACTGGTTGTCGGAGCGGGTGCTGGTCATTTCGGCCAGGCGCTTGTTGATCTCTTCTTCGTCGTACTCTTCCATCCCGAGGGCCGTCGCTACCTTCTTGAGCTCCTTGCGGGCCATCCGCCTCGCCCGGGAAAGCACGGCCTCGTCTGAGGCTGGTTTATTTCGGTTGGTCTTCGGCTTCGCCATGGGGATCCTCTTCGGCTTCGGTTCAGCCGGTCTCTCCGCCGGCTGCCCTTCTGGGGCGGCCGCTTTGGGGATCCCGTCGGCCGGCGGAGGATCGGCTGGCGGGTTGGGAGCCGGGTCCGGCGCGGGTGCGGGCGGATCTTGCCCTGGCTCGACGATGGGCTTGCCGTCGTTGGTGAGCAGTTGGACGTTCTCGATCCGTTTCCCCTTGCCGAACATATCTTATCCGTCCGTCTGTCCGAGGGTTCTTTCGAGCAGGCTCGTGGTGTCGGCCGGTTCCGTGTACCAGACGTCGAGGTCCGTGATGGCGTCGGTCGCGTTGAAGCGAAGCCGAGTGGTGCCTGGGCCCGACCAGACCATCGTTCCGGGCGGAACCGCGATGTCCTCTCGGGTGTCGAGGACGAGGGTCAACCGACCCGTGAAGGCGCCAGCCTGGGCTATCGCGTCCAAGATGCAGCTCGGAGGCGTCGCCAGGTCGATGTCGTTGCCGCCGCCGTCCGGGTTCAAGGCGGTCTCGTCCGCCGTGCTGTCGACGATCAGCCGGGCGAGCAAGTCGCCGAGACAGACAGCTCTACCGACGTCGGAGAGCCTCATCAAGACGCCGCTGTTCAGCTCCTCGCGTAGGTTTGGATTGCTTGCACTCATCGCTTACTCCTTGTCAGTTGGGCCTAATCGCCCGCGATCGTGATTTCTAAGTCGCCAACGCCCCGTACCGCAACGGCCGTGAATTGGCTACCCGATGACGGGTTCGTGATGACCAAGAGGTCAGACAGGGTAAAGATCTGATCGACGATCGGCGCCCCCGAGTTATCCGAAGTCACCCTGACCTCGAAGGTCCCGGCCCGGGCCCGCAAGACCAGGAGTCGGACATTCGTAATCCCGGTCGCCGCCAACAGGTCAACGAACGTCGTCGGCGAGCTAATCGACCTGGCCTGGGTAAGGTCGGCCTGGGTGGTCAATTCCGCCGCTAAAGACGCGACGCATTCGCCGGACGGGAACGGCGCCGACGTCGGCTGGATTGGGCCGATGACCACGGCCCCGCTCACGGAGGCTTTCTTGGGGACGGTCACTTAAATCAGCCGCCTACGTTCTTGAGCCCCTTGGCGGGAAGTTGGTCGTGGGTGACGGGGAGCTGGTCGGTCCCGAACTTCTGCGCCTCCGAGTACTGATCAGCCCGTTCCTTGTAGCTATTCTTGCCGTACTCGTCGGCCCGCTCGGAGTCTTCCGTCGTGGGCTTGTTCTGAACCGGAGTGGCCGCGCCACCGTTGAAACTGCTCTTTTCCATTGCCTACTCCTTCTTCCCGAAGGGTTTGGCCCCCGGGAATGACTTCTTATCGCCGTTTCCGCCGTTGTTGGCGCTCTTATTGCCGTTGGCGTTCTTCTTGTTGTCGTTGGCGTTGTTGGGGTTCCCGCCTCCATTACCCTCGGCCTTCATGTTCTTCCCCACCGAGGCATCGTCGGTATGCTCGGATCCGGCGTTCGTGGCGTTGACCCCGTGCTCCTTGTACTGCCTGCAGTCGCAGTGCTCGTTCGGAACCCCGCAGACCCCGCAGTACCCGGACGGTTCGCCCGCCGGTCGGTTGTGTTTCATCGCGGCTTCCCTTGGTGTCGGCATCGCCTTCGGTTCTATCAGCGACGGGACCAAAACCGCAAGGCGTCACCCCTTTAGGTTCTTGAAGGGCGTGGTGTTCTTGACCGGGTTATCTTCGTCGTCCCGGGTGATGGCCCCGCCCCCGTGGCCGTCGTCGGCATGGGTCTGCTCCAAGACGTTCCCGGCGGCCTCGGCCATTGCGTTTTCGGATTCCCACGGTTGGCGAAGTTCCTTTTCCGGGTAAAAGTCCTTGATCCTCTGCTTAGGGTGTCTGTGCATCTCGTTCCCTCCGGGTGGTAAAGCGCTTTACCTATTTAAACCCCGCGTAATTCCTCGGTAGTTCCCTTTTCGCCGCGACGAGCCTGGGTGAGCCCGATGGCCATCGCCTGCTTCCGGTGCTTACCGTGCTCCGCGTGTTTTTGGATGTTCGTGGAAGCGACCTTCCGCTGCCCGGGGTCCATTGGCGGGTATTCGGGGTTGAGGAATTGATCGGACGTTTGAAGCTGCTCGGTCGCCGCCTCGATAGCGGCTACGTCCATGGCCTCGACCGCGCCTGCCAGGGCATCTGCGGCCATCGCGATCTCGGGCTCGTGCTCTTCGATCCATTCGACGAACTCATCGACTTCGACCTCGTCCATCATCTCAAGCTCCTCGTAACTGCGTGGATCTTCCCCGGCCCAGAGCGCGTTGCGTTCCCCTGGGTTGTCGCCTATCTCGTCCTCGTCCTCAAGCATGTCGTCGCCGGGACCCGGGTTATCCGGATTGAGTTCGTCTTCCTTGACCGCGTCGTGTTTGATTCCTTTGGCCCACCTTCTGATGGCGTCCGGCGTGATTCCTGGTCTCATTGATTGCCTCCGATTCGACGGCTACCCTAACGCTCAGTCCTCGTCTAGGGCAACGGTGAGCGGATCCTTCACGGAACGCTCGATGAGGATCCTCGTCGGGAAGCCGTTGGTGATCTCGAGCGTGACCGTCCCGTAGTACCGACCCCGGCAGGCCTTCCGGATCTGGGAAACTACCGCGTCGATCCACTGCTCCTTCGAGGCCCGCTCCTGCTTCTTCTTCGCCAACTCGTTCATTTCAAGCCTCCTTGGGGGCTTTAGGCTTTCCGTACGGATAGGCCGTGTGACCAGACGGGATCCAAACTCCCACGTGTTTACGCCAGCGGGTAGTCGGCGCCGAACGCAATTCCGCTAGGGTCAGCGGGCGCTCGCCCTTTTCGGCCTTCCAACTCGGATCCCACGGGATTGCGACCGCGCGATCATTTGGCCTGTTTGGCGGAAACATGAACTCGATGACGACCACACTCCCCCGTCGCTTCGTCTTCCACTTGAAGGGCTTGCCGGCCGGGACGGTCTGCCCGTGAAGCAGGAACGAATCATCACCGGTCCGATTATCGAACGTTTCGAGCAGGCGCTTCCACATCGGTTCGCCGAGCTCCTCCTCGACCGCCTCCAGGGACTGCTGCTTCGCCGCGCCGTGGGCGTAGTGCAGTTCGGTCCGGACGATCCGCTCAGCTTGCCAGCGCTCGCCCTCGAAGCCCTTGGACCCCATGACGTCGTCGATGACCTTCTCGAGCGGCTTCCCGGTCATGGCCGAGACCGACATCTGGCGCTCGATCTGGGCGACCGTGTTGAGGGACCAGGTCTGGGACTGAAGTTGGTGGCGGCGCAAAAGTGACCGATCGACGCCCTTTACCATGCCGCGAAAGACCGCGGGCGCGTCGACGTTAACGGCCGGGAAGGTCCCCGTGAATACTTCGGCCAAGATCCGAAACTCGTCGGCCCCATGCTGGGCCCCGAGCTTGGCGGCCTGACTCCCCACGCCTTCCAGGTGCTTCTTAAAGTTCTTGCCCATCTTGCCCAACACCACGTCGACCTGCTTGAGCATCGCGCGAAGCGTCTGGGCATTGACGGACTGATCGCCCGGCCCCAGCCGGCGAAGCCGGTCCAAGAGCTCCCCCCGGGCTTCGGAGTACATCTTCCGCAGGCCCCCGACCCCGTTCCTCTCGGCGTGACGGGAAAGCTGGCCCAAGTGGGCCAAGAAGATCGCCTCGGCTACCTCCTTGCCGGTCCGGGGTTGTCGGAGGGCCCGAAGCCGGGCGGCCTTCGCGACCTGGGCGGCAGTGGCCGGCTTGGCCTTCGCCTTCTTCTCCCCGCCCTTCTTGGGGCGCCGCTTGGTCGCCATCTTACTGCTGCGGCGGTTGCCAGGTCATCCGGTCCCGGGTCGCCTGCTGTATCCCGGAGTTGGCCATCCCCCGATCCGAGCGGACGGACCCGCCTGAGACTTGGTGACGCCCGAAGGCGGACTCGAGCCGACCCGCGGCGCTCTGGTCGGTGACGCCGTTATAGTACCGACTCGTCGGCTGCCAGTCCTCGACCGCGACGCCCGAAGGAAGGCCCGCAAGCTCCATGGCGTCGAAGCCGTTGGCTAGGTCGAGCCCGTGGGCCTTCGCGATATCCGGGACCATCGCCATAAATCGTTCGTAAGGATCGCCGGCCTCGGCGTCCGGTTTGACGATCACGTTCACGGACGGGATCGGGTCGATCTCCATCGGGCCCGGCGCGTAGTTCCCGACCCCCCCTTGGGCGAACTGAACGTAGGTAGGCGCCGGAGCCGGGGCGTAGACGGCCACGCCTCGCGGCTGAGGTTGAGGCGCGACGATCCCGGGCTGGTTGACTACCGGGTGGCCGTGGGGCGTGACCAGCTGAGGCGCTGGTTGAATCGGCTGAATCGAGGGACCTTCGAAGTTCCTCCGAAGGGAGGTCCCGTTGGGCGCGGTGGTCTTTTTAGCCCACTTCTTGAACCTGTTCGACATGGTCGCAGGTTACGACCCGGGGCCTCGGACGCGCAAGCGTTACCCGGGAGGCGCCCCGGGTGGTCCCTCGGGAACCGGGGGCGCGGGAGGCGCCTCGGGTGGCCCTTCTGGAACGCCCGGCTCGGGGGCGGAAGAAGGCCAGAGCTCGGCCATCTGCTCGTCGCGCTCGCCTTTCTTCTGCTCCGATTCCTCGCGGACCCGGCGCAGGAGGGCCTCGACGTCTTCGACCTTGAATAGATGGGCGATCTTACGGACGGCCGTCTCCTGGTCGATGAGCTGGGCGGCGAAGGCGCTCGCGATGACGGTGACCATCATCTGGATGTCCGTCGGCGTCTCCTGAAAGTAAGGACCCCACGTCAGCGAGACGACGCCGCCGACGCCGGGGTGGCGGTCGACCATCACGGTCTGGACGCCTTCCTCCGGGTTCGGGTTGTCCGGGTCTTCGTCGATCTCGACCAACTTCGGCGGGAGTTCGAACTTCACCCCCTTAACGTTCCCCGGATACTTTAGCGGATCGGACCAGACCCGGCCGAACTCGAGCACGATCTCGGCGAGGTACTCGATCGCCTCCCCGTACTGCTCGCGGAGCCGGCCGGCCTTCTCGAGCATCGGGCCGTAAATGTACTCGATCGCCTTCGCCGACTGGGCCGCGCCTGAGATCGTCGTCGGGTCGACGACGACGCACTGGACCTTGTCCATAGCGCTCTGCTTGAGGTCCTTGACGAACTCCCGGGAAGCCGTAATCCCCGACCCGCCGATCTCGAGGTAGTGAGCGTCGCCGCCCTGGCCAACGTCGATGGCGTTGTCGGATCCCTTCTTGAGCGGGGCGCCCATTTGGACTAGCCGCTTATCCCGGCTGATGACGAGGGTCGGGTCCTGGTTCTGAAGGAGGCCTTTGTTCGACTGGGCGACCTGGCGGTCGATCGTCTCGAACATCTGGAAGGCGCCTTCGCAGTCCGGGACGCCGTCGAGCTCGTCGTCCGACGGGAGGTTCTGGATCCAAGCCCCCGGGAAGCGCCCGAGCTTGTGCTCGTAGCTGAGGCTCATGTCCGGCTCGAGCCGGGGGAGCTCGTTCCCGGTCATCTGGGCGGGCTCGAAGATTACGTCCCACTGCTCGTCGATGATCCGGCGGTAGAGGAAGGGAACCGGCTTGGTCTTCCCCAGCGGCATCCCGGTCTTATTGTCGAGGATTTCCATCTCCTTAACGAAGATGTACTGGATCAGGACGCCGGCGGGGATCTTTAGGTCCGGGTCGGCCCAGATCACGTCCTGGACGAACTTCGGCGAGTGGGCGGTAAACGAGAAGCGACCCTCTCGAAGCTGGCAAGTCACAAGGGAGGAGCCCATCGAGCCGCCGTGGCTCCGGGCCTGGTACATCGTCCGCCAAAAGCGAGCCTTCTTCAACACGGCGCGCAGGAAGTCCTGGGCGTCGGCGTCGCCCTCGACCTCGATCTCAGGGGTCCGGTCCTTCGAGAACAGTAGGCCCGTGAAGCGATCGACGACCATCGGACACAACCGAAGCGGCGAAGTCGGCCGCTTCTGCTTTACCGACTGATCCTGGGCCGGTTGGGTAAAGCCCATCGGGACGACCACCTTGGGACTGATGGTCTCGAACTGATCGGCCGGGGAGCCGTCCCAACCGAACTCGTGGTGTTCGTACTCGATGCATTTGAAAAACGCGTCGAGCCGATCGAGCCGGCGGTAGCGGTGGGTCACGCCGCCCTGGGCGCCCGCATACAGCTTCTGGCGGACCTCTAGCGCCCGGGGGTTATCGCCGGACATATCCGGGTTGCCGGAGGACATGTTCTGGGTGCCGGGCAGGACCATCTACTTTTTACCCTTCTTCTCGGGCAGCTTCTTGAGCCAGCCCTTGCCGAGCTTCTTCTTCGTCTTCTTAGCCCACTTCTTAACCATCGACGTCGAAAGCTCGCCGCGGCCGGCCTTGGCGAACATGTGCTTGGCTTGCTTCTCGGACTTGAAAGGCACGGATCCGGTATGCCACCGAAGGCCGGGGCCCGTCTAGCGCCGGCGGACCCTGATGTGCTTCCGGGCGCGCTCGAACTTGACGATCTGGCCCTTGGCCCAGTGGTCGAACGCCCCGGGCTCGCCGTACATCCCAATGAGGTCCTTCATCGTGAAAGAGCATTGTTTCAGGGCCGGGTGGGGCTTTCGCATTCCCAGGTCACCCCGCCACTGGCCGACGGTGTGATACCGGGTCCAGTAGAGCCGGTTGTTGTAGATCTCCCGGCCGTACCGGTCGTGGATCTGCTCGCCGTTCAACCCGACGATCGACGACGGGATGAAGCGCTCCGGACCGACGGCCGCGTCGAGCTGGCCGGGTTCGAGCCAGTTGAAACCGAAGTGCTCCATGACTTGCCGCCAGTAACCCTCCTTATCCTGGTCCCGGCCCTGAAGGATGTCCTCCTCGTACTTAGCGACCTCGTACGGGTCAGCGGGCCGGGCGGCGTTCTTCTCGGCCCGGCCGTGGTGGACGTCGTCGAGCACCTTCTCGATGGACGAGTCCATTGAGTTGACCTCGGTGGCGGTCAGCTCCCGCTCGGTGACCACGGCGGACTTGCCGTCGTTGGTGACCTGCTTCCGGACGATTCTCGGGACGTCGCTCATCTCACTACCCTTACGCGGATCAGGGTCCCCTCGTCGAGTTCGGAGGCGACCCGCTTCCACGGAAGCCCGAGTTCCGACTCCCGGGCGTCCGGCTTCTTCAGGAAGGCCCGGGTCGAAGGTGGGAGGCCGGGGCCGATCTCGACGGGGTTGGCGGGCGCGATCGTCTGGACGCCGTCCGGGAGGGTGCTGATGAAGTACTTGTGGCCGTCCTTATCGACGGCGACCTCGTAGCTGCACCAGATGACAGTGCCGTCCGTCGCGTCGTCAACTTCGGCGAGCGGCCGGGTCATCCACTTGGCGACCGCGACGAGGGCGGAGATCAGGATCGCCACTAAGGCGGCGACGATCGCGACGAGGGTCAGGGTCGAAAGGTCATGCATCTGCAGTGTCCTTGTGAGAGAACGCCATATTATGCGGACCCCTTATCGTGCACACTCTCCTGTTCTGCAGTGGGCCGAAGCGCTTTCTTTGCTTTTGACATCGAGCTGGTGTCCCCTTCGACAGGTAGGCACTTAATGCCGTCGGTTACCTTCCGGATTTCGTTCGCAATTTCGTTGTATCGCTCCTTGAGGAACGCGAAGTCATCAAGGAGGCTCGTCAGAGCTGACTCTAATTGCTTCTCACGGACACTCATCGCGCTGAACCTCCCGTTCTGCGCGGTACGTTCGTGGGCTCAACTTCCACCGCTCTGCCCAGTTCGGGTCCTCGCGTCCCATGAATTCACCGCGAATTTCGCACAAGGCCTGGAGTAGCTGGCCCATCGGCGGCGTTGACTCATCCGGCGCACAACCCACCGAGAGCTCGTGCTGTTCAACCCGGGACCGATCCCAATAACATCGAGCACAAACCTTGTAGGTCTCAAAGTCGCCCTCCCAAACGCCCGCAATATGTTCGTAGGATTCTCCCGGGAGAATGTCCTCTCGGCAGTCGGTACATCGGTGCGCCTTGCGGGCCCGCTTCACTATGTGAGAGTCGAAAAACGACGGTGGTTCGCCATAGAAACACATTGCTGAATCACCCCTTCGCCGGCTCAAGCGGCAGGCCCATCATCGAGGCCGTCCCCTGGAACGGGGTCTCCCAGGTCACCTTGAACGACGACTGGATCGGGTCCCAGCCCTTCTTCCGGATGTCCTCCTGGATCTTCTCGTTCGTCCGGAGCTCCAGCCTCCGCCGCCTCGTCGTCGTCAGCTTCGCCGTCGGCGCGAACATTATCCGCGAGTCGAACCACTTCGGGACCGTTACCATCGGAACCTCCTGCAACGACTGTGGGCGTCAGCATGGCCCGGGCGCCCTTGATGCATTCGAGCGCCAGCTCGGCCGACTGCTTCCTAATCTCGTTAGAACCGGGCAGGTCCCACATCTCGGCCGCGACCTTCGCGGACTGTACCAACTCGAGCAGGCCGGACTCGGGGCGGTAAAGCGCTTTACCGGGCTCGGGCGGGTCGTTCAACCCGGACAGGGCTTGCCGGGCCTTCTCGGCCTCTGACGTTCCGAACTCGAACTGGGCCGACTCCTGGGACTCGGTAAGTTCGACCTCCTCCGCGGCCTTGCGCTCCTTTTGAACCCGAAATTCCTCGCGGCACTCGTCGGAACACGTCCACCGGTTCGGCAGCATCGTCGGGAAGGTATTCCCGCACAACACGCAATTGCGTTTTGAGATAAGCATCGAGACCTATCTTCCCACTAGGCCGTGACCTTCCGGACGAGCGTCATGATCTCCGAGCTGTCCACGTCGAAGCGCCGGCCCCCGCCGATCTCCTGGCAGAGCAGCCGGTGACGCTCTACCACCTGGCGATCCGGGACCAGCCGGGTCGCGAAGCGCCGGGGCGGGAAGCCCAGGATGGAACTCGGGACGACTATCCGCAGCGGACCGATCTGGTCCCCGACCGGGTCCACCGCGCTCACCGCCTCCTCGAACGGGGCGACGGTCATGTCGGCCGCGGCGACTACTAAGAAGGACTCCCCGAGCGGGCCGGCCAACATCAAAACGGGTCCGATCCGGGCCACTCCGTATTTCGTCTGGGCCTGGAGGAGCTCGGCTTCGAGCCCCGCCGCGACGTCGGACTCGTCGTCCCCGCCCAGCTCCGTGTAGGAGGACTGCCGGACGGCCCCGACGTTGTTGCGGAGGTCGTCCGAGTA
>SDBT01013259.1_pt1 | contig 13223 bp, 11 predicted proteins | sample 2277101 | NCBI WGS metagenome assembly SDBT01 (sample SAMN10404973, study PRJNA504765) | marine sediment metagenome | isolation source: marine sediment core GS10_PC15, 103 cmbsf | place: Arctic Ocean: Southern Knipovich Ridge | collected 2010 | reverse complement strand
TCAACTGTAATTCCTTAAATGAGTTATTTATTTTCTAAAAAAATTTTTATCAAAGAAAGATTTATGTAATGAAGATTTGTCCAAAGCAAAATAACTCCAATAAATATTACAAGTGAAATTGCGGCATAAAAAACTCCCTGAAAAATAAGTAATAAACTCTTCCAAAAAATTGCTGCAAGAAAAAGAATTATTGCAATTGCCGCCAAAGCCAAAGGATTGTTTTTTATAAAATTCTTCAACTGTTCTATTCTTTCATTCATTTACTAAAAAAAGGCTTTATTCAAATAAAAAGCTTTGTAAAGACTACTTTTTCCAAATGCTGCTAAAAAGATAGATGATTCCTCCACCAAAAATAAGCACTGCCAAAAGAACATCAATCTGAACACGATTAGTAAGAGCCTCGTAAATGTACATAAATGACGCAACTATAATAATCAATGCAATAACTGTTTCAAAAGTCCTTTTTTCCTTAGAGTCATCTCCCATATTACTAATAGTCCCTACAAGAATATTTAAATATTACTTTTGGTAGTTAATTAGTTAATTAGGTAATTTTTGGTATAAAATAAAAAAACCAATCATTTAAATTCCATCGTTTCATTAATTCATATTAACAGTTTTGGGCCCATAGCCTAGCGGATAGGGTACCTGCCTTCTAAGCAGGGGGTCGCCGGTTCGAATCCGGCTGGGCCCGCTTTTAATTATTAAGTAATTTGAATCTTGTGCCTGAATTTACCGCATAAAATCTGGAAAGATTGTTTAAATTGCCCAGAGTTTCCAAATTGCTCTAAAACCGCAATGCAAAAGAAGATAAAATAGTTTTACATTAATATTTGTTGATTGAAATGGCTAACTTTAAAGAATTGATTGCAGGCGCTTTGGAACAAGCCCTTGACGGCAAATTAAAAAAAGAAGAAATAAGCGCTCTTTTGGAAGTGCCTCCAACACCAGGAATGGGAGATTATGCATTTCCATGTTTTAAACTTGCAGGAATGTTGAAAAAAAAGCCAAATGAAATCGCATTTGAACTTGCTGAAAAAATCTTTTTACCAAACGGCATTGCAGGAATGAATCCAAATGGACCATACCTAAACTTTTTTGCAGCAAAAGATCTTGTAGCGCAGGATACAATAAACAAAATTATTAAACAGGAAAATGCCTTTGGAAAGCGTGATTTTGGCAAAGGGCAAAAAATTATGGTAGAATATTCCGGTCCAAACTCAAACAAGCCACTGCATTTGGGACACTTGCGCAACAACTGCATTGGAATGGCAATGTCAAACATTTTTACAGCATCAGGCATGAAAGTAATAAAAGCAAACATTGTCAACGACCGCGGAATACACATCTGCAAAAGCATGCTTGCATACAAACTTTTTGGAAAGGGAGCAACGCCTGAAAGCACAAAAGAAAAGCCAGACCATTTTGTAGGAGACTATTACATAATGTACAATCAAATGGTTGAAGAAAAACCAGAATTGGAAAAACAAGCTTATGAAATACTACAAAAATGGGAAAACGGAGACAAAGAAACAAAGAAACTGTGGAAACAAATGACTGAATGGTCAGTGCAGGGTTTTAAAGAAACTTATAAGGAATTCGGAAGCAAATTTGATGAATGGTTTTTTGAATCACAATATTATAACAAAGCAAAAGCAGTTCTAAAACTAGGTGAAGAAAAAGGCGTGTTTAAAAGAAATGAGGATGGAGCCCTTGTCGCAGAACTTGAACCAGAGCTTCCAAACAAAACAGTTTTGAGAGCTAACGGAACCTCAATTTATATCACAAACGATTTGGCTCTAACAGAATATAAATTCAAACACTTTAAATTAAACGAAAGTATTTGGGTTGTTGGAAACGAACAAGATCTTTACTTTAGACAATTGTTTAAAATATTCCAATTGCTTGAATTTAAATGGGCAAACAACTGTCATCATTTAAGCCATGGAATGGTAACATTGCCTTCAGGAAAATTAAAAAGCAGAGAAGGCAAAGTTGTTGACGCAGACGATATCATAAAAGAACTAGAAGACCTTTCAGCAAAAGAAATAAAGAAAAGAAATGCAAAGATTGGAGAAAAAGAACTTGCAGCAAGAAGTAAAGCAATTGGTTTGGCTGCAATAAAATTCCACATGCTAAAGGTTGCCGTACAAAAGGATATAATGTTTGACCCAAAAGAAAGCATTTCTTTCGAAGGAGAAACAGGACCTTACATTCAGTATGCTTATGCAAGAGCAAAAAGTATTCTTGCAAAAGCAGGTAAGATAAACATTAAAAAGTTTGGTTTTGAACGTCTTATTGGACCAGAAGAACAAAAGCTTTTGAAACTACTTGCAAATTACCCTGAAACAGTAAAAAAAAGCCTTGAACAATTAAGCCCTCACATAATCTGCCAATCAATGATTGAAATAGCTGAAGCATTTAATACTTTTTATCACAAACACAAAGTACTACAAGCAGGAAACGAAGAAATCAAAATTGAAAGACTTGCATTAGTGAAGGCAACAGCACAGGTTCTAAAAAACGGTTTAGAATTGCTTGATATTGAAGCAATTGAAAAAATGTAATTATTTTCTTATTCTAGTATTATGTGCTTTGCAAATTCTTATAAGAATAAGAAAATGTTTTTCAGTGATCAACATTGGATTACGAAAAATTTGTTGAATCTTATCAACCTCTGATCTTTCAGTTTTTGTGAGCTTTAATCTTTTTAGAAGAGTTAATGCTTTTTCACTTCTTGAAATAAGGGTTGGTCTGTTATCAGATTTTTTCCTGCGATTTCTTAATTTCTTTTTAGACCTAGTCTTAACAGTAATAACCATATTAATAATAATTACTTCAACTATTTAATTCTTTGCAAAAGCAAGACCTATTCCATAAAAATAGCCGGCTTTAAAGGCATTGCATTCTTTGCCTTTGCATGTGTACTCTTTTCAGCACTTTCAAATTCTACTTTGCAGCCAAATTCTTTTTCCAAAGAAGCCAGTGCCTCTTTCAAAACCTTTGTCTCATCAATTTTTTCAGCCTGTTTTAACAACACAAGCTTTTGCACAAGCACTTTTGCAAAGCCAGGAACCTCTTTTCCATGCTTTCTCATTTCAGCATCTTTCATCAAAGCCTTTAAAGCAGCACCAACATCAGGTCTTTCCTTGCAGGCTTTTGCTGCAATAGGAATAGCCTTCCACTTCCAAACAGGCGCAGTAAAAAGAATAATCTTTTTTGGATTTTCAATATTTGCAAGTTCCTTAATATGTCTTACATCTTCAACTAATCCATCCAAATATTCTTCAGTCTGTTCTGCTTTCCTGTCAATATCCTTTTCATTGCCTTTAGGCCAGCTACTCAAACTTACAAAGCCCTTTTCTCCAAGCTTTTGCCAAAGTTCTTCACACAAATGAGGTGCAAAAGGTGCAAGCAACTGTACTAAAGACCTTGTAGCAAAACCCAACACGTTTTTGTCAGCTTCTTCAGACTTTTGCACTGATGAAAACAACCTGTTTATTCCGCTCAAAGCAAAATTGAATTCAAAACCTGACATTTGTTTTGTAACCTGCAAAATCGTTCTGTTTGTTTTACTTAATAAAAGCCTGTCAGCAGAATTTAATTTCTTTTTGTCAATTTTTCTTTTACCAAGTTTACTTTTGTTTCCTTCAAGGAATTCATAAAATCTTCTCAAAAATTTGAATGTTACTTCTGCTCCTTTATCACTCCATTCAAGTTCTTTGGTTGGAAGAGAAACACTCATAATAAAAGTACGAGCAGTATCTGCTCCAAAACTTTCAGTTATTGTTTCAGGATCAACAACATTGCCTTTGCTTTTGCTCATTACTTCCCCGTCTTTTAGCACCATTCCCTGTGTCAAAAGCCTTTTGAAGGGTTCATCAAACTTAATCATTCCAATATCCCTCAAAGCTTTGGTAAAAAATCTTGCATAAAGCAAATGCATTATTGCATGCTCTATTCCTCCAATATACTGGTCTACTGGCATCCAATATGCTGCTTTTTTCTTGTCAAACATTGCTTTTCCGTCCTTTGGACTGCAAAATCTTAAGAAATACCAACTGCTGTCAACAAAAGTGTCCATTGTATCAGTCTCACGCCTTGCCTTTCCACCACACTTTGGACAGTTTACATTAACAAACTCTGAAACATTATCCAAAGGATTTCCTTCCCCAGTAAAAAGAGCCTTTACAGGTAACTTTACAGGCAAATCCTTTTCTGGAACAGGAACTATTCCGCATTTTTCACAATAAATAATAGGAATTGGAGTGCCCCAATATCTTTGCCTTGAAATCAGCCAGTCACGAAGCTTATAATTAACAGTTCTTTTACCGATTTTTTTCTTTTCAAGCCACTTGCTTATTTTTTCAATTGCTTCGGTGTTTCCCAAGCCATTAAATTCACTGCTTTCAACCAAAATTCCTTCATCAACAAAAGCTTTTTCCATTGCAAATGCATCAAGCTTTTTGCCCTTTGGTTGTATCACAACTTTTTTCTGCAATTCATATTTTTCAGCAAATTCAAAATCTCTTTGATCGTGGGTCGGAACACACATAACCATTCCAGTACCATATTCTAAAACTGCAAAATCCGCAACAAAAATTGGAACAACCTCGCCATTAACAGGGTTGATTGCATACTTTCCCAAAAAGATTCCGCGCTTTTCCTTACCCTCTGCCAATCGGTCAATAAGACTTTGTCCCTTAACCTCTTCAATAAACTTTTTTACATCTGCTTCAAGCTCGGTTCCTTTTACAAATTCTGTTACAAGCGGATGTTCTGGTGCAAAAACAACAAAGGTTACTCCAAAAAGAGTATCAGGTCTTGTTGTAAAAGTAGGAATAACTTTTCCTGAATCCTTTTCTTTAAAATAAACCTCTACTCCCTCACTTCGACCAATCCAATTCTTTTGCATTGTCCTCACACGCTGCGGCCAATCCTTTAACTTGTCCAAGTCTTTCAAAAGCTCGTCAGCGTAATCAGTTATTTTCAAAAACCATTGTTCAAATTCTTTTTCAACAACTTTGTTTCCGCAACGCCAGCAATTTCCGTCCTTAACCTGTTCATTTGCCAAAACAGTTCCGCAGCTTGCACACCAATTGCTTTTTGCCTTGCCCTTGTAAGCAAGTTTTTTCTTAAGCATTTGTAAAAAGAACCACTGGTTCCAATGATAATAGCTTTCATCACAGGTTGCAAGCATTCTACTCCAGTCATAACTAAAGCCAAGCATTTTCTGTTGCTTTTTCATTTCCTCAATCTTTTCCCAAGTCCATTCCTTTGGATTTCGCTTGTTTTTAATCGCAGCGTTTTCTGCCGGCAATCCAAGGGCATCATAACCAATTGGATACAAAACATTAAATCCCTGCATTCGCTTGAACCTAGCTGTCGCATCACCGATTGCATAGTTTCTAACATGCCCCATATGAAGCTTGCCGCTTGGATAAGGAAACATTTCCAAAACATAGTACTTTTTCTTGCCCTTTGATTCCTTTGCCTCAAAGGCTTTTTCCTTAACCCATTTGGCTTGCCATTTGGCTTCAATTGCAGTAAAATCGTATGACATGATAGAAAACCATGAAAAAAACAGTTTTAAATGCTTGTGTAAAAAAGCCCTTTTTTACTTGTTAACAGCATTCCAAATAAGCTTTTTGAAGGGAATTTTACCATAAACAAGTTCCCTTCCCTTAAAGTGCTTCAAAATATTTTCTTTAGGATAACCCATTTCAACAGCAAGTTTTGCACTTAAAATGTCTGCAAAAAGCTCTTCAGCCTGTTCATAGGAAATATTTTTTGCAGAAGCAAACTTTCCCAGATTTTTCTTTGGAAAATGTGCATACTCATGTGCTAAAGTAAAGATTCCTTCAACAGTCAGTTTGCTTCCGTCAAACACATGCTCTGCAGGCATGTTGATGTAATCGCTTTTCACAACAAAACGTTTGCGTCCCTTTTGAAAAATCTTGATTGCATTAACATGTTCGCCTTTTACAACAGATGCAAAAACTCTGCCATGTCTGAAAAAAATACTTTCCTTAAGACTTTTTTTTGGATAAAAATAAATCGGAGTATTCACAACATTTCTTCGCATACTTGCATAAAGAGCCTTTTCAACATCAGACTTTGCTTTTTTTTCAAGCTCTTTAAGAGTTTGGCTGGCATGGGCTCTAAAATTTTCCAAAGCCTTTGTTCTTTACTTGTCAAGAATTCGTTTTCTGAAAAAAGCCATATGGCATCACTTTTCCAGTACTGCTTTTATTCTTCGTACCCCAGCGCTGACAGATTCTTCTTTCTTTATTTTAAACTTTCCAATCTCACTTGTGTTCTTTACATGCGGACCTGCACAAACTTCTTTGGAAACATTTCCAATAGTATAAACATAAACTTTTTCAGGAGCATACTTTGCATCAAAGAACGCAAGCGCCCCTTCTTTTCTTGCCTCTTCAAGACTTTCTTCTTTTCGCTCAATAGGAATCTTTGCTTCAATTGCAGCATTTACAATCTTTTCAACATCTTCCAACTGTTCTTTTGAAACCTTTTCAGGATTTGCAAAATCAAACCTTAAACGTTCAGGAGTAATGTTACTGCCCTTTTGCTGAACATGTTCTCCAAGAACTTTTCGCAAAGCAGCATGAAGCAAGTGTGTTGCTGTATGCATCCTTACTGCAATTTCAGAATTGTCTGCAAGACCTGACTTGAACTTGCCTGCTGTTGCTTTTCTTGAAAGCGATTGGTGTTTTTCAAACTCTTTTTGAAAGGCTTTCTTGTCAACTTTAAGTCCTTTTTCTTTGGCTATTTCAACAGTCATCTCCAAAGGAAAGCCATAGCTTTGATATAAAAGAAACGCATCATTTGCAGAAATCTTTCCCTGCTTTTTGAAAATCTTTTCAAATGCTTTAACACCCTGGTCCAAAACCTTTGCAAACTTTTCTTCTTCTGCTTCAATTTCTTTAAAGATACTACCAGAATTCTTGACAAGCTCTGGCCATTCATTACCATAAATTTCAACAACCTTTTTTGCAATCTCTCTACAAAACCTATTTTCAATTCCAAGCAGTCTTCCATGTCTTACAGCACGCCTAATCAGCCTTCGCAAAACATAACCTTGTTCAACATTGCTTGGCACAATTCCTTTTTCATCTGCCAAAACAAATACAACCGCGCGAATGTGATCTGCAATAATGCGTGCGCTTTTTTCATTAGGCTCTTTTGCCAATTCTTTTATCTTTTTCATTATTGGAGCAAACATTTCTGTTTCGTAAACAGTACTCTTTCCCTGCAGCATTGCAACAGTCCTTTCAATACCCATTCCTGTGTCGACATTTTGCTGTGTTAATTTTTCAAATTTACCAGTGGCGGTTTTATTGTACTGCATAAAGACATCGTTCCAGATTTCAAAATATTTTCCGCAATTGCAACCAGGCTTGCAATCTTTGCCGCATTTTTCCTTGCCAGTATCATAAAACATTTCTGTATCAGGACCGCATGGACCTGTCTTTCCTGCAGGACCCCACCAGTTGTCCTTTTTTGGCAAAAAGTAAATTGATTTCTTTGGAATTCCAACACTTTCCCAAACCTTTGCACTTTCCTCATCCTTTGAAGCATCCTTATCACCCTTAAAACAAGTGACGCTAATTTTGTTTTTATCCAAACCGAGCCATTTTTTGCTTGTTAAAAATTCATAACTCCATTCAATTGCCTCTTTCTTAAAATAATCTCCAAGCGACCAGTTGCCAAGCATAAAAAAGAAAGTAAGGTGCGACGCATCTCCAACTTCATCAATGTCTCCGGTTCTAATACATTTTTGATTATCTGCAAGCCTTTTTCCTTCAGGGTGAGGCTGACCAAGTAAATAGGGTACCAAAGGATGCATTCCTGCAGAAGTAAACAATACTGTTGGATCATGTTCCGGAACAAGGGAAGCGCTTGGAATGATTGCATGGTCTTTTTCCTTAAAAAAACGCAGATAAGCATCTGAAAGCTTTTTTGCAGTCCACATGAACAAAAATAAGGCAGAAAAGGTTTAAAAGAATGGTTTTATTTGGAAGGAAAAAGCGTACCTTTTCTAATCATATTTCCAATGTTTGGAATACTTTCCATGCCCTGATCAATTACTGAAACAGCAAGTTTTCCGCTTTTAACTCTGCCTAAAACAAAAACATTTCGCAAATGCGTAAAATCAGGAATGATTTTTATATTAGTATCAAAACCAGTTTTTTCACCTTGCTTTACATGCTTTACAAGTTCTGCATCAACCATGTTAATTTCATCATGACCAATTTTGTTTTTTCTAATAAAATCAAAAATCTGATTGTTTGTCAAAGCCTCACTTATCGGCTCATTTGGAAATGTTTTTCCCATCGTTGCATAAAAAATCTCTTCAAGAGTCGGAGCATTAATGAATTTTCTTACAAGAAGCTTTTCCGAAACAAAATAAGTTGAAAGCGGTCTTATTTCATAAGTTTTTGTAGCACGTTTTTTCAAATAATTAAACACAGCAGTATTTGAAAAAAATTGTGTGAAGCCATCTGGCTTTTCTTTTTTGGAAACACTTTCCCTATAAACTTTTAAAACAACAGACGGTAAATGTCCATGCTTTGCTTCAACAAATTGGGCTTCTTCTTTTGGAAACACTCTGAAAACCTTTGCATGAATACCATGCCCGATTTCTTTTGGATGGACGTTTTTTCCAAATTTTACTCTATCCCACTTGTCAATCCTAACATTTCTCAACAAGCTCCCAAGCTTTTCACCGTGTCTTAATCCAAGATTTCGACCATTCTTTGTTATAAGTAAATTACTTCCAACTCGACCGCGTTTATGAACCATTATTCCAAATGGGGTTGATTGCCTCTTAAAACTAAAAGCCATATAAAATTATTGTATTTGAAGTTTAAAAAGCATGATACTGCAGCAGAATTCTTTTGAAAAAAATATTTTAGAAATAGCAAAAGAAACTACTACAATAAATAGAAAGCAGGCGATGAAGCCCACTTAATAAATAAAATAGGGCAGTGGAGAGTAAGCCGCCTTTTGTTACCCTGCTTCTTGCGAAACAGGCTGCCGACATTTGTCTTAGCCGCTCAAAGGCGTTGCACCCGCTCTTAGTTCCGAAAAACTCAGAGATTAACCAAGGGCGCGTTTCATTCAACCATCAACCTTTGACAGTCTTTGGATGATATCGTTTCTGTTCCCCTGGACTCCTTCTCAGGAGCTGTTTTGTATAATGGGAGGGCGGACTTTCCTCACTTCAAACCCTTGCGGGGAAGCGTTAACCGGCCTTCCACTACCCTAAAGATAATTATGTATATAAAAGAATTTAAAGGTTTGTTTTCAGGGTTTTAACTCGAATCTTTTCCTGATTGCCTTTAAAATGCGGTCTGTTTCAATTTCCACTTCAAGCGACATAGGGCGCAATACCTGTGCATTTGAAGGAGAACTAGTAATTATTTTATTAGTGTAAGAGTGCAGAACTTTTGATTTTTTTGGTGCAACCACTCTGAATTGCCTTCCGGAAACCATAATGTCAGAGCGTGGAATTACAAAATCTGCATTTGCCAATAGCCGCTTGAGCTCATAGGCAGTTTTTCCCTCATATGAAAAAAAGGTCGAGACAACGGATTTAATGCCCCTTTTCCCTAAGGCAACTGAAAAGGTTTTGCTCAGGGCATTACTTGAACCGCCAAAAGGGCAGACAAAAACAACCCTGACAGGATTTTTTGGAGTTCTGACAGGTTTTGGTCTTGATTTAGGCTTTGGTCTTGATCTTTTAACAAAAAACAAAACTTTCATTGCTGTATTTCTTAGCCTTGATGTTAGCCTTAGCATACTTTAAATTAGATTTTCAAAGTTTAAAAATGTTATTTTTAAAAAAAATTGGCTGAAAGCCATACAATGGAAGCATTCTCGCAAATCTTTAGAACAACCGACGGAATATACTTTGTTTTCTGTAATAGAGAATTTAAAGCTAACTGTTTTGGATTTTAAGAGCAGTTTGTACCAGCTTTCCACATGCTTATCCTTTGCAGCAAAGAAGTCATTCCAAGGTTGCCCTGTTTCCATTCCAGAATATAATTCAGCAATTGTTCTAGGGTACATTGTGCTGGTGGATCTGTTTCTTGGAATTCGTATGCACCTGCATCTGGCAATGGACCGCGTGGATTTCCAAGAAGATCTGTTTCAGGAGCATAAAAAACATTTCCGAAATTAATCGCAATTGAATTAAAGTCAAGGGTATAATTATTAGTAGCATAATTTTCAAACAATGCTTCAAAATCAGCAGTTGACAATACCAATGATTCATTACCTAACTGCTCAATGTTTATTTTTGAAGTTATTATGTTATAATTTTCATTTGGTATTGAGATTTTTTCCTCCTCTGAAAGAAGCACTTCTATAATATTGTTGTAAAATTCAGTGATTATCGCTCCTTTCTGTATGTAAACTCTGCCTGCATTGGTTTGGCCATCATCGCCTTTTACTACAGTATTATTGTTAAATTTTATGCCATCAACATATTGACCAATAGTAACTGGTCTAGAGTTTTGAATCGCACCAACATTGGCATTATAGAAAAGGTTGTTTTCTACTTTGAAGTTTTGTGATCCCTCAGCAGGATTGATATACATTAATTGCCTTCCTGAATTATACAGTTTGTTGCGTCTAATCGTTATATTGTTTTGCAATTTGTACCCTATCTGAATGTTGTCATTATGCGCACCAGCAATCTCTTTGCCGTTATAAAATAAGTTATCTTCTATAATGATACCGTCTGAAGGACCTTCAACATATATTCCATCTTGCCCCCAATCATAAGCAATATTATTTTGTATCGTAATATTATTTCCTTCAACCTGCATGTTATACCACATGTCATTAAAGTTGCTGTCTGATATTGTTACATCTTGAATAATGCCGTTAAAAAATATGCCATATGCATAGCCGTTCACATCAGGATTGCCAGAAGGATTGTTGTGAATAAATTTGCATCCGTCAATTTCTACATCATGAACAATCGAATTAAGATAGATTCCATGCTTTTTAGGAGTAAAACCATATTGCCCGTCACCAACAAAAGTACAATCTATTACCTTTACATGACCAACATTGCTAAGCCACAGATGAACCCAGGTCATTGCATTTTTTTTATAGTATTCGCCTTGGAATGTTATCCCTTCAAAAGCAATATAAGAATCTACATGAGGAAAAGGCTGTATTCGTATATTTGAAAAAACAGGAATGGCATTGATATCTGCTTTCCAAGTCAGCCAAGCATTCTCCTCTCTTTCAGCATATTTTGTTTCAAGAATGCTTCCATAATTTCCACTTGCCAACAAGAAGGTTATTTCCTCCGAATGGTGTGTTCTTGCATATTCTTGTGCTTCACTAAAGTTGAAATCTACCTGGTTTCCATCAAGAGAAACAGTGTAAGTGCCTGCAAAACCACTGCTAATTAAGCCAAAAAGAAATATTAGAGTAAGAAAATTATATTTCATTCAAGTAACTAGAATGATTTTATTGTATTTAAGTCTTTTTAAAAAAAAAGATGGCTGAAAGCCATACAATGGAAGCATTCTCGCAATGTCAAGCAAATTGTTATTGCTTTTATATATTAAGAGCCCTCAGGTGTTTAGTACTGGTATGCTGAACAAGTCGCCGAAGCTCCTTGCTTACACAATCAGTCTATCGAACCGGTGTTCTACCGGCACCTTCGTCCCTACGTTTCCGGGTCAAGCCCGGAAATTTCAGGAATGGTTGTCTATTTTCAGGGGTTGCTTCGAGCTTAGATGCTTTCAGCTCTTATCAACTGCAGCGTGGCTACCCAGCAATGCCTTGTCAGACAACTGGCACACTAGAGGCTACGATGCCACGTTCCTCTCGTACTCATGGCATCTTCCCCTCAGACAACCGACAACTCTAACAGATAGGATCCAAACTGGCTCGCACCGTTCTTAACCCAACTAACGTAAGGCTTTAATGAGTTAACACCTCCACCCTTGGCCGCTTATGCACGGCCAGGATGCCTTGAGACGACGGCGAGGTCGCAAACAGCGGGGTCGATGTGGACTCTCACCCGCTACCACTCAATTACCCCCAGGGTAAATTCACTGTTAGACCAGGGTTCCATTAACGAACACACTGGCGTTCGCTAGGCCCTTCTTTCAAACCCACGTTTCGTGCTGTGAGAAACATGGTTAAGCCTGCTTTTGCCCTTGCACTCTACTGCGAATTTCTAACTCGCATGAGCAGACCTTTGGGCGCCCCTGATATCTTTTCAGGGGCGTACCGCCCCAGTCCAACCGCCCATCAAATGCTGTCCCCTTGCAGGTTAGCGATATAGTTTTTAAAGGATGGTGTCCCATTGGTGCTCCACAATTCCTAGCGAAATCGCTTCGATGCTCCCATCTACTCTTCACTCCAAAAACCATACCACAACATCAGAATGCGGTAAATCTCCGTGGGGTCTTCTCTTCCCGTTAGAGTTATGCGGCATATTCACCGCAAAGCAAGTTCATCGGGCTCAAATTAGGGACAGCAGGAATCTCGTTGCTTCGTTGGTGCAAGCCGGCATTAAACCGGCAAGGTATTACGCTACCGTGAGAGCCTCAGAGTTAGGCCCGCTCTTCACCAGCGCTTAGACCCCTTGAACAGGGCGTTCACGTACTGGCAGTGAGCAGAAGTCAGCAGCTATACACATCCTTACGGACTAGCAGCCACCTGTGTTTTTGCTAAACAGTCGGACTCCTCTTGTCATTGCAACCTGCTCTCTGCAGAGCAGGCACCCCTTATACCAAAGATACAGGGCTAAATTGCCGAATTCCCTTAATTTGATTTCCCCGACACGCCTTGGCCTTCTCAGCCAGGGGCACCTTTCTCGGTTCTTGGTACGGTCATTTCAAATACTTTATACTTCCATTTTCATGGGCTCCCGGCCTCAGCCAATTTCCTAGATTTAATCTCTTTCTCACTTTTACAGTTCTCCAAAGATTTATCCCAGTTAAGTATGCAGACAAGCATACTTGGCTTAGCCCGAAACGTCTGAAAGTAAACTATCGTTGCCGAAAACGTATTGAAAAGGTACAGGAATATGAACCTGTTTCCCTTTTGCCTCAACCGGATTACGGTATAGCTTAGGACCGACTAACCCTTAGCTAATAATTAGCGCTAAGGAACCCTTGCCCTTTCGGCGGAGTCGATTCTCACGACTCTATAGTTATTACTAGTGCAAG
>SDBT01013258.1_pt1 | contig 13223 bp, 14 predicted proteins | sample 2277101 | NCBI WGS metagenome assembly SDBT01 (sample SAMN10404973, study PRJNA504765) | marine sediment metagenome | isolation source: marine sediment core GS10_PC15, 103 cmbsf | place: Arctic Ocean: Southern Knipovich Ridge | collected 2010 | reverse complement strand
TACAGACATTATTATATATCAAGGTAATTTTTAATTAATTTGGCTGTTGGAACTCAAAAAAGCGCAGAAATAAAGTGCAACTCTACAAAATTGAAAATCAAACTTTAACATTTACTAATAATAGAATCATGTCAGGAACAATCTTTCCAATAAGTACTAACAAGTCTGACTATTGCTTCAATCCACTGGTTTGTGCGACAGATCATGGTCATCTGGTTGTGTGGGCTTATGGAGTGGACGTAGAACAGACGACATTATGGGCTCGTGTATACACTGACCAGGGAACAACTCAGGCCGTAGTAAAGATAGGAACAACGACCGACGAGGACCATGTGCTATTTCTACGTCGACTTACCAAGCAGTTATACATTTTGGCTGTAGAAACTACAAAAGGAACAACTATTTACTTTATGGATGAGAATGCCAACGTGTGTGACCATCAACTGTATAATAACACCAATGTACTAATTCATTGTCATGCTACTGACGATGAATGGGCGCGGCCCGGTGTTGTACTGTTCACCTACAATCATGAAGATCATACCTTTAATGTCGGAACTGTTCCGCACTCTGAGGATTGGAATGAGGAGTACATTCTAGAGGACACTTTTGCAGATGTGTACGGGATTCCACAAGTCTTTGTGAAAGGGGATCAGTATACAGCTGGGTGGATTACCCGGGAAGATACCTTGCAAGTAGTGAATAACAGTATTGCAGCGGTTGGTGACGGGTCAAACAGTATTGCAGCAGGTGGTGACGGGTCAGTGACTACATTGGACCCCTATGACGTTGACTACCTCATGGCAACCGAGGTTGACAAGGACACTGTGGTATATAGTGGTTACAACTCCCAGACCCGCGTTCTACGTTTAGACTTTTTCACTGTGGCGGATGGTAAGCATATCTGTTCACGATACTGGAAGAATAAAGAGTAGAAGGGTATGAACTTTAGTTTGGCAACTCTTAACCGTGGCTTTATGCTGCTTGCTGACGGTCCTGGCGAACTCCAGGTCTATGGTCAGCGCTTTACCCACCTTGGTAGTTGGTTGTATCCAATGCTAGAACTGGTATCAAGTAAAGAACCTACTTGGTCACCAGCTCTAGCTCGCAGTACCTCCCAAACACTGCTAGTGTACATATGCGATTATGATGATCACAGTGAGGTCTGGGGTGAGTGGTTGGATGTGGGAGAGATTCCAGAACTAGACAATCTTACCTTGGCAGATTTTGAGGAATAAAGCTAACTGTTCTTTCAGATGGTGGAATAGAATGATTAAAATGCTTTTTATATATTTATATATTATATAAATGGCAACTACCTATACTAAATCATTGGCCTCAGATTTTGGAGGTAATATTAATCTGGCAACATTACATACGGAAATTGTTAATGACGGAGGAATTGTTCCCAACTTGAATGGTATTAATATGACTGATGACGTTATTGATATTATATTTGACAGTTCTCTAAGTGCAGGGGAGCAAACTACTCTTGACAATATAATTTCTTCACACGACTCATCAGCAACATATTCAACAATTCAAGTGGTTGACATAAACCCTAGAAATGGATTTTATAGTACGTCTGATTATATTAGGGTTGCTTCACTTGTTTATCAAGGGGATATTTACAACAATATTAATAAAATTTTTGTCGCTTCATACATGGATCCGGCGATAACCTCATACGATATTAAAGTTGAGGATATTACAAACAATAATGTAATAGTTATTAAAAATTTAACAAATACAGCAGAAGTAATTAATAATTTAGGAACTCTATCAAATATTCCAACGAATCAGGCCAAATTGGAAGTTCAAATTAAGAAAACTGGTGGGCCAGCTGGTAAAAAAGTGTATGTCGATACAATTTCGTTCCATTTGGCATAAATAAATTATGTTATATTTATATAAATGACAACTATATATAAATATCGCGTTTATTGCTCCACAGATTCTAAATATGAATACGTATGGAGCGAAACACTACCAACTACATGTCCCACCAATACTGCACATACGATTGACTCTAATAATGTTAGTATCATCGAAATTAATGATCCGGACACCATTAAAATTAAAGAAGAATCAATACCAACCGGTGCGCATTTTTCTGCAACTACCATTAAAATAAATGCTATCAAAAATACTGTCACGTCCACAACTATATCATTCCCTTTCCCTATATCAGCACTTTCTGTTGAGTTTGTTACAACTAGCGACCATTATGAAGATTGTATTAATATGGCTGTTGGTAAAGATACCATTATAGGTGGTATTACTGCTAACGTTTCACCAGCATTAGCATGGGTTTCTCAAAATTATACAGAAGGTCAAACCGCAACTTATAATAGTAAAGTTTATACATGTATTTTAAATACTGTTAGTAGCGAAGTTCCAACTAATACTACATATTGGCAGCATGGATTACGTGTTCCAGTTTCTCAAGATGTTATAGATTATACAGCAATAGGCTATTACATCAAGTTGGATGATACCACAAATAATGATGACACTGAACGTGTAATTAAAGTCGATACCACAAATAATTATATCTATGTTGAAACAAATCCTAGTAATTCATATTTAGCTGCAACTCCAACATATGTAAGACAAACTGTTTATACTATTAAAAATTATGATATCGGACCTGCGTGGGAACATGAAATTGGTGTATCAAAAATTGGTGGAAGTTATATACCGGCCAACGTGTTAATTACAGTAGATTATGATAATAAATCAGTGACAGATGATAAAATTTTAATAGGACGTGTAGAATATTTATATTAATCGGTCTCACAAATTGTTTTTAACACGTCAAGTACAGCCTATCGGGGACTATCGACATTCCCAGTACCATCCGGTAGGTCCGGAGGCATCTTTTTAAGTAGCGTTACTTGCGCTACTTAAAATGTTATAAAATCTTTATATAGTGCTTGATGAATTCTTGTGTGAGCTCATTGTCTTTCCCTTCTGCAGCGTCTTTACATTGCTGTAATAATGTTTGTAAGCTAGTAGCTTTAGACAGTAGACGTGTTAAATCTGAGGTATCTGCACAACCTTTGTGAGCAATATGCTCAACTTTTTGTTGTAGATCGCTATACTCTGCACTAATTAGTTCTTCATTGCGCGAAGAGATTGCTTGGAAGAACTTTTGAATTAATTTATGTCCCCCGCCATCATCGACCAGCTCTCCTTCCTCGTCCTTGTAGCGCAGCTTTTTCCTAGCTTTGTCCGTACACAACACGCGGTCTTTGAATGGGTAGCTATCAGCAAAATCTGCAAACCCTTTTGCACCCTCTAAAATAAAGTCTATAGTGAGATTCTCTATTTGGTCCTGGAGGTCTTCATCAGTAATGGGCTGTAAATTATTGAGCACATTGGTATGATTAGTAACCTTTGTTGGTCTCAAAGATAGTTCAGTGATTTGTTTCTGGAGATTTGTGATCATATCTTTATAGTCATCGATCACCTTGAGCATAAAGTCTTCAGTTGACGTGCCTGACTCGCTTTGAGGAAGGATTGGAGTCTGATTCTTGACAAATTCACAAGTCTTCTGATGATAGTGCAGATCGTCTTTTCGTGTAAATCGACTACTACATTGACATGTATAGTATTTAATTTCCATCCCGCGGGCCTGGAGACAGTATCTAGCTCTACTCTGGTGACGGGAAAGATTCGATTTAGATGTAAAAGTTCTTTGACAATATTCACAGGGGTAACTTGGCATAGTATAATTATTATAACTTCCCTTTAAACAGTATGATCCGGAAATGAGGAGAATATCCGGATCAACAGTATTTATATGACCCTTTTAACAGGGAGTTTACAATGCGTCCGGAATATGATCCGGATTTACGGATTTTTTCGTGTAAATTGTGGATTTGAGCAGGGACCCCTGCTAAGCATGATTGATATTTATGAGATAAATATGGGAGGTTAACTCGAAAAATTTTAATTTTCCAAATATTTTCTCTACACACATTATTATTGTGTGTAGAACGATTTTGTCAGGAATTAAAATTTATCCTGCGTTCTATGAAAGTGTCTTTTTCTCTATCTCTCAGGGAAATGACCCCGGACCCTGATGCTACTCAATATAATACATGTTCCCTTTTAATTTCAGCTCCTGACGGAACAATTCCCCGGGCGAATGAAATGGGACTGCTAAAGGGTAAAATACATCCGGCCTAAATGGGCTACAGACCGGTTGAACCTTGAATGGGCAAGTAGCATTAATGATTCGACCCCTGGCCATGATTTTAAATGTGCAAGAGTCTTTGAAAGACTTTTGCAGACGTTCAACGCGACACCCCTATGTCGAAACAGGTGACCATAGGCCACCAACACAGGGACGAATAAGAAACATACTGTTTGCTTAGTGCTTTTGAGGGTACACTTTGAAAACATTTACAATACTGTCAAGTTATAAGTAACTACTACTTGCACCAACTAAGTAGTTTGGGATAAAGCCTTGGCTCAGTAAGAGGACTTCCCATACAAGAATCTTCCAAATCCAAAAATACCTCCAGTAATAGTTCCATAAAAAGTACCTACCATACTCCCCACCGCAGTATTTCTTACAACTTGTAGAGCTTTACCACCAGTTCTATGACAAGCCCAACCAAAATAAGGACCACCTACTACAAACCCAAGACCAGCACCCTTTACTGCAGTACGAGCAACTTCAAGCGCTAAAGCAATAGCCAATGTCATATTAATAAGTAACCACACAGTTACTTATTATTCAATTTTCAACAGCGAGGTACTTCTTCTAGAGTTTGATATCCTTTGCGATTTATTATTTGCTGGAATTCCTCAGATACTTGTTTAAATACACCAGGGCCATTCTTCCACAAATGAGTACCTATTTGAACTGCGGACGCTCCTGCTAGAAGGTACTTGTACGCGTCAGCTCCCGTAGTAACTCCTCCACAGCCAATCACTGCGATATCGATACAGTTCTCGCGGAAGAGCTTGCTAAAGCGTCTTACATTAGCTAACCCTACTGGTAATAGTGCAGGTCCGCCTATGCCGCCATAGCCCCCATTGGGTTCGATCCGTGGGAGGTTATTATCAATATCAAAATCAATACCGTTCGGGATACTATTGATACATGTAATAAAGTCGATTTGGTGCTGATACTTTTTCAGGACTTTACTTATTGCCACAAACTCGTCAGGGAGATAATACGGTGGTAGTTTAAGACCAAAGGTAAGCTCTAGGGATCCTACCTCGTTAAACATATCCCGTAGTGTATTATCGAGCTGCTCAGGGTTGTAAGCAGCGCCGGGACAGCCTATATTGGGACAGGACAAGTTTAGTTCAATACCAACTGGGGGGTCCCCCATGTCTGTCGCGATCGCGGTTGGCAACCATGCTAAAAAGAGCGTATTCACTTTTATAATCATTGCTATCCTTTCTGGATCGGAAAGACCGCCAATAGAGATAAAGATTGGGTATTCACATGCGTTAACCTTTTCGAGATAGTACTGTAGACCAAAGTTTTCAAGACCATTAGAGTTGATAGAAAAGTGTGGATCTGAAAAGTGGTACTTTGGATAATTGTTTCCAGCTCTCTCTTGTTGAGTACAGCTCTTGGTAACAACTGCTCCACAATATTCAGTGGAATTTAATTCCTTGCATTGGGACCAAGTAGTGTCCCACACCCCAGCGGCGTTATATATAAAGTGCGGGAGTTGTAATTTTCCAATAGTGGTAGGGTACATCACCATGTTATGTTATACCTTTTAAATTAACCATAAAATATTGATCTGATGTAATGAGTTACGAAGCATTTAATCCTATGCCTATGCCTGGGCCACTGCCACTACCCCAGCCACTACCACAACCACTACCACTACCCCAGCCACTACCATTACCACAACCACTACCCCAGCCACTACCACACCCGCAACCGCTTCATCCACCTCACTGGCGTCGCCGTCCACATCGGCGCCCATATCCATATCCCCAACCATACCCAGTTCCTGTCTATTTAGATGCTGATGCATCAGCCGCGCAACGTGACCCAGATGCGGTACCAACAGTAGTAGTTGTAAAGGACAACATGGGTATGTATGTCGGTATTGGAGTGCTGATATTGGTGATTATTATCGTTGTTTTTATGATGACACAGCGCAAGTAAGTTTTTATGATTTAGATAAATCATAAACACAAATATATAAAACTCAGTCGTCAATTAAGAGATAAGTGCGAGGAATTAAAGGGTTGTTAACAGTCGGTCATTAATGCCTTTGCCCACTCATCACAGTCGGTTTTGAATATGTATTGATTAGGATACTTTTTCTTATCATTCCACCGTGGGCGAAGACTAACACGACGACCACCAGTCTTGATCCACGATACGCTGTTACCAAGAGAGTACATCCCGTCGTTTCCAGAACGCAGATTGTACGTTTTGGACCATGTATTATGCATTGCGTTCTCCGGAGCGATGTCCACAAGTACCCGAGTACAGTTTTTATTGACCATGTTAGGTAGGGCGCAGAATGGTGAGACCTGTAAACTGCTACCCATTACAATCAAGAGGTCAGTGTCTCGATTCTCAATAAGATCCTTAATCACACGGTGTTCTGCAGTGAATGGAATTGGGTCTCCGTACAAGACAATGGACCCGTCATCATAGTTTCCGTGATATTCAACAATTTTTTCTGCCGGCAGACCAGCCTTTTGATACATCCCATCAACATTTTGGGTAAACACCCGGTGCAAGATGCCGCGATCATTAAGCCACTGTGCAAGCTTGTGGCTTGGTGTGGGCTGAGCATCGAGCATTTGTTGGCGAAATTGTTTGACTAACTTGTGTTCAAAGATGTCGGGGTGTTTAGTTACAAAGTAACGACTGAAAAAGGTCTCGGGTGTCTTTGCATCAGGGTATTCTTGGCTAGCTGCAAGCTGAGCAAAGATACCAGACTTGCTTCGGTAGTCAGGGATCCCAGCATTAGTGCTGATACCTGCACCGCTTAGAATAACAACTTGTTTGTACTTGCCGTCTGTAATATCGTTTACTAATGTGTCCAAAGTGGGATTCATGGGTATATATTTATCATGTATACAAATTTTAATTTCAATTTCCTAAATGAGCTACAATACACCACGTCCCATTTTTACGGTATAGCCCACGGTTACTAATACTAGTACTGCATAGACCATCATTCGTTGAACGTCTGTAAAAGATCCCCAGTTCATACCAGTCTCTATCAAACCCCACATCCCAACCCACCACAACACCAAGATCAATGCGCTACACCATTTCTCGTGTAATTTTGTTTTACGTTTACACTTGCAGGCCATCTACTAATAAGGCAAGAAACTTTCTTGACAATTAGTAATGGAGAGACAGGTACTAATTATAACTATAGTATTATTTCTGTTTTTTGTAGTAGCAATAGCTGTTAACGCATGGATAAACTATGAATTAGATGATGACGCTACCAGAATGTACAGATGTCCTAGTTATACTGGTGGGGAAATTATGGATCAACTGTACCAGAAAATGGGTATTCGATTGACTAATGACCCCCACACTGCAGCTATATACTTACCATGTGGATATACATGGGTAGAGAATGAATTACAGGGGTACAGTCCAAGTAAAGGACAAATCATTATGGCACTAGATGGTTGTGACAAAATCGTATCTAAAAACGGTTTATGGAAGGTATTGAGTGAAGAATATGGTCGTGAGTATGCTTCACAACTGGTTCCAAAAAGTTATGTAACTGGAACAAAAGATGATATGCAGTATCTCCAGCAAGAGTACAATCCAAATCGGATTTATATTATGAAGAAAAATGTTCAGCGGCAACAAGGATTAAAAATTACAAGAGACCTCTCAGAAATGCTCAGTGGAGCAAAGTCTGGTTATGCTGTTGTACAAGAATACCTTATGAACCCGTTGCTGTTTGATAGACGCAAGTTTGATATTCGTGTGTTCTTACTTGTCATTCAGAAGAATGGAATACAATACTATTATCGTCATACTGGAGGGCGTTGCCATTACACGTCACAGGATTTTAATACTGACAGCCTTGCAAAGGAGATACATATTCCGTCTGGTTACAGCGAAGATGCAGAGTTTAAGGCTGCACATCCAGAGACCTTGAGAGAACTCCAGGATTATCTGAACAAGGATAACAGAATGGGAGATCATTTCTTTAGTCAGCTAGACCATACATTAGCAGAGTGTTGTCGTGCATTCTCCAAGGTGATCGGAACTAGTAAAAAGTTTAGTGATCAGGATACTATTCGTTGTCAGTTATTTGGTTTAGATTTTCTTAGTGACAAAGACCTGCGTCCAGTACTGATAGAGATTAACAAGGGTCCGGAGTTGGCATGGAGTTCTGAGCCAGAGTATCAGTATAAGAAAAAGATGCTCAGTGACATGTTTGAGTTATTGGGATATCTAAAGGGAGATACACCTAATGAATTTATACCTCTCTTAATTATCAATGTAAAGTCTAAAGAATAATACTCTTCATACATAATATGAGTTATTACGGGGACCCGCCGACGACTAGCATGAGACCGCCTGCGCGCTTTCGTGGGGGACGGAATACTGCACCTAAAGCTAACACTAATACAGAGGCTAAGAATCGCGTTTTAACTGCCGAGATGAAAATTGCAATGTTGGAAGACAAACTTTGCAAGATGGAGAATAGTTATACATACATACCGCCACAACAACAACCACAAAAATTGTCACAAAAAGATCAAAAAACTTGCAACCTGTGTTTTGATCGTGAGATCGACGCAACCTTTAGCTGTGGACACACAGCGTGTTACGTGTGCGCCTTACGAACGTTAGATAGTATTGGATGTTGTGCATTTTGTAAGAAAGAGGATGTAGAGGTGATTAGGTTATATTTAGATTAATTTGGCCTTTGGACGCTCGCCCAGCTCGCTAAAGGCCTCAAACCAGCCTCTGGCCTACTTTTAACAAAAGTAGATCAAGCCCCAAGGGGTTCTCCATCGGCAAGCGGAGCTTGCCTCGTCGTTTGCGGGGGCGAAACCCCGCATGGGGATCGAAGCTCCCCAGTAAAATTAATCAAAGATGTTAGATATATAGTTGTTTGTAAAGCTATGTTCGGGATCAAAGCGTTCACGAACCCTGCGGAGGTAATCAATTGAAATTCCGTACAGTAGACGCATTTTATAGGCGTTGGTAAACTTGCTAGTAGTCCAGTTTGGACGTCCTGAATATTTATAGAGTAGCAGGTCTTCATAGTCTTGTAAGAATTTATTAGTCTTATCGGCATTTTTTAGAGGTATACTATTGCAAACTTGGATCCAAGCTGACGATCTCCCAGAAGCAGGGCTGAGCCATGCATTGTAATCCGGACCAGTAAAAGATACAATGATATCTTTATCACATTCATAACCAGATATTTTCTTATGGCTCTGGCACAATTTAAGGATGTCGTCTATTGCATCAACAGTCCGTTCGTATGGAACAGCTACTTCACTTTTAGTATAGTTTTCTTGTAGTGGCATTTGTGGTAATAATTTGTGATATGGTTCAACTGGGAGCTCTTCTTGTTCCTTTTCCATATGCTGTAGATCCTTTTCGCTGTGGCTTGGACTCTGAAAAACTTTTTTGCGGAGAGCTACAGTTGTTTTGAGAGTGTTTGGATTGATGGTTAATTGAGTAAACTTGTATTTATCCAACCAGTCAACCAGATTCTTTTTAATACTGCTCCATAACCCAGTTTTTGTTGTAGTGTGGATCAGGTAGTTGTCTACACATCGCAAGGTAATAGAATAAACAATACCCAAGCTACCTAGACTAGTAGCATAAGCTGGAAACTCGGGATCATCAAATTCCACCCGTCGGATATGTCCGTTAGCTAATACTACAGTAACGTCTACGATTTGGTCAGACATTGTTCCAGAGTCTAGATTTGATCCGTGGGCAGCGGTAGAGCATGCACTGCCAATAGTTTGCTCAAGGTGCTCAGGAATACTCTCTAGTGCCAAGTTTTCCTGTTCCAAGTACAGGCATATGTCTTTGATTTTACAACCGCTTTCTACACGGAGCTCTTTATTTTCCTGGTCCAGACTGATAATATTCTTTAGTTTATTTGTACGCACAATAACATCATCGGTAAGTGAAATATTGTTAAAGGTATAGTTATCACCTGATGCTCTAATTGTTTGACCCGGATTGTCAGTGACTGCATTCTGTATATCTTCCAGACTCTCTGGATAAAGTATATTAGAAGGATTTGCACTATTGAGAGTGTCAAATGTAACATAAGAGGCACTGTCATTGATTGGATCATTGCCTCGCCGTTTACTGTTAAAACGGAGGAATAGTTCAGCGTTATTCCTAAAATACAACTGATACAGTAGGATTAAAGTAAGTATAAATAGTACAAGAATGGCTACGTTCTGAGACTTCATGTTATATATACCCAAGAATATCTTATAAATTGTCTTGCAGATAAGTAATGAAGACGATAGATCAACTCAAGTATTACTATTACAAAGCAGCAAGTACAGACTGGATTCGTTACACCTTTTATATACTGGTGGCGATAGGAATAATAGTATTATTGTACATATTCCTATTCAGAAATAACGAATACATGCGACTTGGTGCTGGACGGATCTACAAAGTAAAAGAAGCCAAGCAGGGCGTTGCGATTGACAAAAGGTACTTTTATGCGATCAGTAATAGCCAGATAGGGAAATATGGCCGCAAGAGTGGCAAGAGAGTACTTTCTAAGAAGTTACCTTTCAAACATCTTAATGGAGGTACATTTGTCAACAGCGACTTGGTAGTTGTTAATAATCCTCCCAAGCAGCCGAAGAATAATGCATTAGTATGGTTAAATCCAACGACTCTTGATGTTATTGATATAATGCCTTTACCGCAAGTAAAAGGATCCTTGACCTGGGTAGACTGGGCCTGGGATAAATGGTGGGTTTGTGATGCCCACTACAAGAAACATGTAAAGGATACCGCTATATACTGTTTTAATCAAGACTGGATGTTAGAAGGATATTGGAAACTACCGAAATCTGTTATTAAACAAATTGAGCCGTACTCTTTATCTGGAGGCGCGTGGTTTGGCGAGTATCTATGTGTGTCAGGTCATGACAAGCCAGAGATGTACGTCCTTGATTTACCACAACATGAGGTCCACGCTAAACTTTTAAGAACAATACAAGTATGTTTTGATGGACAGGGATTTGCTTTCGAGCGTGGCAAGGGTAGTGTATATGCATGGGGTGTTCGTCGTGACGACGAGGTGGTTGTGAGATGTGCTATCGACCTGGAAACCGATGAAGAATAATTTTTTAAACTGGATAAGGATACAGTTTAAAAAACTCTAGACTATGTGTAATGATAGGAACGTTATTTATATTGATTATTTTCTTTGGGGCATATTTATTATTACGCTCATATTATGAAGAACTTTCGTTGGGTCGATTCATGAGTTACTCGGTAACAATTCTGTTTGTAGGAGCACTTGTATTATTGATTGCAGCAGGGGTTGGTCAGGGATTGAGAGGTGTTGGACGACCAGTAGGCAGAGCAGCAGTATGGGATATCCGTAACGTTAATGATGACAGAGCTGATATACAAGTCATAGAACTAAATGCTGACGATCTGGATCCGCAAATTCAAGATGCATTACTTGACGTAGTACGTAGAAGAGCTCAACGTCGTCTATTAACTACTGATGAAATACTCAAAAGGTTAGATACTGTTGAACTACCACAGGATGGAGTGTGTGGGGTTTGTTATGATAATTTGAATGATAGTGATTTACTTGGATGTCCAGAGTGCCATAAAGCTGCACATGTGACTTGTTTGAAAGAGTGGGTGGATTCCGGACAAAATGTATGTATCTACTGCCGGCATGATCTTATACCAGCTTAAAAAGGTCCCAGCGTTTTTTAAAACATATGAACGACAGAACCCGTCGAATCTTTAGAAAAGCGGTTGAAAAGGGTCGTGCATATACATTTAGTGACCTCACTCTGCAAGATATCCCGAGCAATGTTCTACCAACACAATCAAACCTCGGGTGTAACGTCACATATAATTATCGTTTAAAGAAGCCAATTATCAGTGCTGCGATGGACACAGTTACTGAAGCAGACATGGCGGTTACAATGGCCAAGAATGGAGGGTTGGCGGTTATTCATCGCAATTTGTCGATTGAAGACCAGGTAGCACAAGTGGAATGGGTGCGTCGTCAAGTTCATTACGGCGGCAAGATCAACAACCCAGTAACCTTTTTAGAAAATAATACAGTGGCCGAGTTACAACATGCTGTCCAGCAGAATAACTGGAGCTTTACGAGTTTTCCCATTACTGACCATAATAGCTGTTTAGTTGGAATGGTGACAAAAGATGAGCTCGGGTTTGTAGGTAATGATAATCCACAGCTCAAAGATATTATGAAACCGTTAGGAAAATTAATTATTAGTAATGAGAGTATAGATGCTGAAGAGGCATTTCGTATCATGTCTGGTGGAAAGGTCAAAAAATTACCACTAGTATCTTCAAGTGGTGGATTGAAGGGCATGTATGTATGGGCTGATGTTCGAAAGAACCAAGAGACGCGTGCAGAGTTTTCATTGGACAAAAGTGGACGATTGTTAGTGGCAGCTGCTGTAGGACCAGGTCCTGACGAACGAGAACGTATTGACAAGTTGGTTGAGGTCGGGTGTCCAATATTGGTAGTTGATTGCTCTCACGGGGCTTGTAAGGCAGTAGCAGAGCAGATTATATATATTCGCAAAAAAGATGTGGATATCATTGCTGGTAATGTCGCTAGTTACGAATCGGCAATGTATTTACTCAAGAACGCTAATCCAGATGCTATAAAGGTTGGCATTTCTCCGGGATCGATCTGCACTACTCGTAAAGTTACTGGACATGGTGTTCCGCAGCTAACTGCGATATACCAAGTGCGAGCAGCTTTACAAGACTGTACAGAATTGAAAGGACGCAACCCTATCCCAATTATTGCTGATGGGGGTATTACTTGTTCTGGCGATATAGTCAAAGCTCTTGTTGCAGGTGCTGACTGTGTAATGTTAGGGGGTGCTCTAGCAGGTACTGATGAGTCCCCAGGAGAGATCATAACTCAAAACAACAAGAAATACAAGAGTTATCGTGGAATGGGTTCTCGTGCAGCGATGACTGAGCGTAGTGGATCACGAACCCGTTACTTTAAGGGCAA
>SDBT01013257.1_pt1 | contig 13224 bp, 12 predicted proteins | sample 2277101 | NCBI WGS metagenome assembly SDBT01 (sample SAMN10404973, study PRJNA504765) | marine sediment metagenome | isolation source: marine sediment core GS10_PC15, 103 cmbsf | place: Arctic Ocean: Southern Knipovich Ridge | collected 2010 | reverse complement strand
AAACAGGATCTAATTAATTAAGTCCTTTTTTTCTTTATTACATGGAAATAAATTCTATTCAAAAGACACTTATCATTTTTACTATGAAAATAAACTAACACTTAAAAAAGCCCATTTATATCCGATTCCAGAAGCTTTTATTGAACAAAACCCATCCATTCCTTCAGGGATACCTATCAAAATCATACAATTGATTTTTAAAAACTGGTATGAAAATATCCTTAAAAATCGAGTAAAAGATGAATTAAATCACCTAATTGCAGAATTAAATGCGGGGTTAAGAAGTACTATGTTTGAAGTTAGTGCAGGACTCTTATGGAATGCTTGGGAACATTTAGCTTCCAAATACTGGAAAATTGAAAAAGAAGAATTGTATGTTATTAAAAAATCTAAATATAAAGAGTTTATTAAAGCACTAAAAGAAACAGCAAAAAAATTTATTGATGAGTTAAAACCTGAAGAAATATTACTTGAGAATATTCTAAATGGAAGATACAGCTTTAAGAGCCTGTTAAATCGGGAACTTTCAAAAGATATAGCTAATTATAGTCCTGCAGTTTACAGAATTTATCAAATGCTAGATAAGGAAGGATACCCATTAGTTAATCAAGAGGTTGATTTTATTACGATAATGAATAAAATCAGGAATTACTTGTATCACAAAGGATTAACATTACAAGCAATTGGAGACAAAGAAAATATTAATCCGATTGAATTCCTTGTAAAATTCAAACTCTTTACTTATCGCAAATTCTTAGAGTTCTTTGGAATTATTAATAAATTTGCAGATTATATAGGCGGAATTTTTCAGTGGAAAAATGAAATTGTAAGAGAATCTGATCAGGAAGAAATTATAGAGTTAACTAATGATTTATTAGAAGTACACAATTATATTAAAAGATTGAATAAAATTTTTGGATATAATAAACAAGCTGAATTAAAGTGGAATAATAATATAAATACAATTTGTGCAAAATTTCAATATGATATCTTAGAAAATGAACATTATGTAATTATGAAACATTTACCAATGGATTATAAAAAGATGTTGTATAGCAAAATTGTTACCCATACTAATGTGAATAATCAACCCGAAGATTTAGTGAGATTAATTCAGCCTACAGAGATTAATTTGGATTTAGAGAACTATTGTGTTACAATTATAATCAGAATTGATAAACCCACTAAAAGTAATTTTGATTTTACAAATATTATCATAAATAGGAATGATCCTAAAGAGTATGCAAAATTCCCAATTGGAGATATAATATTTGAAAAAAATTAGAAATACTATTCTTAGTGTGCGGCGATAATGGGGGGTGTATCGTTTTTCCCTATTCAATTATGTGCAGTGATTAGAGATGTTATATCGCAGTTCCCTACTAATTGAGAAGGCGATAAATAGCGTTGTATCGCATTTCCTAAAAATGTGGAAAAAATTATATTGCAGTAGGTGTAGCATAGGATAAGATAAATTTACTTTAAAAATTAAGTGATTATATGGAAAAAGATTTTAACCAATTTTTAGAACAATTAATAGAAGCAATAACAAGAGTAGATGCAGAATACATTAATATCTCAGTAAGTGATCTACCAAATAATATATACAGGGAAAGAGTTTTTTGTTATGAATTATATCATCAGCTACGGAATCTATTGGGTGATGGTTATAAGTATATGTTGGATGGAGAATTAGATAAAAAATCTCACCCCATACTAAGTCCAAAGATACCTGATTTTGTTATTCATTCTCGTGGCGAGATGGATCATAATTTAGCTATTATTGAAGTTAAACCGATTAAAAGTATTTTGGATTCAATCACTAATTTAGAGGATGATTTAGATAAAATAATAGACTTTATTGAGGTTGGGGAATATCATTACGGAATTATGCTTATTTATTCCAACGGGGTTGATTTACTTAATAAAAGCATTATAAAAGCTTTTAAAGATAGAACTTTTATCCATCCTGAAAAAATATTGCTATTGTGGCATCCTGGTCCAAATCTAAAACCTGAGATCATAACTCATTAATGTTATTTCAGATTTACAAATACTTTGAAGAGCCTGATAATTATGAAACTTCCCAAAGAACTTTTAGAAAAGAATAAAAGGAAGAGAATAACAAACAAAATTAATAGAAAAAACCCAATCCCAAGAGATCAAATGATTTCATCTAAGAAACATCCCCATGAATCTTTAATTAATGAAACTATTAAATGGATGGAGAAATATAATGCAAAAGAGATTTTAACTTGGATAGAAGTAATTTCTATTCATCCATCTAATCAAATATATCAAGTTAGATTTGAATTTTTAATTGCTGTGCTACTATCAATAAAACCTAGTCAATTTAAAAATAATAATTTGAGATATAATGAATTGAAAAGATTTATTCAAAATTTTGAAAAAAATTCAGCTGGATTATTTATAGAAGACTACGAGCCTTATCCTCAGCTAAACCTGATACCCTATTTTTTTCAAGGAAAAAAATATTATTTCTTTTATGGGCTAACTGGTAGAATCTATGAAATTTTAAAGAAATTGGAGTGTATCTATATTTTTCAAGAAATACCCGAATCTCCTGAATTTAAAGTATTTAAATCATTTTTCATAAATATATTAGATTTTCAGACCAAAATTTTAAATGTATTAAAAAAAATCAAAGAATCTGAAAAACAAATAGATAAAATATATGTCCCTACATCAAATTATTATAGAAAGTTAGAACCTTTACTTAAAATAAAACCTGAATCTATTGTAGATAAAAAATATATTATAAAATTTGGAAATCAAATTAAGAACTTTAGCGAATTTCATCAGAATTTATTCAATGGAACTTTTTATAAGAGTATACATATCCAAATCTCAAAGAATTTGTATTATATGATTTTACCTCAGACTCAAATTGAAACTCTATTCTTTATTTTTAAAAAAATTGTCTTAAACTCTCCAAATAAAACTGAAGTGGTAAGATATATTGATGCTAATCTATTAAGAAACTTAACTCTTGTTTGTGGTGAATTTTTTACAAGAAAGGCATTAATCCTTAATATATTTAATTCCAAAAAAGAGTTGTTAAGCCAGAATATAGATACTGTTACAATTTATGATAACTATTTGTTTTTATTTAAATTGGTAAATACTTTTGATGAAAATAGACTCAGTGAAGAAGTTAATAGTGCTTATGATATATTGAATGATAAAGCTAAAAAACTTGCAAATGAAGAGGAATTAATGTTTGATAATGGTTCAAGATACCTCTTAAAAATGCCCACAAATGAACTATTTATCTTTAAATTCATAATTTATGAATCTATTGATTTGAATGTATCCATGGCTGGTCTTAAACTTGAAAAAAGTTTAGAAAATCAACTTTTTAGTATGATGGATATAACAATAATGTTTGAGATGTTATCTTCAGAACTCAAGTTTATTAAATACATAAAAGAAAGAGAAACTTATTTAAAATCGATATCAACCATCGATGGGATAAATCTCTTAGCGGTCTTTCTTAGAAATAATGAATCACTACCAGATTATGGAGAAGTTAGAATTATGCTTGATCCACATTTCTGGACTGATTATTATAATAAATTCTTATATGAGAAATTTCAGGATAATATCTATGAATTAATTGAGTTAGAAGCAACTAGGAGATATAATAAAGTAATAAAATGGGAAAATTCACAGGATCTTTATGAATGCTTCAATACATTCTCTCTCTATGGAGCATGTCTTATAAAATTAGATAATAAGCTTATTTGGATTTATTATCCTGCTCCTGATCCCAAATTGAATATGAAAGATTTGAGATATATAATGCGATTATTTGGACCTCTATATGCTGATTATATTCAGAGAACTCTTCCAATTTTCCAGAAAATCTTTAGAAACTATCATTTCTATGGAGATTTTAGATTATTTTTATATCCCATTAAAATATGTGCAAATAATCCTAAGTATGAGAAATTTCAAGAGGATTATAATAAAGTTAGTGAAATTTATCCGCTAGTTGTAGTTAGCTTGATTAACCCCAAAAATAACTTAAACTCATTAATCATTTATAATGCAGAATATTGGGTTAATAAATATAATAAATCCACCATGAATGAAGGACCAAAATTTGCCATAGAACAGTTATTGCATAGTATTTTAAAGACTTTTGAACAGGACCTTCCAGATAATGAAGTAAGAGAAAAAATAAATGAAATGGTTATTAATGATTTTCCCGAGGGTCCAAATGACTATTGTGTGACACCAGTTATTATAAAAAATCTCAAAATAAAAAATTATAGACCTTATATAAGTCTGAATCAAACAGATCAAGAAAGTATCATTAAAAAGATTGAAAGTTTTTTGAGAAGTAGAGAAATAAAGCAAGGTTCTCTCTCCCCTTCTGAATCAAAAGGATTTTATAATGATATGTATCTGGAATTCTATAAAAAACTTGAAGAAGCAATTATGAATTACGATAAATCTCTTCTTTGCTTTTCTTATCAACAGCTTGAGTTTATTGAAGGAGCAAGATATAAATTATTAATTGATGCAGGTTTGAGAAGTCGTAATGTATTAGAAGAAAAATTCCTTGAGTATTTTAGAGAAAAGCAATTAGAGATTTCAAACCTGTCAAGTTCAGTTCGATTCATTATTGAATCTACTTTAAAAACTGGGATAAAAGGTGAAAAGCAAATTAATATAGAGGAATGGGGTTACTTTTTATCTCTCTCGCTATATCTTCTAATGATTTCACAACGATCTGAATTTACCCATACCGAAATAATGCCTTTTACGATTGAAATTAAAGAATATCAAAAATTTGATGAGATTCAAAATCCTGCTGTATTTAATTATGACGATTTTGTTGAAGCTGAGTTCAAGAGAAAATTGGAAACTGCTGAGGTTATCTATGATTCAGTAAAAGAGGAATCAGAAAAGCTCCCTATAACTGATGAAGAATCAACAACCTTTATATCATTGATTGAGATGCTAGATAATTCATTTATGAATGAATTTTCTTTTACCTATACCAAGATGATGCGGGTTCTTTATTTACTGAGTATAACAGAATTATTCAACCCTGAATATTATCCAATATGTATAATCTCTGAAGGTGATTTAATTAAAGAACTAAAAACCATGTATCAAAAGCTTTATATAGACCAAGATGATAAGAATTATTCTAAAATTATACCTAAAGATGAGGAAATTCACCACATTCTAAATTACATTAGCTTAAATTTTATATCTTATGGAGACGAAATCCTCTTACCAATTAAACTATTAAAGCAGAAAGAAAGAGTTACTCTTTGTCCTTTAATTCAATTAGAAGATGATACCTATCTATTTGGAAATGAATGTTGTTCTCTAGCATTTAATCTTTGGAAAACATACATCCTATCTGGTGTTTTTCCCTATAAATTAACTCAAGAGAATGAAATAGAAAATGTTTTACAGCAAATCCATTCTTTTAGAGATACATTATTTGAAGAAGAATGCGGTGATGTTGCTAGTGAAGTCCTTGGTAAAGACTATGTGGAAATTAAAATTTTAAATTTTAAGAGAATCTCTGATTCTTTCCCAAAAAGACCAGATTGCGGGGAAATAGATTTTTTGGCAATTAATCCTGAAAATAAGACGATTTTCATTTTTGATGCTAAAAATTATTTCTTAAGATTGATTCCATACGATATTAAAAATGAATTTAATAGATTCATTGAAAGTAAAAAATCAGATTTAAAGAAATTAACTAAGAAAGTAAAATTTGTAAATGATAATTTAAACCTATTTCTTGATTTCTTTAAAATAACAGATTTATCTGATTGGAATATTAAAAAAGGTTTTATTATCAAGAAGAATTTCCCGACCAAACATATTCCTGATGTTAATGCAGATTTTGTTTTTATTAATGAACTAGGAGCCTATTTAAAGGGAGAATAAGGAGGCGATAAAGGGGGTTGCATCACATTTTAATTAGTTAATTTCAAAAGCTTTTGTATATTTTGGAGTATCTTTTGCATAATAATTATAGAGTATAAAGCGAGGGTGGATAGTTGGATTAATAGAACTCCCAATAATAAACGCAATTGGAGTGGGACCTGCATAAAATAGATGTATTTCTTTTAAGTTCTTAAATTGTTGAACGATTGTATCTATTAAATTGATATATTTTTTTTGAAAAGCTATTAATTGTTCTTTGTATTTTAACCAAGTTCTATTAGGTTCATTTACTTTAATTTTAATAATTTCAATAGGTTTCTCTACAACTTCGAGAATATCATTATCATCAATTATACCAGATATTGAAAATGATAAGGCGACTTCTTGAAGATTCGAATCTTTAGTATCCATTGTTTCAATTAAAAAGAAATCTTGGTCCCCCTCGATCTCATCTAAGGATTCCCATCTCCATTTGTTCTTTTCACGATGATATTGATAAGGTTCTGTTGTGAATGTATCATGAATGAGATAACCAAGCTGTATTATTAATGGAATAAAATTAATTGAACATATAAGAAATTTCTTGGAGATATTATCTCGATTTTTAATATTTTGCCACCATTCAGCTTGTTTTTGTTGATATTCACACCAATTTTTAGTCTTGGTTAAAAATTCTTCAATAATAATTTCTTCAGTTTCAGCAATTATGTGTGTTCCATAAAAATCCCGATATATTAATTCTTTGTCCAAAATTGGAACACCTGTTCCTGTTACATTCCCTGAATGGATTATTAATGTCCATGTGGCTTCCTTTAAACCTTCTAATCTTTCATTTACCCATTGTACATGATATTCTTTCATTTGCTTTAATGTAGCAACAGGATATTCCCTTTCATTATTATCAACAATTTTATGGTGCTTTACGCATAATAATATTATATTTTCAGGATCTTTTGCCATTAATTCACTCTTTTTTGGATGCCCTCTAGGACCTTCAGGGCTTTCTCCAATTATATGGGCAAATTCCACCAATTTAACAAAAGAACCATCTTTATATTGGAATATCAAGTTCTCTCCACATTCAGGGAAGTTACAAATCCCTCCACTATCAGCTATCAATTTATGGACATCTCTTTCTTTCATAAAAAAACCTGATTTTTGTAATTGATACTAAATTACTATTATAATCATCTCTATAAATTTATATTTCCATAGTTTATAATAAAATTATGTCCAAAGACAATATTGTCAAATTAATAAGTGTGATCTGACATTGACTAATGATGATTATTTGAGAGAGATTTTAGACGGACAAGAATTAACTGAAAATCAGAAAAGTAATTTAAGGGGACTTCGAGACAAAATCGAAGGACAACTAAGAAGTGGAATAAAGGGAACACCTAAAGCATATTATGGTGGTTCTTATGCTAAAAATACAATGATCAAGGCTAGTTATGACTTAGATATCGTGCTGTACTGGCCCTCTGATTCTCCCTATTCTTTACGAAGTTTATATAGTGCTGCTGAGGGTGTTTTGAATAGAAATTGGAGGACTGTGAAAAAGAAGAAAGTGGGATTGGAACTCCCCTTTGAAGGAGATTTTCATATTGATGTAATACCTGGTAAATTCTCAAGCAAAGATGAGAACTATGTGTATCTCTATAATAGTAAAACAGAAGGCAAATTCCAAACTAGTATTTATGTTCAAGTAGATTATATTAAAAAGAGCAATCGTCAAGATATTATCAGACTAATGAAATTATGGAAGAAGCGGAAAAATGTTCCTATTAAAACATTTATCCTAGAAATCTGTGTTATTGAAGGATGTAAGGGTATTGATCGATCTAAACTTGAATCACAATTGATGGCGACCTTTAAATATATACGAGATAACATTCAAACGACTAGAATGTTAGATCCAGCTAATTCCAATAATATTATTTCAAATGATTTATCAAAAGAAACCAAGAACCGAATTAGAAATCTTGTAGTTCAAGCGATTGATGCAAAATCTTGGAATCAAGTATTTTATTAACATATCCACTAATTAAATAATTTAAATCAAAGCAAATGTATCAACAAGAATTAATAGCACAAGAGAAATTTTTAAGAAGAGTCTTGAATGACTTAGAGATCACACAATCTCAAAAAGATAGTCTATTGAGATCACGAGATAATGTTCGTTCTTGTATTTTTAATAATATAGGGGGCAGAAAGAGCATGTTTATGGCAGGATCATTCAAAAAAGATACAATGATAAGACAACACTATGATTTGGACATGTTTATAATTTGGACTCCTGGATACATGACAGTAAGGGAATTATTCTACGAAGTAGAAAAGACTTTAAGTACTAAATGGAATAGAATTGAAAAAAAGAAAGTTGGATGGAGAATCCCATATACTGATGATTTTCATGTGGATGTTGTCCCTACTGTACAGGACACTCGTGATTCTGGTTATTCTTATCTGTATAATTGCTATAAAAATTCAAAACTTCGAACAAGTATGGAAAAACCCATTAAAGAAATAGATAAATATAATCGGAGAGAAGTTATTAAATTACTAAAACTCTGGAAATATCGTCGACAGGTTCCAATAAAATCATTCTTATTAGAAATTTTGACTCATTTAGCTTGTTTTAATGTTTCCAGAAAGCATCTTTCCGTTCAACTTGAAAATGGATTAGAATACATCGCTAATAATATAGTTGATAGTACTTTTTACGATCCAGCCAATCCAGATAATATTATCACGGTAGACCTGACTCAGCGTGAAAGATATAAGATTAAGAATAAAGCTTATAATGCTTTAAATCGAGAATATTGGGGAGAATTATTTCAAAAAATTAGATACTAATGGTAGTAACGCCCTTTTCCCTACTAATCAAGAAGGCGAGAGAAGTTAGATTTACTCTAAAAGATTATTTATGAATTGTCTTAAATTTTCTTGTATTAGTTCTGGAAATCGATTTGCATAAATAAGTTGTTCAAAATTAAGCAATTCTATAATGCGACCCAAATCACAGGTGTTTTCTATCATAGAATCGTAATTATTATTGCTATCAACAATAGTTTTAAAGCTTTCATTAATCAAATGAATAAAATAGAGAAAATTTACTATATTTTGTTCTTGAAATAAAGGAATTAATTTATACCATTCACTAAAAACATAAATTTCTAATGTAAGAGTTAAAATTTCAAAAATTAGACAGAAGTATTCATTTCTTTTTAATACCCGATAATTTTCACGGTTTTTAATATTTTCAATAATTATTTCTTTCTTAGAATGTAAGTTTTTTATGATAGGTTCTAATTGATTGTATTTCCATCTTAAAACTTCTTTAGGAAGGGTATTATCTATTTTTTCTAAAACTGAATAATTTGCGTGGAATTCTTTAAATTTATTTAATATTACCCCCAAATCTGCATTTGCTAATTCTTAAACACAGATATAATAAGGAGTTCCTATAATTTCTTCATAAACTTTAACTTGGATATCTTTTGGAACATCTTTAAAATTTCTATATCCCATTCTATGTAAAATTTCCCGCTCTCCTTTAGGTTTTAAGTCATATATATTTCTTGTTAAGAAAGTATGACCATATTCGTGTCGGGCGATATATTCTATTATAGGTTTTAAAAATTTAAAATCTTCAGGTTGTTCCTTTAAGTGTATAAAATATTCATTATTATCATCTTCATTTAGATAAAACTCTATATTTAACTCATCCCAATGAGTTTTTGCACTATATAAGCCTAATTCGTTTTTTATAGTTTCATCATCTATTAAATCTGAGAAAATACTTCTATCTCCTGCTTTCTTAAATATTATTTTTTTTCCTTCATTTTTAGTTATTCTTTTCAGCTCTCTTTTAAAAGAACTTGCCAATTTTCTCTTTAACACTAAATAATTTGACAGTTTAGGATTGATTCCTTTATTTTTCTTTTGTAGTTCTTTTGGTAATTTCATAATTTAAAATTATTATCTCTGATATTTTAATAGCAATCTTAATGATATTCAGTGATATTTGACTTTATATATTTAATTAGAGAGTATGTTAATACTAATTTTAGATAATTTTCTCTATTAATTAAGAAGGCGATAAAGTGTTGTATCATATATTCCCACCATTAGGTTATTGATATACCATTATCTTCCGCAATTAATTTAATATGAGAGAGTAGAAAATCTTTCACTTCATTATGATTATTAAAAAGATTCAATTTATTTATTCTAACTAAAAAGCCTGACTTTTTTTCCCACTTTCTGATAATATAATCACTATTTATTTTCATTCCAATTAAATCTTCTAATCTTTGTCTTAATCTATTTTCTTCTACATAATGTAGATTCCAAGTAATATCATCAATATTATTCTTTTTAACAAACATAAATGCAGTGCTATATTCATCATCACTCTTCATATCAGCTTCGATTAAATCGAATAGCTTAATGACAGAATCGTAATATTCCCTGAATGTTCTCTTTAATTGCGGATTTTCTTCAGATTTCTTTAATCCTTTAAGTTCATTAAGATCCTCCTCTCTGATTAAAGAAAGAGTTTCTGAAGATTGAATTCTTCCTTCCAAAAATGATTGAATTAAATCATAAAGGATTTTATTAAATTCGTCTCTAGTTATTAATTTACCATTTGAGAAAAGTAAGACCTCAGTTATTAGAGATTTCAAGAGTGTTAGATTGGTTTTGCTTTTCAATTCATCCCAATTCTGATTTGCTATATACATTCCTAACATCTGAGCCGTTTGAGGGATTAAATTATCAAATTCCTCATTAAATCGTCTAATAGTTGTATCATTGACGAGATTGTTATTTATTACCCAATCCGAAAAAGAACCTGCTATACATAATTCATATTCCTCCGCTTGGACACTACTTTTTAATTCTTCTACCCATTTTTCGACATCAGGTTTGTTTATCTGGTTCTTTGAGTGTTTTACTTGCACAAGCTTGGTTCTTTCTGGATTTTCATAATTCCACTTTATATCAACTTTTTCTGAAATATAATCTTCATTTGGAGATTGTATTATTGGTTCAACTTGAAAAGAAATCCATTTGTTGTCCTCTTTTAGGGCATCAATTAAAAATACGATTGCTTGAATAAGATATCCTTTTATTGCTTCATATCCCCCCATTTTGTCACCATATTCTTATATCAAATATTTATACTTATGATTAATTTAGTTTAGAATGATAAAATGTATTTCTATTAATCTTAAAACAAATATGATAGCATTTCCTCATTAATCAAGAAGGCGATAGTAGGTGTTGTATCGCAGTTCCCTACCAATTAAGAAGGTGAGATAAGGGCGGTGCCTTATCTCCTTATGCAATTGATAAGGCAATAAAAATAGAACAGAAAAAAATAACATCATTAGTAAAGAAATTAAAAAATTTTCTGACTTTTACATTTTTTATAAAGTTAATTTATATCTAAATATAACAAACTTCTAAAGGTGATAACTTTTGACTAATGATTTTCAAAAAGCCTTGTATAATTTTAATTTACTTTTTTCAAAAGAAGCAATAGATAGAATATTTGGAAAATCTGAGACAGATTTATTAATTGAATTGTTAGCGAGTATGATTAATGCACTGCCAGATACAAGCCCAAATTATTTTAGGAACCACCTAATCAATATTATATTGAGTTAAATTGCTTTTGGTTGGAAATCAAGTAAAAAATTTAGAAGATTATAAGAATATGATATCAGAAATTCAAAAAGAATTAGAAAAGAAAAAATATTCTAATTATATCCAATAATTTCAGATATCACATTTCAGCTTGAAAAAATTTTTCCAGATTATTTAGAAAGCCATATATCAAGAAATCTTTGAGAACAAGATAATTTTCTTAATAAATATTCTGAATTCAAGGATTTTTTCTATTCCATTTTGTGCAGCGATAAAGGGTATTGTATCGCCTTCTCATTTATTGTTTCTCACATAGTCAATAGATTTAGCATATATCGTTTTAATGCTTGAATCTATAGTATCATAAAGATATTCAATATCTTTGTATTTAGTGAGAAAATTTTTTGTGGAGGTGTCAATTTCAGGTTGAATTTTCAAATATTTTAAGAGCTTTTTCGTTCTATCAAGATATTTTTGATCCGCCTTCCCGTTATTATGAACTATACTATTTCTACGATAATAAAATTCTTTTAAGACACAAATCTCTGGAAAATAAATTTTAATTCTAGGTAAAAAACCGTCTAATTTCTTGACTAAGTTAACTTGTTGGATATCATAATTTAAGTGTGAGAAGGCGTCAGAAATTTGTTTTAAAAGATCATCATTAAATGCTTCCCATACAGAAATAAAATACACGATTATCATATTAAAATAGAAAGGTGATCCTACTAGCTCTTTACTTTTTTCATAAATGGGTAAATGTTCTAAATCCTTGTCAGATAAGGCTTCAAGGAATTCCAAACTCTCAAAAGGTCCAACTTTTCTTTTATCTATCCTCCTTCTTGGGTTTAAAATTTCTTCTTCAATCGTCTTTATGATTAGAAATTTATCTTCAAGGGCTTTTAGAAATATTTTACAAGTTTTAGGTATAATATTAAATTCTAAATAATTCTTTTGAAACATTTTTTCTAACTAAGGATTTTTTATTATTATCAATATTTAGCTTATGGTTAATATACTTTTCTTCTTGGGCTAAGATGTGTATAAAGGGATAGAAGAGAAACTTTAAAAAATAACGTGAAAATATATACACTGTATACATTTATCAAAATAATACGAAGATACTACTTTATATATGAAAAGCATAATTGATTAATTTTAATTAATTCAATTGTTATTATTTGATTCATCTAGTGATTCTAAATCATCAAAAATTTTATAAATTTCTTCTATTAAATCTTTCGAGTTAACCGTTTTTTGTTCATTTGAAATCATATTTTTAAGTGTTATTTTATCTTGCTCCATCTCTTCATTTCCGATTATAATTGCTATATAAACTCCTAATTCGTTTGCCTTACTCAATTGACTTTTTAAACTTTTAAATCTATAATCAATTACACATGGGAATCCCTCTTCTCGAATTAAATCTGCTATTTTGATAGAATAATTCGCGACCTTCTCATTAATAGAAGAAATATAAATAACATCGCTGTAATCTTTTTCACCAACAAAATCTGGGATTAGATTATATGTTTTTAAAAATAGAGATAACATTAATATACCCATTCCAAATCCTATTCCTGAAAGTGGCTCATCAGAAAATAATGATAAAAGATCGTCATATCTTCC
>SDBT01013256.1_pt1 | contig 13226 bp, 22 predicted proteins | sample 2277101 | NCBI WGS metagenome assembly SDBT01 (sample SAMN10404973, study PRJNA504765) | marine sediment metagenome | isolation source: marine sediment core GS10_PC15, 103 cmbsf | place: Arctic Ocean: Southern Knipovich Ridge | collected 2010 | reverse complement strand
GTTACAAAAAATAATGAAATAAAAAAAGAAAAATGGGTATATGATTTAGAAACAGAAAATGGGGAGTTTCAATTGGGTATTGGTAATGTAATAGTTTCCAACTCACCACGTAGGGGTGAACGTTTTGTAACTCGTAAAATAGTTCGTGCAGCATGTAGGATTAAATTAGGATTACAGAAACATTTAACTTTGGGAAATCTTTCTGCTTTGCGGGATTGGGGACACAGTAAAGATTATGTAAAAGCTATTTGGATGATATTGCAAGCCGATAAACCAGATGATTTTGTAGTTTCAACGGGTGAATATCATTCTGTTGAAGATTTTTTACATTTAATATTTAAAAAATTAGATTTGAATATAGAAAAACATGTTAAGTATGATAAAAGGTTAGAAAGACCTAACGAAGTACCTGCACTCTTAGGAGATAGTACAAAAATAAGAACCGAATTGGGATGGAAACCAGAATATAGTTTTGATGCTTTAGTAGAAGAAATGATTACATCAGAAATGAAAATACAAAAAGGGAACAAAAATGAGCAAACCGCTTAATTTAGATAAAATGTTACATGAAACTCTAAATTTATATTTCCCAGGTGTAGAGTATTTTAAAACTAAAAATTCAAGACATCAATTAAGTAAATTAAGGTGTTATGAAAATTGGTTAAGAGATCATTTAATTAATGAATGTAGAATAGGTATTAAAAAGAATTTGATGAAGGAATATGTAGAATGGAATTAGAAAAAATTTATAAGCTATTTGATAAATTGAAAATAATAGATTTAAATTGTAATCCAACATATTATAAAGAAGTTAACATGGATAAAGAAAGTTTTATAAATCGGAGTTATAATATAGGAGATGATACTATTGTTATTGGGATTTATGATAACAAAGAATATAAATGTGCTTCTTTTTTCCATGAATTGGGACATATATTAACGGATGTTATTATAGAAAACAAATATTATAGAGAAATTGAAGCTTGGAGGATTGGATTAAATAAAGCTGAAAAATTAAAGGTAAAATTTTCTAAAGATTGTTATAAATGGATAAATGCACAGATAGAGACTTATAGCAAATATAAACATAAGAGGTAGTATATGGAATTAGAGAAATTACATGAGGATAATAGAGGTTCTATATCATTATTAACTGGTGATATGAAATGGGATGAGGTTACTATTTTTCATACAGAAGCTGAGTATGCTCGTGGGGGATGTATACATAGAAATAGTGATGAATATACTTGTGTTATAGAGGGTGAAGTTATATATCAAATTGGTACTAAAACTATAGAATTAAAGACTGGGGAAAGTTATATGATACCCAAAAATACGCCTCATTATTTTTGGTCAGTTATTAATTCAATCGTGATTGAGTGGGGGGCAAAACCAGAAGAAAAAAAACAAAAACATTTAGAATTTAGAAAAATAGTAGACTTAATTAATAAGTGTAGAGGAGGAGAAACATTTTGAATTATAAAAAAATACAACAATATGAACCTAACTTTGGAGAAGAAGAACAAATTGCTATGAACGAATATATGAAGTCTGAATCATGGTTAACAGAACATACTAAAACTAAAAAATTCGAGCAACTTCTTCAACAAGCTCTAGGGGTTAAACATGCAATAGTAGTTAATAACGGAACAATATCTTTAAGTTTAGCATTATTAGCACATGGAATTAAACCTGGAGATAAGATAATTGTTCCTGCTTTGACAATGATTGCTACAGCTAATGCAGTTAAACTTATAGGGGCAGAACCTGTATTTGTTGATATTGACGAAGATAATCTTTGTTTAGATTTGACTAAAACTTTAAGAAAAATAATAAGTGAATTGAAAGAAGAGGAATATATAAAGGGAATTATATATGTATCCCTAAATGGAAGAAGATGTAAAAATCCTGATATAGATACTTTTATAATATTTTGTAAAACATTGGGTATAACTTTTATAGAAGATGCAGCACAAGCTTTTGGATCTAAAAAGAATATAAATACTATGATTGGAAATAGTGATCATATAACAAGTTTTTCGTTTTCCCCTGCTAAAATATTAAGTACTGGACAAGGTGGATGTTTAACTACTAATAATGATGATTTAGCAAATAAAATTAGACGTTTAAAGGATTTTGGGCGAGAAGATAGTGGAAATGATATACATGATCACTTTGGTATTAATTGTAAATTTACCGATATGCAAGCAGTTATAGGTATACAACAACTCTTGAAGGTTCCAGTTAATATGTATATGAAAAAACTTTTATATACTAGATATTATGATGAATTATCTACTATTAAAGAAATAGATATGTTTCCAATAAATATAGAATTGATAACACCTTGGTTTATGGATATATATACAAATGATAGTTATGAATTAAATGAATATTTAAAAAAATATAATATTGGTTCTAGACAAATATATAAACCGATCCCTTATCAAAATTGTTATGGATTAACTGAAAAATTTCCAGTTGCATCTAAATATTCATACAAAGGTCTATGGTTGCCGTCCTCTACAAATTTAACTATAGAGGATATAATGTATATTACGGAAAAAATAAAGGATTTTTATAATGGAAAATAAAATAATAGGTTATTGTTACATTGTGGGCGATATATTACACAAAGGACATTTGTTACATCTAAAAAACTGCAAAAGTATGTGTGATTTTTTAATCTGTGGTGTATTATCAGATGAGGCTTGTATGGAAAAAAAACCTCAACCGATAATCCCATTTGATGAAAGATTAGATCTTGTTGGCAGTTTAAAAAATGTAGATATGGCAACATGTCAAGATGAATATTCTCCTTTAAACAATTGCAAAGCTATAAAGCCTGATATATTATTTGAAAGTATTTCACACAAAGAAATGCCAGCAAATAATTATATCAAGAGCATAAATGGTAGAGTAATTGTTATGCCCTACTATTCAAATCAAAGTAGTACTAAAATAAAGGAGAAAATAAAAAATGAAAATGAAGATGAAAAAAAAGATTAGTGTAATATGTATAGCATTATTGCTATGGTGTAATATTGCAGGTGCATTGGATTTTGAAGATATTAAAGAGTCTGATTTCTATCCAGAATCATTTTCTATATCAACAGATTATAATCCAGATAAAAATAGATCTTGGACTTTTCACGAATATAGTGCAGGATTTGGTTGGAAATTTAAAAATAAAAGCCATTGGTTAATGCCAGATGGTTTTAAATTGAGTGCTGATTATGCTTCCGATCATAAAAGAGATTGGCAATTTAGAGAAATTGAAGGAGGTGTAACATGGAAACTCAAATAATGTATGAAACTCAAGAAAGATCGTGGATAAAATCTGCAATATGGCGTGTAGTTGGTGTTTTAGTTCTTGGAGCAGTTACATTTGTTTATACTGACAACTGGGTAACAACTTCATGGATAACATTTTTACATCACGGAGTATTCTTAATAGTGTTCGCTTTACACGAAAGATTTTATCAACATGTAGATTATACTGGATTGAAACGTAAATTGTTAAAAATGTTTACTTATGAAACAATATTGGGTAACTTTATTTTGGCAATAATAACATTGTCAATTACAGGTAGTGTACAAAGTATGAGCAAAATTACTTTGACATATATAGGTATTAAACATTTTATTTATATTTGGAATGAGTTTCTTTGGGATAGAATTAAATGGGGTATAAGTAAAAAATAAAATAAATGTGCTGTGGCGTTCTGGGAAACGCTGAGTATAGGAAAAGGGTAGCCTAGAATTGATACTTGTAGATACGGCTATGGTCATGGGGCGGTGGTTTTAAAACTTAAATTAAGCCAAAAAAGATTAGCACACGTTGAGGACTATACCCAAGTACGTGTCATCCCAAGTTGCATAGTATCAAACCCCTTCAGAGGTTCGAATCCTCCAGCACATTTTAACAAAAGGTAAAATATGAATAAGATTGATACACCAGATACAGTATGTTTTGATTTTGATGGAGTAATTGCTACCTATGATGGATGGAAAGGATTTGACATTTTAGGAGATCCCGTACCAGAAGTTATTAATGCGATGAAGCAATTAAAAAAAGAAGGTTATTCTATAGTTATATGGACGGGGCGACAAGATACTCCTATCCTAAGAAAATGGTTGACTAATAATGAAGTTCCTTATGATGAGTTAAATCGCAATAGTCATAATCCACCTTGTACATCATCCAAACCTTATTTCAAAACGATTGTTGATGATCGTGCAGTTAATTTTAGTGCTAAAAATAATAGGTTAAGTACTGAAGAATTGGTAAAACAAATTAAAGCAATGGTTACAATGAGAAATACACAAGCGGGGGATATATGAAGGAATATATAGAGTTTGAATTAATAAATACCCCCGAAGAAATTAATTATAAACCTAAAACTCAAAGATGGGCTGTTCAAACAAAAGAAGATTATACACAACTTGGTATTATTAAATGGAGAAATGGTTGGCGAAAATATGCTTTTTATCCTTATTCAGAAACGCTATTCGAAGAAGATTGTTTACGCTTTATAGCGAAATTTATAGAAGATAAAACGACTATTCATAAAAAAGGAAAGAAAAATGACAGTACCTTGGGAAAAAGGATTGGATAAATCCAAACCAATGAATCAAGAAATAATGTGGGAAAATTTGATTAAATTTAAAGAAGTAATGGATAAATATAAAATCCCCTTCATTCTTATATTTGGTGGATTACTTGGATTAGTGAGAGATGGTAAATTGATAGATACAGATGATGATATTGATGTAGCTTGTTTAAGTGAGGATCATAAAAACATATTACCAGTTGTTGAAGAATTATTAGCCAATGGTTTTTATATACCAGAAAAGAATGAATCCCCTCTACATGATCATTTTTTCATTAGAAATGGGGAGAAGATTGAAATATGGTGGTTTGATAAGCTAGATGGTGAAAGAATTTATGATCAAGTTGTGCGTTATCCCGAAGAACATTTTGAACATCCAGAAACCTTTTCACATTTAGGGATAAATTGGTTAGTACCTAAAAACGCAAAAGATTTTCTCGAAATAACTTATGGGTCAACATGGAATATTCCACAAGCAAATGGAAATTATATGCAAGGGTTAGGTCAAATTGGAGATAAAGAATGAAAATATTTAGAATGCATGATTATGAATGGGTAGCGGGACAAACTCTCGAAGAATGTAAAGAATATCTTAGAGAATTAACTGGATTATCAGATGAGGAAGCTTTTGATGAACCATATGAAATATCAGAAGATGCATATGATAAATTGATATTTTGCACAGATGAAGTTGACGAAAAAGGCAAAGAAATTAAGCGGACATTCAGGGAGGAACTTAATTTAAGAATTAAAGATGAACCTGAATTTCCTGTGATGTTTGCAACAACTGAATATTAAAGGGAGAATAAAATGCATTTCGCAATAACAATACCAACATTCAATAGAACAAAAAAACTTACAAGATGTATAGAATCTATTTTAAATCAAACATATCAAAATTTTGATATATATGTTATAGCAGATAATAATGATGAAAAAACTGCTACATATGTAAAAAATAAATGGAAAGGGAATCATAAAGTACATTCTTTAATATCGGGGGAACATAGGTATGTTGCTGGATGTTGGAATTATTTCTCTAAAAATCATTGGGATAAGATTAAGGATAGTATGGTATGGTGTGTTGATGATATAGAAATGTATCCCAATTGTTTAGAAGAATTATCTAAATTTTATCAATATAATTTTCCAAATAAAGATGGAGTAGTTGGGATATCGCAAGAATGTCCAGGGCATTCAGAATATACGTGGAAAGAATATGGGCAAGTAGTTTTGGGTAGAGCCTTTATTGGGCAATACCCTGAACATCAGGTCTGTGCAATTCCGTATCACCATTTTTTTCAAGATGAGGAGATGTATCAATATGCTACATCTATAAATAAGTTTAAATTATGCAAAACTGCTATTCTTAAACACTTCCATCCCTCATTTTTGGGTAATGAGGTTGATGATACACATTTAATACCAAGGGGTAAAATTTTTAAAATAGATAAAGGTATATTTAAAGATAGGCAGGAACGTGGATTAATATGGGGGAAATCTTTTGAAACCTAAATGCCCAGACTGTAATAAACAATTAGGAGATTATAGAAGTAAATTTTGTATCTTGCATGTAAAAAGACACCCTAATAGCTTAAAAAATCTTATTCATAAAAAAGGTAAAAAACATCCAGCTTATAAAAGCGGATTACCGCATTGTATAAATTGCAATAAGAAATTAAGTGGACATATGAATGTAAAGCTTTTGATTTAGGTAATTGTACTTATCGCCCAGATTTTTATTTAATAAAAACAGATGAATGGGTAGAAATCAAGGGTTATTGGAGACCAGAAGCCAAAAAGAAATTTAAAAAATTTAGATTAAAATATCCAGAAATAAAAATTACAGTATTGAGAGAAAAACAATTAATTGAAATTGGAATATTAAGAAAGAAAAGGATTAAAAAATGAATAAAGACATATGTAAAACATGTTTTACCAATGATTGTAAAAATTGTTTATATGTACATTTTAAAGGTAAAGGATTTATTAAACGATTAAAAGGGGAAATAGAAAAGAAAAATGACAGACCCTGAAGCTTTAACAATTTTAAAGGCACTTAAAAAACAAATTAGGCAACGAATCGTATATGAAGCATTAGAAATGGGAATTAATACTTTAGCTTGGAAATGTGCCGAAAAGAAAGCAAAGGTTAATAATGAACAAAAGAAAATTGTTAAATGAAAGGGGGAATAATGAAAAGAGAAGGTAAAGTAGTATGGTTTACGGGGCAATCTGGGGCAGGAAAAACAACTATAGTAAAAGAATTACTTGAAGGATATGTATCAATTTCACTTGACGGGAATGATATGAGAGAATCAATTTCTTTAGGTGCAGGTTTTTCTAAAAAAGATAGAAGAGAACATAATTTAAGAATAGCAAGATTAGCTGAAGTTTTATCAAGACAGGATATAATTGTTTTTGTTAGTGTTATAGCTCCTATGGAAGAAGTAAGAAAAGAAATAACAAAAATATGTAATCCTACTTGGATATATGTTAAGAGAACAATACCAGAAAGAAAAGGGCATTTTTATGAAGAACCAAAAGGTATATTTACACTCGATCATGATGAGTTATCAATAAATGAAAGTGTGGTAAAAGTAGAGAACTATTTAGGGGATATTATATGCGATTAAGAAATATAAGTAAAAAAAGATGGTTTTGGAGTGGTATTGGTTATAGGGGTTGTGCAATATTGATAACTAGTTTATCATTAAAATTATTTTTGCCTAGAATAACCAATATCTTGTTATTAGCAATTTATATCAATAGTATAAATATGATAGTATATTATATTTATCATTATTGGTTTTTAAGATTATTTAAGATGGGAGAAGAGGATGGAAAATAAGAAATATAGTTTAGTAATTGGAAGATTTCAATGTTTACCACCACACGCAGGGCATTTAACACTTATTAATAAAGTTTTAGAAGAAGGTGGTAATGTGTTGATAGGGTTAAGAAAAGAAGATTTAACTGATAAAAACCCTTACACACAAGCCGAAAGAGAAGTAGAGTTTAATAAAATATATGAAAAAGAAATAAAAGAAGGTAGGGTTATTATGCTTGCAATTCCAGATATTAAAGAGGTAGTTTATGGACGTGAAGTTGGCTGGGGAATTAGAGAAATAAGATTGGATTCAGAAACAGAAGCTATTTCAGCAACGAAAATTAGAGAGGGGAAAAATGATTAATTTAATTGAAAAAGAAATAGATTATTATTGGATGCCTAGAAGTGGGGGAACATTTGTATGGCAAGTATTATCAAGGATATTTACATCTGTAGCTACTACACATGGTCAAGAGTGGTTAACTACAACAAAACCTTTGATTATAGTATATAGGGATTTTAGAGATGTAGCTCTTTCACATTGGAGAATTGTCAATGCACAATATGATGATGATGGTAATATAACTAATACACCTACTCGTAAAGAATTAGACACTGCTATTAAACGTACTAAAACTAATTCTAAGATTCTTTATCATTATAAAATTGAAAACAATAATAATCCCAATGTTTTATGGTTATCATATGAAAAATTTTTTAACAATTATGATTATTTATTTAAACAAATTGAAGAGTTTTTTGATATTAAAATACCAGAAGAAAATAAGAAAATAATAAAAGAAGAAACTACTATAAAAAAGAACAAAGAAATTGCTAAAAACGTCCCCCTAGATGGTGATAAAGAAGACGAGTTTGATAATTATGATATATCAAGTAAAATCCATGTCAAACATATTTATACGGGGCAACCCAATGGTTGGATGAACATAGTTCCAAAAGAGTTACATCAATACATGAATGATGTTTTTAGTGGATTATTGGAAGATTGGGGATATAAAATGATTCCAGTATACTATGGTCAACATGGTGAAGAAGATTTAATTGATATTTATCTTGGTCCAAATGCCAAAAAAACTAATGGTAAATATATAGATATAGGTGCAGGTGATCCAAAGATACATAGTAATACTTATTATTATTATTTAAAAGGATGGAATGGTATATTGGTAGAACCCAACCCTAACTATGCTGAATCTATTAAAAAAGAAAGACCAAGGGATATACATTTACCTATAGCTATTACTGACTATTACGGTCAAGTAGAAATGTGTAGTTCTACAACTGTAGGTAGTTTTGTTGGAGATAGGAATAAAAAGAGAAAAATAGAGGGGGGGCGAGGAAAAAAATTTTTATTTACAGTTGATTGTATGCCAATAGATACATTAATAAAAAGATATCCCGAATATAAAGAACCTGATTTTCTCAATATGGATATAGAAAGTATGGAGGAAAGGGTATTATCTAGATGTGATTTTAGAGTATTTAAACCCAAAGTAATTATAATCGAATATAAATGTCCTGGTATAAATGAAGAAGGTGAAGAAGAAGAACGAATGGATTATAGATGGAAATGGGAACATTATTTATTGCCATTTTATACTTTACATAAACTTCATTGGGGTGGAAATGCCTTTTATGTAAGGAAGGGTGATGTTTAGAGGAAAAATGAAAAGTTTTAATATTGATATATTTCAAAATAAAAATTTTTGGAAAAAATTAGAAATACATAATAAAATCATAACCGATATTTATTATGCTCATAAAAAAGAATATGTTACTAATTGGTTTGATCCACAATATTTAGATCGAAATACATCCACAAATCCATGGTGTAGAAAAAGTAATAAAGTAGGAAAATTTTATATTCAGGATTTTCTTAATCCTGAAGATTGGAATTTAATATTACATCCCAATAATTATTTACCCATATTTTTAGTAAATTTATTATATCAAGATCGAAAAGATATAGTTATAGAGGATGTGTGTAGTGGTATGGGAAAATATGTATATTATTTATCAAAATTAGGTTTTAATGATTTTAGCTTATTTGACAACTTTTCAGGGGTTAATAGAGAGTTATTGGATAATTTAATGAAAGATATTAAATATAAAGTAAATCGGCACGATATAAAGCCCGTGGTAAGTAATTTATCAGCTTACCCATGGTATACATCCCCTAAAATTATGGGAATGCCAGGGTTAGGTGGATGGGATGAGGGGACAGATATACCCCCGAAAAATAATATTCCAATAGATACTTGTGAATTGTTTACCTTTTATTGTGCTTCAAATATATTTGAAACCATAGGTAAATATCTCTTAGATAATGGATATGTTGAACTATGTCAAGATGCTGATTTTATAACAGTAGCTTATTGTAAAAAAGAAAGGTATAAAGAATTTAAAGGAAAAATAGATTTTTATGAAATATCTAATTGATAAAGACAAATTACATCTAAACTTATATACCAAATTATTTGGTGTTTATATGTATATTAATAATTAGAATAATATAAAAAATATTATACAAATCAATGTTGAAAGTAATGAAAATGAAAAGGAAGCTAAAAAAACAGTTCTAAATATTGCATCATTAAAAGAAGAAATTAAAGATCTAAATAAAAAAAATATATTTTTAGAAGAAAAACTTAATAAAAAAAATAAAAAGAAGGTTAAAATGAAAAATATTGAATTAAGTGTAATTATACCATATACTTATGGTGAAGAATTAAGAGAAAAAGCATTAAAGAAAGTTTTAGATTGTATTAGTGTTCAAACATTTAAAAATTTTGAATTAATTTTAGTTGAACAATTAATAAAAACTTATGATCATGATTCTCCTTCTTTTGGTATTTATACCGATACAATGAGTAGAATAAAACTAATAGACCCAAAAGGAAGAAAATTTAATAAGAGTTGGTGTATAAATGTAGCAGCAGATATAGCAAAATCAGATAAACTTATAATTATAGATGCAGATATGTTATTTGGTAAAGATTATTTTGAAAAGATTATGAGATATTCTAAAGTTTGTCCTAATTTTTTTAGTGGTTATAATTGGATAACTTGTTTACCAGGACCAGATAATCCTGTTACAAGAGTAAGAGAGTATAATTCTGTTGCAGCAACAGGGGGGGCTTGGTTTATTAATAGAAAAATATTTGATATAGTGGGTAGGATGAATGAAAACTATTTTGGTTATGGTGGAGAAGATAATGATATGTGGGAAAGGGTAAAACACGTTTTAAATCATATGCCAGGAATAGCATACCCTTTAACGCATCAATATCATCACTGGCATCAAAAAACAGGTGTTAATCCTTTAAATGAGGAGAGGCTACATATATTTAGAAAAACACAAACAAAAGTGGAAAGAGTAATTGAGATCTTATCAAATTCACATTCTGGAAATCCACATATGCCAACAACTACTGATTGGAAAAAAATATAATGAAATAGAAGCAATTAAAAATGGAAGAATACAGAGATGGAAAAAGTGGTTAATATTTAGAGAAAAAATTTTAAAAAGAGATAAATATATTTGTTATTTATGCAAAAATAAGGGAAATACTATTCATCATTTAAAATCAAAAAAGAAATATCCAAAATTATGTTGGATAGAAAATAATGTTATTAGTCTTTGTAAAGGTTGTCACTGTCAAATACATAGGAGTACGAAAAATGCGGATCTTATGGTTTTATAAATATTTTAAAAAGTTTAATACAGATCATTGGTTACATATGGATTTTGCTAGATATATAAATAATACTCCTGGTATAGAGTTACAAGCTTATGGTCCAGATTTACATTTATCACATCCAGATATTGTATCAACTCAATATAATGAAGATATTACAATGGAACAATTAAAACAAAAATTTAATTTTGATGTTATAATATTAAATACAAAAAGTAGAATGTTTAGTAACTACTGGCCCCTTTTACACCCCTCCAATTTACAAAAAACTGAAATAGCTCAAGGTTGTTGGTTGCCAAAAGATTTTGATACTTTTGACTGCCCAAAAATAATGCTTGATGAGGATTATCATTATGAATTAAATGATGATTGGTATTATGATAGAGGGATTAAACTTATTCTACAGAGACATAGACCACATTCTTTTAGAAAAGGAAAAGTAAAGCAAGTATGGGTTCCTTTTTCAGTAGATACTAATATATTCAAACCTAATCCATATAAAGAAAAAATAAATGAAATTCATTTTCTAGGAGCTTCAACAGAAGTATATATACATAGAAAACCTGCTATTTGTATTTTAAGAGAGCATGGTTTTTTATCTAATTATAATCCCAAATTTAAAATAGAAGGATCTGATTATATAGAATCTTTACAAAAATATGATGCTTATTTATCTGGTTCAAGTATATATAATATAACACCAGCTAAAATGTTTGAAATAATGGCTTGTGGGGGAATTTTAGTAACCAATCATCCTAGTGATCAAGGTCAAAATGATTCTGGTTTATTTGAACTTTTCCCCGAAGACAGTGTTGTTACCTATGATCATATAGAATATTCAAATTTAATGGAACAAGTATATAAAGTTTTAAAGGATAAAGAATTTAGAGAATATACCAAAAAGCAATCCCTTAAAGTTATCAATGAAAAACATAGTCATGATGTTAGAATAAAAGAAATAATTAATACTATTAAGGAGAAATTTAATATATGAAAAAATTTACTGTATGCTTTACTAGTCCACATTTTAAAAATCCAGAAGTATTTTTAAGTACGATCATCAAAATGACACCAAAACGATCAGGTATATGGAAAGATATGACAGCAATTACAGATCCTATGAAAGCAAATTTTGTAATATGCGTTGATGGATATCCAAAGCATGAGTATCCTATAGAAAGAACATTGTTTTTTGCTCAACACCCTAAAGGTATAACCTCTTATAAAACTATGGATGATGTAAAGGGTAAAGCGTTAGGGGTATATCCCAATGATACTGATTTATGTATAGGAGAGTGGTGGATAGAAGAAGATTATGATACTCTTATGGCAATGAAACCACCTACAAAGACCAAAAACCTATTAAGCATAACAACTTACAGAAGTAGTTATGAAACTTATAAACAAAGAATTAAGTTTTTAGAATCTTATACTAAAGTTTCAGATGATATTGATGTATATGGTAGACAAAAAACTTTATTTGAAGGGAATGCGATATTAAATAAGGTGTATAAGGGAGTTCTGGGTAATGAGACCTTTGATGGATATAATAACGAACATACTATAGGTAAAGGAGTATTGAGAGATTATAGATATTCTTTAGATTTTGATCATGGTAGTTTTATAGATGAAGCACCCGTTAAACATTATTTTAGTGAAAGATTTTTTGATTCTATGTTATTATGGAGTATGCCTTTATATTTTGGTTGTGATAATGTCCATGAATATTTACCAGAGAATTGAGTTAGGTATGTTGATATAAGAAAATGGGATAATTCAAATGAAGCGTTGAGGGTGAAGGCAATAGTGGATAGTTCTTTTAGGGAAAATAATATAGAAGCAATAAAAGAAGCCCGACAATTACTTTTAAATAAGTATCAGACTTGGGCGATGTCGTATGAAAAAATAAAGGAGTTGATATGAGTAAAAAAAGGAAAGTTTTAATTTATAAAGCAGGTTTAAATAAAAATGGATGTAGGATTGGAGAAAATGAATTATCCAAATGTTTTGATAATAATAAAAAATATCCAGTATTTAAAAATTATAACAATAAAGATCTAATAG
>SDBT01013255.1_pt1 | contig 13226 bp, 19 predicted proteins | sample 2277101 | NCBI WGS metagenome assembly SDBT01 (sample SAMN10404973, study PRJNA504765) | marine sediment metagenome | isolation source: marine sediment core GS10_PC15, 103 cmbsf | place: Arctic Ocean: Southern Knipovich Ridge | collected 2010 | reverse complement strand
ACAAAAGTAAAATCAAAAGAAATTTATTCTCCAACATTAGGAGGTTATGTTCAAGCGGATGTATCTGGACAATTTTTAGATGTAACAGCACAAGTAAGACCTCCAACTTATGACGAACTTTCTAAAATACAAAGAGCAAGTTATTTCGGTTCTGTTCCAGGATTAATTGAAACAGCAGAAAAGGGTATAGAAAGAGTTAAACCAATTATAGAAAAAACTTATGGTTTCTTTGCCCCAGTTATAGAAAGAGAAATAAAAGAAAGAATTGAAAAGATTTCAAAACAAGCAGAAACAATCGGAGGAGGATTTTTATTTGTCGGAGAAAAAGCAAAACCAGTTATAGAAAAAGCATATAGTATTTTTGCTCCAGTTGTAAAAGAAAAAGTAGAGGAGAGAATAGAAAAAGTTGAAGAAGATATTCAGAGAGTTAAATTAATGGGAGAGGGTATTGCATGGTTTGGAGAACAAGTAAAACCTGTCATTAAAGAAAAAGCAAAAGAAAAGATTGAAAAGATAGAAGAAGAAGTTAAACCATTATTGGAGGGTGTCTCTTGGATGTATGATGTTTCTTCTCCAATTGTTAAAGAAAGAATTAAAGAAAGATTGGAAGAAGCAAAAGAAAGAGAGAAAATAATTAGTTCTGGTATTTCTTGGGTAGGGGAGAGAATTAAGAAAATTCCAGTAGTAAAAAAAGGAGGAGAATTAATTAAAGCAACAGAGGGAGCTTCTTTAGTTTTCTTGACAGCCCAACAACCAGTTTTAGAAATAGCGGGGAAATCAAGAAAAGCAAGGGAAGAAGGAAAAGAAACATTTTCTATTTATGGTCAAGAATTACCAACCTATCCAGAGCGGGGGGAAATCTATGGAGTGTATAAAGGAGTTTTAGACCTATCTCAAGCGGGATGGACAGACATAGCCAAAACAACAGGAGTAAGCAAATTAGTTGTAGATGTTGAAAAATTACAACAACAACCTTTTATTTCAGGACAGGCAGATCCATCTTTCAGAGTAACACCAACAACGGAAGAAGAAATAAAAGCTCGTTCTGAATTGATAGGGAAAAGAGTTATAGGAGGGGTAGAGTTTGGGACATACTTAACGCCAGTTGCACCGATTAGAATTATTGGAGAATTAACCGAAGCACAAATTAGCCCATACAAATTAGAAAGAGCCCCACAAAATATTTTAGAATTTGCAAAGAGAGAGCCAGGGGAGGTTTTATTTTTAGGAACTGTTGGAGCAATTAAAGGATATCAAGTAATTAAACGACAAGTTCAAAAAGTTACGCCTGAATTTATTAAATTAACAAAAGAAGCAAGGGAAGGCGTTGGGATTGTAAGCAAACCATCAAGACAAGTAAGAGTATCAGGACAAGTTAAAACAGAATATCCTTTATTAGGTTCAGGGCAAACAATCGAAGAAGGAAGAAGAACAATAATAAGAACAAGAGCCCAACAAATATTAAATAAATTATTTGGTGGGGATAGAGCAATTTATAGAGGAGCTCCTAAATTAGATAAAAAAGGTTATGACTTAGCACTAAAGAGATTAATGAGAGAAGGTTATTCTGAAACTCAAGCGAAGAATATTTTAAGAGAAATAAGACCTAAGATTTCAGAGAGGGCGTTTACTGGAATTGGAGAAACAATAGAAACAGAAGAAGGCATAAAGGTTTTAATCAGAGGTGCAGAAAGAGAAATCCCAATAAAAACTATCGTTGAAGGTGTGCCAACTAAATTGGGAAGGGGGAAATTTAGAATAATAAGTTCTGTTGGAGAGCCGATAGAAGTTCGAGGCATTGAGGGGGGATTATTTAGATTTAGACAATTAGAAAAGAAATCATTTTTAGATATTAGAAAACCGACAGAGGAAATAGGGGAAGAAGGAGTTTTAAGATTTGCAAAAAGACAATTGGCAAGAAAGGATATAAGACCTTTTTCAAAAGTAAGTCAGGCAGGGCGAACAGAAACAACTTACGATATTATTTCTGCTTCTGAATTTTTAAGGAAAGGAGAAGTTCCCTCAAGAAGATTAATTAAAGGTGTTGAGTTGTTTGAAACAAAGGGCGTAGAAGTTTATAGGGCTCGAGATATTTCTCAAAAGATTGTTCCAAAAAGAAGAGGGCTTTCAATAGAAGAGACAAAAGTTATAGTAGAGAAAGGAGAGCCAGAAGTTATTTATGATTTAGATGAAATCTTTGGAGTAACAGATGTTAAAGTAATTAAGGGAGGAGCAAAACCAAGCTCTCAACAATACCTAAAACAATTATATGACAAAGGGGGATTAGTAACTGGACTTAAAGAAATAATTAAGCCAAAAAAGATACCTGTTAAAGTTCCTAAAGCTCCAACAATCTTAGAGCCTCCAAAAGTAGAACCAAAACCAACAAGCATTTATACAGGAACAGGATTATATGAAAGAACAGAAGGAATAGAAGTATTAGCACCAGTTCAAAGAGATGGACAAATATTAGGTGTAAAATTAGATATTCCAACAAAAATAACTGAACAACCAAAGATAGATACAGTTCAAATAGTTAGAGAGAAACAAAAATTAAAAGAAGAACAAATAGGTATTTTAAAAATAAAAGTTAAAGAAAAACAAGAGTATTTTCAACCAGTAAGACCAAGAGAAATACAAAAAGAAATTCCAAGAGAAATTATAAAAGAAAGATTAAAAGAAAAATTAACCTCAAAACAAATCCTTAATCAATTATTAGAAATTAAACAGATACAAAGACCAAGAATACAAGAAAGACTAAAAGAACCAACCAAACCAAAAATACCAAAAGTTCCAAAAAGAGTACCTTTATTTGAAGAGCCAATTTCAAAAAGAGAACCTGCTAAAAAAGCACTAAAAGATTTTAAAGTATTTGTAGATGTATTTGGAAAGGAAACAGAAATAGGAGAGTTCATAACATTGCCAGAAGCAAGAAAAAAATTAAAGAAAGAATTAATAGAAACAATTAGAGCTGGAGGATTTATAGAAAGAGCTGGTAAAAAATTAACCTTTGAAGAAGTAGGATTATTTGGAGAAGAATTTAGACCAAGCAAAGTTAGTCCTTTTAAAGTTATTCAGAAAAAAGCAAAGAGACTAGGAAGAGTAGGTGAAACAAAGGAGATACAATATTTCAGAAAACAAGGTGGAGGTAGCTTCCTTTAAAATGTTATTAAAAAAAAACAAAAAAGGGTCAATAATTTTATACACTCTAATGATTGGAATATTACTTTTTATATTAGCAATGGCATTTGCTCCAGCACTTAAAAATACAACAGACGAAGCAAGAAATTCAACCTTATTAAATTGTTCTACAACAACAGATAGTCAAACAAAAGCAGTATGTACTTCAATAGATGTTCAACAATTTTACTTTGGAATAGTTTTAGGATTAGCTGCAATAGTTTTAATAGGAAGTGGTATCAGATGAATAAAAAAGGTAGTGCTTTCTTAGGGATATTTGTTGCGTTATTTATTTGGTTTTTTGGAATTTTATTTATCCCTTTTATAATGGATGATGTAACAACATTTAGAACCGCAATGGATTGTTCAAGTACAGATATTAGTGGTGCATCAATGATTAGTTGTTTAGCAGGAGATTTAGTAATTCCTTATATAATATGGACTTTACTTAGTATTTCATTAGGTTATATAGTGGGGTCTAAAAGTGGGACATAATACAAATTGCAGTGCTTTAAGGAATAGGTACAAATGCAAATATTGTCCAAAGGGATATATGATGGAGTGGGCTTTACAGAACCATTTAAAAGTTTGTCCTTGGAAGGAAAAATAAAGATGAAAAAGATATTATTAATTATGATTTGTATGTTCTTGTTAATTGGAATGGTAAGTGCAGCAAAGATAAAATATGAAAATGAAGATATGAAAGTTAATTTTAAGAAATCATTCTTAGGAATTGGAGGTTCAGATTTAGGTTCAATAGAATTGAAAAGTCATAAGTCAGTAACAGAAATAAGAAAATTAGGAGCAGGAGAAAATCAAACTGTTATGTTTTATGATTTTAGGAATTGGAAAAAACATAAAGATGGTTTAGGTGAAGTTATTTTTATTGATATGAACACGGGAGAAGAAATAGAAAAAGATTATTACTTTGCTGAATTAACTACTGAACAACAACCAAAATATAAAACAATTTGCGAAGATAAATTTCTTTCAAATGAAACTAAATATCAAGAATGTTCAGAAATACAAAATGGATTTAAACAAGTTGAAGTATGGAAAGGGTTAGATACAAATGACATCCCGAATAAAAATATAAGAATAGGATTAATAACTGACGTTGAGGTTGGAGATTATATAGATGCTGTTTGGACTATTACTGGAAAACAAGTTAAAAAACATGCAAGTTGGACAGCTTCTCTAAATGTTGGAATAACTCATTATTATAAATTGGATGGAAGTTCTGACCCAGTTCTTGATGAATTGTTTACAAGTAATGGAACAAATTCAGGAGCAACACCAAGTGTAACAGGAAAGATAAATACTGCTTACGATTTTGAATCGTCAGAAAGTGATTTTATAACCTTGGGAGATGAAGTAACAACAAATCAAATTTCAGTATCAGCATGGCTAAAATTAGAAAGTAATGTTGTTTCAGGACAAGGATATTTCTGGTTTACTAAAGATGATAATGCAGTAAGGAGTTGGGCTTTTGTAATATCAGAAGTAACAGAAGAAAACAGATTAGCTTTACAATGGGGAACGTCTATAACAAAATCAAGCAATACAAATCTAACAACAGGGGTGTTTCATCATATTGTTGTTACAATGGATGATTCAACAAATGAACTAAAATTTTATGTTAATGGAGTAAGTATTCAAAACACAACAAACTCGGGGTCTCCTGCGGGAGGAAGTTCAACTCTATTTATCGGTAAAAGAGAATTTAGTGGAGCAGAAGGTTACTATGATGGAGTTGTAGATGAATTGGGTGTTTGGAATAGAACATTAACACAAGCAGAAGTAGTTCAATTATATAATAATGGAGATGGAATTAGCTATACAACTATTTTTACCCCCACAATTACATTAAATTCTCCAATAGATTTTTTTAATACAACAAACCCTACAATAAATTTTAATGCAACTGTAACTGAAGAAACTTTTGGAATTGATAATGTAACTTTGTTCATAAATAATATTGGAAATGAAACCAATACATCCACCATTGAAGGGGAATATGTTTTTACTAAAACATTTTCTGATACAACTTCAACTTGGATAATAGAAGCATGTAATTCTATTGGATGTGTAAATTCAAGTTCAAGAACATTCACAATTGATAAAAGTATACCCACTATAGAAATAGAATCTCCCACAGGAGCACTTGACCTGCTAGAACAAAATACAAACATAAGTTTAAATTTCACGGCAATAGACCTTGTAATATTGGACACGTGTCTTTTAGAATATAATAATACGAATACAACAATACCTTGTATAAATGGAACAAAAGTTGTTACGGGATTTGATTACCAACCTGGGTTTAATAATTTAACAATTTATGCAAATGATAGTTTGAATAATGTGGGTAGTTCTTTCACAAGTTGGGTAGTTAAAGTATTAGAGAATTCAAGAACATTCAACGCAACATCATTTGAAACAGCATCAGAAACTTTCATAACAGATGTAACAGCAAATTCAAGTTTAACCGCAGTAACATTAGATTATAATGGAACAGATTATTCAATGACACAATCAGGAACTAATTGGACAAGAACTTTAGATATTCCAGAAGAAGTATTAAATAGAACATTTAGATTTAAATATACTTACGCAGGAGATTCAATTTATTCAGATTATTTTTATCAAAATATTTCTGTAACTAATTTTTCAATATGTGATGGAAGTCTAACAACTCCTTTTTTTAATGTTTCATTCCAAGATGAAAATAGTTTAACTGCAATCAATGCAAGTATTCCAACATCTTCTTTCTTATATTATTTGGGAAGCGGTTCTGTAAATAAAACTTATGCTTTTGTATCTGCGACAGAATTTGCAAATTTTACTTTTTGTGCAACACCAACAACTTTAAACTTAAATGTAGATTCAAGAATACAATATAAAGGAACAAGCTATCCACAAAGAACTTATAACCCATTAGTTTTAACATATGAAAATACAACAACAAATAAAATACTTTATCTATTGGGAGTAGCAGATGGAATATATGTAACTTTCCAAACAATTAATTTGGCACAAGAACCCATTATCGGTGCAACTGTAAATGCAACCAGAACAATATCTGATGAAACAGTAGTAGTCGGAGATGGAAGTACAGATGCAAGTGGGTCAGTAACTTTTTGGTTAAATCCAGATTTTCAACATGCAATAACATTCGGCAAAGAAGGTTTTCTAACAACAGTTTTTTTAGTAATCCCAACACAAACAAGTTATACAATAACAATAGGTGCAATTTCTACTGAAGAACCAGATTACACAAGAGGGATTACAAAATTAACTAATCCTAATCAAGACTTCTTAGATAACGCAACAGAATATGATTTTAATTTTACACTAGCTTCAGTCTATTGGACAGTAACAGAATTTGGATTTACTTTAACTTATGAGAATGGAACAATCATAAAAACTACAAGCTCATCATCTAATGGTGGAACTCTAAGTGCAAATGACATTAATGTAACTTTTATTCTAACAAATGAATCACACATTGATATGGATTATTATTATATAATAAATGAAACTTATATAAATGGTTCAAGAACTTGGGAGATAATTTCTACAGAAGGAAGACAGTTTAGTCTTTGGAGATTCTTTACAGATTTAAGTTTATATATTAATTCAGGAAATCTATTTGGCTTTGATGACTTTGGAAGAATACTTATAAGTATAATAGTTTTGATAATGGTTGCTGGTGGAGTTAGTTTAAAATATGGAATAAGAAGCGACACATTTACAATGGGAGTGATATTTGGAATAGTGGTCTTATTAGATTATGGACTAAATTTCTTCCCAGCAATAAAGATAGGTAGCAACTTAGCAATAAATAATTTCGCAACATTTATAGTAGCCATAATCTTAATAGCAGTAATAATCAAGGAGGAAAGAAATTGAAATTTTATTTTTACGCAACAATCCTTATAGGACTAATGGTTTTATTAGCAGCAGCAGGATATGATTTGCCAGTAAGTGGAGGTCTTATGAAATCAGCAGGTTTCTTAGATAGCGGTGTTCCAGATGCTTCTAATTTTAAAGATACAAATTTATGGACTACGCTAAGTGTGTTACTTGCATTTGGAATAGCAGGAATAGTTATAGGAACATTTGGAAGAGCACCAGATATAAATTTAATTTCAGCAGGTTTAGTTTCACTATTAGCAGTAGCAATTACGGCAGACTATATAGCGATAATGTCACAACTAAATTCATTTGGAATTGAATGGATAACCTGGAGCATGGGTGCTTTGTTTACAGTTTTAATAGTTGGCTTTTTCATATCAACAATTTCTTACTGGAGGGGAACAGATTAACATGGGAACTTATATAGAACCTTTTGATTTTAGAAAAATATTAATAGACATTTTCTTAGGAAACCAAATACTATTCTTCGCTTTCTTTATAATTGTAATTTCAATCGCTTGTGGATATTATAGAATGTCAGATAAAATATATGGAATCATACTTGTAATAAGTTCATTGTTGTTTGCGGGATACGTAGGAGAAGCAATTATATTTGTATTTTTAGTCTTGTTAGGATTAATTGTATTCAAAATAATGGCAAGGTTATCAAACCAGTAATTTAGGTCAGGTATTTAAATGGAGAACACTATATAAAACAAAATGGGAAAGTTTAAAGAGTTTATTCAAAGTTTGGGGAAGAAGTCTAAAGAAAGAAAAGAATTATTAAAACGAATGGATGACCAAATGAGAGTAGCAAAAACTTTAGAAGAAAGACAAAAGTCTGCAAATCAAAGAGAATTAGAAGGTTATTATAAAGAAGATAGAGAAGCACAAATTAAAGAGGACTTAGAATATATGAGAGAAAAAAGAGATCGTGATATAAAGTTCGGACATAATCCTTTAGACACAAAAAACATAATGAAATCAGAATGGGAGGTTCTAAAAGAACCAAATCAATTTAGTGGTAGAAGCAATATGTTTAGAAATAATGATTTTATACATAAGAACAATAAGAAGTTACTACATAATGGTAACATATTAAATAACAACGGAAACATATTGAATAACGACGGAAATATTCTACACAATGGAAGGGGGTACTTATAAGATGCAAATAAAAATACCAAGAGAAGTAAATATAAAAATTGAATTGGATGTTGAAAGTTCTAAAAATTGCAATAGTCATATATTAGATGATTCTGCAAAAGAAAGAGCAGCAAGAAGAAAAGTATTTAGTGGGGAGGATTTTAAATTAGGATGAACATAGATACAATAAAAAGAAATTCAATACGAGCACTTTGCGGAGCAAACGAAAGAGAAGTTGTAGTAGATGAAGATGAAGTTGCACAAGTAAAAAGAGAATTAAAAGCAAATGGATATTTTATAGTGGGAATGGGTAATGCAGGTTTTGGAAAGAAAAAGATTTGGTATAATCCAGTGGGGGTAAGTTTCTAATGCCAAAGACAAAGGCTTTCAAAGAGTTATTTAAGAATGTAAAAGAAACATACTTAGGAGACGAAGTTCCAAAACAATATAAAAAAGAATATGGTAAAATTTATAATATAAAAGATATAGAACCTTTGGCAATGAGGATAGCAAAATCAAGAGGCATTAAAATTGATAATGGAGGTAAGAAATGACAGCAGCACAAGCAATATTAAGTTTAGCACCTTTAGCACAAAGCGTAATGATCTTAGATGAAAATATAAAGTTAGCAAAGAAACCAAATAAGAAAGTAGGAGATTTTGTAGGTGTAGGAATTAAAACAATAATCGGAACTGAATTCATAAAGATAGAATCAGATTTGATAAAAGGTATATAAAATGGCAAAGAAAAAACAACAAAGAATCTTAGCAAAACCAAAAGTAAGTTTACCTAGATTTTCAGCAGAGAAAGCAATCTTAAAAGATAAAGGTTATCACAGATTAGTAAGCGAAGGAAGGGTTGGAACATTTGACGAAGAACTAATGGAGGAAGCAAAATGGCTAAGTTAATAATCAACAATTTGATGGTTTTAGGAGGTGAAATACACATATGAGACAAAAATTCTTAAATAAGAATAAGAAAGGACAAATAGGTTTTGGTGGCATAATTATGTTGTTCGTTGGAATTATATTCTCAATTGCATTGTTAGCACCGATTTTTGATACACAAGCACAGTTGACTACTAAGCAGGTAATAAATAATCAGTCTGTAAGTACAGTGACTGCTTACATTAATGAGGGTACTGTAAATGAGTCTTTCAACTTTACAATCTATACGCAAAAGGCATGGAAGCAAATAGAATGTCCATTAACATCAGTAGCAATTAGAAATGGTGTAGGTACTAGTTTAGTTTTAGATACAGATTATACACTTTATGCAAGTAATGGGGTATATTCTCTATTGAACACATCTTTAACTCAACCAGATATAGCTTTGAACCTAACTTATGCAGATGCTACATATTGTGCAGATGGATATAATACTAACCAAGGTAGTAGAAGCATAGCAAGACTAATTGGATTGTTTTCAATGTTAATACTATTAGCATTTGTTCTAGAAATATCTGGAGTCACTAATTGGAGTGATAAATTTAGTTAATTTTTGATTATTCCCACTTTATTTTTTCAGGGAATTCATAATCCTTCTTTCTTTGGAAGGACATCACCTCTTTACCTTCTTGGAGGCTTCATTCAACTAATTTGAGGATGGATACTCCAGGAAAGGTTTATAAGGTAAAGAGAATCATAATGAAAAACATAGGGTAGGAGACAACAGCACAATGGGGTTTGTGTATCAGATCTCCTTCTATGTTTTACGCACTACTTATAAGAAAATGTAGTTTATAAATGTTCCTACTTGTTTAACTTTAAAGTAGAGACACTAAAATAATACACTATTTAAAAATAGTGAGAATTATTTATATAATCTTTAGTTATTTATTTGATATGAAAAAAGAGGGGAATCATATAAAAGAAGTTAAAAAACAAGTTGGGGGTTTAAACAAAGAAGTTAAAAAAATCTTTGAACTTGATGTAGTAAATTTATTAAAAAAAGGATTAAATCCTTCTAAGATTGCTACACACCTAGATATTTCATTGCAGAATTTATCTTACTATTTATCGTCGTTAAAGAAACAAAATGTAATAAAGAAAGTAGGGTATGGTGTATGGGAAGTTATACCTTCTGGAGAAGTTAAAATGTTAAGTCATAAGGGTAGCTTACAAGTCAAGGATGTAAGAGGTCACGCATTCATTTGGAAAGTAAAATCTAAGAAGAAATTCAACTGGATAGAATTGTTAGAATCAAAGAAAATAAAATATACCCTAAAAGGAATTTCTAAAACCCCAAGAATTATACTAAATAATAAAAAGGTGTGGCTTGGAAAGAATAATATAACAATCTTTGAACCAAAGTGGAATAGTTTTTTTGCAATAAATCCAATAGAGGCAAAGAAAGAAGCAGTATTTGATATGTTAGACACAATCAGATTGGTAAAGGAATTTACTGGAGAATTCAAATACACTTTTACTTGTAGGAGGCAACACTATGGATTTATTAATAATCCTGAAGCAATGTATTTTGAGAGAAAGGGAAAAAAGATCTTAATAAAAAGTGAGAAGGGTTATTGGTTTTCAATAGATTATTCACAAAATAAATACAAAGAAGCAGAAACAATCCATGAAAAAGATGCAGATGTTGATGGTTTAGGTTATCAAAGATTGATGAATTCCCATGAAAAAACAAATTTCAAAGTAGACTCAGACTTTATCTTAAATGGATTTAATTCATTAACAAGAGCAACAAACGAAAATCAGCAATTATTAAAAGGACTTCCAGAAAATATGGATTTATTAGCTAAACAAATATCTTCACATTTATCTTTAATACAAGAATACAGAAAAGAAAATATTGCCTGGAGAAAGAATACAGAAAAGAAGATCAGAAAGGAATTAAAAAATAAAGAACAAACTAAATTGGGAGGTTGGTTTTAAAATGAACAAAGAACAAACAAATATTTTACAGACAACAATATTCTTATTAGATAATAATATGCAAGAGATATTAGATAATAATTTATTACCTTGTGTAAAAAAAGCCGAAGAGATAAAAATAATTTTAGAATAGTAACATATACTTATAAAGAACATTAAGATACAAATATACATGGAAGAAGATGTAGTGCCAGTAAAATTATATATTTCCGATAGAGATTTCTTAGAAGAATTAAAAAGAAAATTAAGATTAAAATCTTTAGCAATTTCACAACATAAATTAGTTGAGTTATTCAAAAGAAACAAACTACATTTAGATTTACCACAGAATCAGAAGGAGGTAAAAAATTATGGAAGAAGAAAATAAAACAAAGAAGAAAAAAAGTTTCTTTAAATCTAAGTTATTCTTATTTGCTATATTACCTATCTTTTTTATTATGTTAGTTACTGCAGCTTTGACTGGATTTTTGAGTAATGTAATTACTTGGAATGGTAATGTTGAAAACCCACTTGTTTTAACTGGAGATTTTGAAAGTATAGCTCCACACGAAATGAATATTATAGATACTACTTTAGAAAACAAAGCGAGTTATGATATAAATACTATTGTGGAAGTTAGTATTGAAGCAACAGATGAAGGAGATTCATTTGGAGATCCTTTCGGAGGAGAATTTGAAACTCTGGCTATTGGATTAATTATTCTAGGAGTAGGTGATAATGCTAAATGTATAACTGCTACAGGAGATTTTTATGAAGATGGATATTGCTATTGGGATTCAATAACTGACAGACATTTCACAGGAATTGTAGATGGAATCTATTATGTACAAATGGGAGATGGCTCTGTTCCAATTTTGGCAGGAGAAACTTTGTATGGAAGATTACAATTAAGATTTAGTGAATTTGCTTTAGGAAACTTTTCAATAGATGTTAAAGCTGTAACTATTGAGGAAGCTCAAATACTATAAGCAAACAATTTAATTTATTATTTTATATTTTGTTATACGATAACACGAGTTGGGAGATCTCTAAAACTCTCTAATAATCAAAATGAAAAAAACAATAATGACAATCGTCTTAGGAATATTCTTTATTAGTTTTGCTTCTGCAATCTATGGAGGAGAATGTGAACAACTTGATTTAAGCGATTTAGAAAGTTTAGATAATGTAGTATACATTCCAGTTGGAAATAGTTCTAATTTAGAAGGATTAAATATTTCTTTAAATGGAAATGGTGTTAATATTTGTCCAGCATTAAATTACAAACCAGATAATTTTACTTTAGTCTTTTGGGATAATTCTCCAGAAGTTATAGAAGTTGTAAATGAAGTTATAATTTATCGTGGTGGTGGAGGAGGCGGAACAAGAACAGAATATATTTATGAGAATGTAACTGAATACATTGAAGTAGAAAAGATAGTTTATGTTAATAATACAATAGAAATAATTGAAGAACCAGTAGAAGAAAAGATTGGTTTCTTTAAAAGAATTTGGAATTGGATAAAGAATTTATTTAAGAGAGGAGAAAAATAATGAAGAGGGAAGAGGTGGATACATTGAAAATCAAAAAGAAAAAAGAAGGTAAGAGTCCAAAACAAATATCAAAAGAAATAGATAATCTAAATAAATCTCAAAAAGACCTAAAAGGACAAACAAAAGAAATAGTTAGATTAAATAAAATAATCTTAGAAAAAGATAAAGAGATTAAAAGACTAGAAAAGAAAGTATTCAATTTAAAAATAAAAGAGGATTTTAAATAATGGGACAAACAGAAATGTTGGCTTTACTAGAAAAAGAAAAGAAGTGGATGAGTTCAAGAGAAATAAAAGATTGTCTAGATGATGGCAAGAGTACAGTTTCAAGAGTGTGTGGAATTTTATTCAAAACTGGAGACATAGATAGAAAAAGAACAAAGAAATCAAAAACAGATAAAGGATATTCATGGAAATACAAATGACAGATTGGAAAAATTTAAACAAAATAAAACTAGCAAGTTGTAAAGAAAACTTTCAACATCACGAAGTAGTAAAGACTTTATTGGTTATGAAATTATTAGAAAGACATGCAAATAATAGAAGATGGGTTAGAATT
>SDBT01013254.1_pt1 | contig 13227 bp, 13 predicted proteins | sample 2277101 | NCBI WGS metagenome assembly SDBT01 (sample SAMN10404973, study PRJNA504765) | marine sediment metagenome | isolation source: marine sediment core GS10_PC15, 103 cmbsf | place: Arctic Ocean: Southern Knipovich Ridge | collected 2010 | reverse complement strand
TGTATGGAAACATCTAAAAGCTTTAGTTCCTTCAGCCGAAATAGCAGATATTAAACGAGTTAAATTAAAAACAAAATTAATCTTAGATAGGGATCTTACAGAAAGATCTAAAGTTGTTTCTATTCTTGCAGGAACAGCGATGTTTACAGCAACTGAAATAAGAGATGTATTTGGATTAGAAGCTTTAACTGATAAACAATCCGAAGAAATTGAAGAATTTATGAAGATGCAATCAGAGTTAAAATCACCTGCTGAAGTAACTGGAGATGCACTTAAACAAACAACTGATCCAGGCGGAGAAGGAAAACAAAAACGTATAAATGATAATAATTCTCAAGGCGATAGACTTGGAGAACGCTAAGACTTAAATTGAACTAATTTAGCTAAATACCATGCAGCCTATTTCTATTGATATGAGTAAGGTTACATGGAAAAATGGTAAATTAATCGTTCCAGTAGCTGGATGTGAAATTAAACTTGATGTTATTCCAATTATAAAACTAGCACCAGAACTTGTTGCGGGAGAATTATCATTTTATGCAAATATAACATTAGGAGGTACAGCAATTTCTGAAGATGATAAAAAACCTAAAACTAAAGAAATGCTAAAAGCAATATTAGATAAAGAACCAGTAATGCCAACTCATTGGAAATATGAAGATATTATGGTTGGATTTGTATATTCTACAAAAGAAGATCTAAATAACCACCAATGGATGTTAACTCCTAGAATTGGAGATAGAAAAGGAGAAATGATTTTTTCTAGAGATACTATTGATATAGAATGCCCTATGAGTACTATTTCTTGGTTTGAAAATAAACTCTGGCATGGACGTTTTTGTATTATCAAAAAAGACATAAAAAAGTTTATTAAGAAAAATCCTGGAAATATTACAATTGTAGGTAAATGTGGAGGTTATCCTGAAGGCTCTAAAGAATACCCAGAAAATACAGATACTATTTCAATTAGGTATAATATCTTTAAAGATAAATGGTATTTAGCATTTATAGATAAAGAAGAAAAGTTTATTTCAGAAGAAGAAGTTGACGGTCTTTTAACAGATATAAAGATGTATGGAAAGGTAGATAGAAATTTTGATAAACCTAGAGTAACCCAATATGTAAAAGTAGAAGAAATTGCAAGTCTTAAGATCATTTCAAAGATGGCAATCATTTATGGGAAATAATAGTTATATAATGCTCTCATTATGATTTAAGTATGGCAATTGTTGCGACTGATCTATTACTTAGATTAAGCGGTGGAGCTTGTAATTCCGACCCCGACTGCGCGCTTGGCGGTGTCATGTCTACAACTACTGCGATATGTCCTACAGTTTCCGAAGAAAATCTCTTTAACAATGTTGATGGTGCAGAAGCCTGCGCCGGATCTGTTAAATTTAGAGGCTTGTTTTTCTTAAATAATCACGGTTCACTTACATTATCAAACTCTGTAGCTTGGCTTCCAACCAATACACCATCTTGCGATACTATTGCAGAATTCGCACTGGACTTGGCGGGCCTTAACATGGACATGGATACTATCGCAAACGAAGATACTGTACCTTGTCCAACTTTAACTTATGTAAGCCCCGCAACAAAGGGCGCTGGATTATCTACAGGAGCAGTTCCAAACGGACAAAGATTTGGAGCATTTTATCGAAGAACAGTTACTGCATGTGCAGGAGCTCAAAACGATGACGATTGGTCAATTGAATGGGAAGGCGACACACCAGCATGACCAGACAATGTAGAAAATGTGGTGAAAAACTTATTGTCAATGAAGACCTTGCTATCATGGAATGTATCGGTGGAATTCATATAGAACCAATTAATACTAAAACACCACAATGGTGGGTTGTATGTTACAAGAAAGAAGGCGGTTGTGGCAGAAAAGGTTTAGCTGTTAGAAAACAAATGCCATTTTGGCAAAAGAAAGATGGTAATAAAGCAGTATTTGATACTTCAGAACCAGGATTTTCTAAAATTGTTTTCGAACAAAATCCACATCAGGAACAATATACTTGCAAGGCATGTGGTAAAAGTTTCTTACCTCATAGTGCATAAAACCTTATAGAATACTCTTTAATAATTAGTACATGGTCTTAGACAAGTCTGTTTATAATGATGTCAATTATTGGAATGGAGGAATAACAGGCACTAAACTTGCTTGGGGTTATACTGGACATAAGGGTTATTTAGAAAAATTTCAAGATAATAGATTAGTCGAAGGTGAAACTGTTCCTTTTAATGGAGCAGTTCGAGAGTTTTGGGATAAACTAGTTTCAAGTGGCGAGACTTTTACAGGAGCTAAAGTTTTAGAAATAGGAGGTACAACTGGTTATTTATCAAAACTTGCAAAACATTTTTTCCCATCTATTACTTATGATGTTTTAGAGATATCAACATTTTGGCTTGGAGATATTGAACCAACTGTTGATAATTATATTAATGTAGATGTTGTAACAAAGGCACAAGAAACAGGTCAAAATGCTATTAAGACTAATGAGTATGATCTTTTAATTTCTCAATTAGTTTTAGAATGTCTAACAGATGCAGAATTAGCAATTGTTATTCCCAAGTTAAATTCTTGGACATTTCATCAACAAATACATATATTTTCAAATCCAGATAATCTTAACCAACCAACTAAAGACTTGGGTGCTTATAACGCAAAGACCTTGGCAGAATGGGCAACTATGGGATTTGAATCTGGAACTATCTTACAAGATCGAGAAGGTAACGAAGTGGTGATCTAGATGGCTAATGTACTTGTAAAAGGTAGTGCTGATATTGATGCAGGAAATAGAGTAGTAGTAAGAACAAGTGGAGATAGAGTTTATGTTTTTGGAACTAACTTTGCAGAAGTTGAGGCGTGGAAGGGTAATCAAGACGGAGAACCTACATCATTTACTCAACAAGATGAGTTTGGATTTACTGAAACTGGAATACAATTTATCGGGGTTGCTGCTGCCATTGATAGTAACGATGTTATTCATGCCATGTGTTACACTATAGATACAGGTCACGGTGGAGTAATAGCAGTAAGATATTCTCAGTTTGATACAACTACGGATACTTGGGGATCTACTGAATCTATAGCAGTCTTGGATAATGATGGCGTATCTGGTAAACAAATGGGTATAGCTATAGATGCAAACAATATTCCTCATGTAGTGTGGAAAGATGGTGTTTCGGATATGGGAGGTGTAATAGATACAATATGGTATTCAAATCGAAGCGAGGGAGAAACAAGTGGGGTATGGGATAAGACGAGAGTATCAGTTTATAGCAATACTGATACTAGTAGAGAACTAGATATAATTATTGGGGAACCAACATCTTCTATAGGCGCAGATAGACCAATGATTATATTTTATCCAAGTGCAACTGTCGAAATGAACGCATATCATGGTACAGCATTAAACGCAACAGCATTTACAGAAAAAACAGATGTTACAGGTTCTATTGCTCCAAGGGTAATATACCATCCCTCAATGGCTATTGATAGTAATGGAAATATACAAATTGCTTTCTCAGAAAATACATCTCTTGACTTGATGTTAGTTGAACATTTAGCATCACAATCATCATGGGGAACTTGGGTAACACCCGAAGATATCGATACAAGTATAGATTGGCAAGATGCGAGTATTGCTATATTAGGAACTGATAGATTTGTATTTTCAGAAGATACTGATAATGATATTAGGTTATTTGTAAGTGTTGACGGAGGAAGTTGGTCAGAGGAAACAGCAGACGCAGACCTTCCCAATGTAGGAACATTTGCTGACCCAAAGGTAAAGTGGGCGAGGTATTGGCAAACATGGACAAAGACAACTTATTATTTTGATGGAACTGTAACTGACAATAATGCGTCATGGTCTGATGATGATAATGCAGCAGATGGTTCGGAATCAACAGAGGCGACAAACGATACGGGAGGCGCTAGTGAGTGGCTTGAGATAAACGGAACGACTGCCCCTTCAAGTGGAGGAACAATCGAGAACGTATCTTTCAGGATTCTTCTTGGCGGTGAAGGTGGTAGTTCACAAGTTCCACAAGTCGAGATTAGAGATGGAGGAACAGTATTAGGATCAGTAGTCATTTTTGGTCAGTTTCCAGATACAGAGGAATGGAGTGATTGGGTTTTGGTAACTCCGCCAGCAGGAGGATGGACTTTTGCAAAAATACAGGGTTTAGAGATTAGGATGTGGACTGTAGGTGGGGTAGGTGATAGTATGCAATGGTATAAGGCAGAACTTAATGTCGCAACTGATCAAGAAAATTCTGCTGATCTTGATTATGTATTTGAAGATGGAATTGATATCCGTTATAATACATTTAAAATTATTACTGATACAATAATTGGAAGAGTATGGAATATTAGACATGATGTTAGTCAATTTACAGGTAGAAGTTGGGCAATTAGACATCAAGTAGGAAATTTCATTAATAGAGTCTGGGCTATACGTCATCAAGTTCGTAATATTATAGGTAGAACATGGGATATACGTCATGATGTTTCTGAATTTATTCAAAGAACTTGGAATTTAAGACATGATGTTTCTGAATTTATTCAAAGAACTTGGAATTTAAGACATCAAATATCTACAGAATCATTGATAGGAAGAACGTGGGTATTAAGACATGATGTAAGTCAATTTATAAATAGAGTTTGGAATTTAAGACATGATATTCCTATCAATTTTGTACGTCGAACCTGGAATATTAGACATGATGTCTCTCAATTCGTTAACCGTGTATGGAATATACGTCACGATGTTGCTCAGTTTGTAAATAGAACTTGGAACCTAAGACACGACCTTTCAGCATTTGTGGGTCGAACATGGAGCCTTCGTCATGATATATCCCAATTCGTAACCCGGCAATGGAATCTGCGCCATGATCTCTCAGAATTCGTTTCAAGACAGTGGAATATTCGCCATGATGTATCAGAGTTCGTAAATAGGATATGGAATATTCGACATGACGTTTCAATTTTTGTTAATCGACAATGGAATATACGCCATGATATATCTACATTGATTGGAAGAATATGGAATCTTAGGCATCAAATACCTATTAATTTCGTTAGGAGAACTTGGAACCTACGACATGATATGTCCGGTAAAATTGGTCGAGTATGGAATCTAAGACATGATGTTTCTATTTTAATAGGGAGGACTTGGAATTTACGCCATGATATATCCCAGTTCGTAACTCGAGTATGGAATTTACGCCACGACGTTTCAGAATTTGTTTCACAAGTTTGGAATTTACGTCATGATTCAGTAGGAATTGTAGGTAGGTTATGGAATATTCGGCACGATATATCGACATTAATTACTCGTACTTGGGATCTAAGACACGATATAAGTATCTTTGTAAATAGAACTTGGAATTTGAGACATGACGTTTCTGAATTTGTAAATAGGACATGGAATTTACGTCACGATTTGGCAGGTAAAATTACTCGTGTTTGGAATATACGTCATGATGTTTCTGAATTTATTCAAAGAACTTGGGCAATCAGACATGATATTTCAATATTTATAAATAGACAATGGAATTTGAGACATGATGTATCTGAATTTGTAAATAGAGTATGGAACTTAAGACATGACTTATCAGGTAAAGTTACTCGTGTCTGGAATATAAGACATGATATTTTGAACTTGATAGGTCGTGTATGGAATATACGTCATGACTTAAGTGTACTCGCAGGGAGAATATGGACTCTTCGTCATGATATAGCGGAGTTTGTGACAAGGACTTGGAATATTCGTCATGATCTTGCAGGTACAGTAAGTAGGGTATGGAATATGAGACATGATGTTTCTCAATTTGTTTCACAAGTTTGGAACTTAAGACACGACATATTAACGTTGATAGGTAGAACTTGGAATATACGTCATGATATTGCTCAATTTGTAGGAAGAACCTGGAATTTGAGACATGATCTAGAAGGTAAAGTTACTAGGGTCTGGTCACTTCGCCACGATGTTTCCCAATTCGTTGGTCGGGTGTGGAATATACGTCATGACCTAAGTCAGTTCGTAAGCAGAATATGGAATGTACGTCATGATATTTTAATACTTGTTGGACGACAGTGGAATTTGCGTCATCAGCTAGAAGCTCTCGTAGGTAGAATATGGAATATGAGAAATGACGTCTCTTCATTTGTTAATCGTACTTGGAATATACGACATGACATATTAATCCTTGTGAATAGAACATGGAATATTAGACATGATATTGTTTCATTTGTTTCTCGGACATGGAATTTGAGACATAATATAGTTGCTTTTGTTAGTCAAACTTGGAATATTAGACATGATATTGTTCAAGAGTTTATTACAAAAACTAGAACATTCTTTAGACTTTCACCTGAAAGAAAAACACGTATAGAATTATCTATAAAGAAAGCAAATATAGAATTATCTATAAAGAAAACGCGGATTAGAAAATTGGTGAAATAGATGGCTATTCCAGTCATTGAAACTACATCAAGTAATGCCAAGACATCTAATGGTACATCACAAACTGTTACTGCACCTTCTGGTATTAATGATGATGATATTATACTTATAGTATTTGCATCTGATGGTACTATGTCTAGTTTTGCTGGGCCGACTGGATTTACAAACTTATTTGAAAATACCCACGATTCAGATGTTAGTTTAGGTGTAGTGTGGAAACGTGCTTCAAGTGAATCAGGTGACTATGATTGTACTTGGTCTGGTAGTCAGCAGGGTATGTTTTCAGCGATTAGAGTTTCAGGATGTATAACTACAGGTTCTCCAGTTGATGTTTTAAACACTGTATTTAGTGAAGAAAATGGCGCTGTTCTTGATGTCAATGCTTGGACTACAGGTGAAGCAAATACACTCGCTCTTATCTTTGGTGCTTTGGACAGAGAAGGTATAGATGCTAGTGATAATATGTGGTCTGCACAGGGATTTAGCAAGTTTGTAACGTGGGGTAATTCTGGAGGTGCTAACGGTGCTGGTATATGTCATGCTCAAAAGAACATGGCTAGTATTGCTTCTATAGGTACACCTCAATTTGGTCAATTTGGGGCAGAACAAGGGATTTCGAGGGGTTTCAGTCTTTTAGAACTTGCTCCAATATTAGTTAACAGAACATGGAATATTAGAAGTGATGTTTCAATATTTGTAAATAGAAGTTGGGCTATTCGTCATCAAGTTGCAGATTTTATACAACGTACATGGGCAATTAGACATCAAGTTTCTGGAAAAATTGGTAGAGTCTGGAACTTAAGACATGATATGGAAGGAGCAGTGAATAGAGTATGGAATGTTAGACATGATGTATCAGAATTTATAAATAGAATATGGAATATAAGACATGATGTATTTATTTCAGCTACAAGAGTTTGGAATATTAGGAATGATATTAGCGAATTCGTCTTGAGAACATGGACATTGCGACATGATGTTTCCCAGTTTGTGGGTCGGACATGGATGTTAAGACACGACTTGTCGATGTTAATTGCCAGGACTTGGAATCTGCGTCATGATATAAGCCAACTCGTCTCCCAAGTATGGAACCTCCGTCATGATCTGAGTCAATTTGTGAACAGGCAATGGGTGCTTCGATACGACGTAGCAGCATTCGTAAATAGGGTATGGAATATTCGATCTGATCTTCTATCATTTATCAATCGTACTTGGGATATTAGACATGATATATTAAACTTGATAGGACGAATTTGGAATCTTAGACACCAAATACCAATTAATTTCGTTTCTCGTGTATGGAATCTAAGACATGATATGGAAGGTAAAATTGGAAGGGTTTGGAATATTAGACACGATGTATCACAATTTATTACAAGAACATGGAATATCAGACATGATATTAAAACATCAATAGGACGAACCTGGAATATTAGACATGATATTAGTCAGTTTGTTTCTCGTGTGTGGAATTTAAGACATGACTTGGCAGGGGCAGTAAGTCACGTTTGGACACTGCGTCACGATATCTCGATGTTTGTACAGCGCGTATGGTCTCTTCGTCAAGATATTCTGGGACTTGTAAATCGTACATGGTCTCTTCGTCATGACATAGCAATACTAGTTCGTCAGACCTGGAATCTTCGCCACGATCTTTCCATATTTGTGGGAAGAATTTGGACTCTTCGCCATGATGTATCTCATCTTGTAAATCGAATTTGGAATATTCGTTCGGACCTAAGCCAATTCGTAAACCGAGTATGGAATGTACGTCATGACATAAGCATTCTTGTTCAGCGATCCTGGACCATTCGTCATGACGTAAGCATATTCGTATCCAATCTATGGAATGTACGCCATGATGTTTCAGCATTTGTTAATCAAACTTGGAATTTACGTTCGGACATATTAATCCTTGTATCTCGAATATGGAATATTAGACACGCTTTAACTTCATTTGCTAGAAGAACGTGGAATATTAGACATGATATGGAAGGAGGAGTTAGTCAAATATGGAATTTAAGACATGATATTCTTGATAATCTTGTAACTAGAACTTGGAATATAAGACATAGTATTTTCGCATTAGTTACAGAGAGTAGAACATTTATCAAAATATTTGGTCATAAAACTAAGATAATATCAAGAGAAGAACGCAAAACCTATATCAAATATCCTTAATTAATAAGATAATAGGTTAGAAGATATGGCTGGAAATGTAAGAATGATTGAGGGAGATTACGGTTTTAATCATGAATTTATTTTTCCTTCTGGAACCGTTTTAACTTGGATTACAACAACAAGATTTATTATAACAGATGGATCAACTGAAAAACTCAATATTACTACAAATCTTAGTGTATCAGATAATGTGATTACTTGGGCTGTGCAAAGCGGACAAACAGATTTCAATGGAGATTTTGATGGAGTATTGGTGTTAACTGGCGCTACGCGCAACGAAGAAGTTCATTTTAAAGTCGATATAATCGCAAAGAAAAGTTAATAAGAGCTGATATAGGAATATTTATATGGAAGATTTATCCGAGTTGCCAGAAGATATTAAAAAGTATTTGGTGAAAAAAGATGGAAAATAGTCCACCTGATGGAATACATCCATTTACAATGTTAGGGCACTGGAAAGAAGAGGATTTTACATATGAATTACAAATTGAATTAGAAGACAAACTTTTAGCTTATCCACTAAAGAACCCCCTACTCCATACGGAGATGACTCAATCACTAGAAGACTTGGAAGGGAGAAAATGTCCCTGTGATGCACTTGGAGATGAAGCAGGTATATCAAGACTCTTCGGAGATTTTGATAATCCTATAGAAAGAGAAAAAGACTTTGCGTCATTAGTAGGAGTTACAGAAGATAAAGACGTATACAAGCCAATTTTTGATGGAAATGTTCGAGTATTAAATACAGAAAATTCTACTGAGTTATTTTTCAATTCAGATAAATTAACTGGGAGATGGCTCTTAAGGAGCCTACCCAATATATTTAGTCATTCGTTTTTACAAGGAGAAAAAATGCAGTTGTTTTGGAAACCAGATACAAAGGAAACTATGATGTCTGAACAATTAAAGAATTTACAACTTTTACCTCTTAGATTAATTAAAGGTGAAACTAAAAAAATACATTCAGAACTTCAAGCAGGTATATCCATAGCTTCGAATTCAAATGAATTTGATGTCATTATTGCAGCAGAAGGTACATGGGTTGATGCATTTGGTCAAAGATTTACATATACAAGAGAGTTTATTAAAACACTTTTTACATCTATGAATATGCAAGTATTAGAAGACATTATACCAATTGGAGTTGATAAAAGACATAGTAAAATAGATGAAGGAAAAATTACAAAATTACAATTACTGGATGAACCATTGGCACACATTAGAGGGAGAGGATTCTTTAATGGACCCATTGAGGATGTAGACGGCGCTTCTATAGATGCAGAGCTAGATGCTGTGTTTCTATCAGATTTTCAAAGCTGGTTTCCAGTAGATGGTATTACCAAACGGGTATCTTTAGTAAATAGTCCTGCTTGTACAGTGTGTTTATTCACACCCAGGCAAGTAGGAAGAGAAATATAAATTGGAAAAAACACCAAAAGTCGAAAAAGAGAATACATCTGAATTATCTTCAGAAGACAAAATAAAACTTATTGAAACATATAAGAAAGATTTGTCTGCAGAAGAGGTTGAAAGAGTATTTACGATCAAAACCGAAGTTAAGAAAATCGAACCAGTCATTGAGGCTAAGACCGAGGCACCAATAGTAGATCCACAAGTCAAATTAGAACCACAAATCGAAATGGTTGCGCAAACTTTGATGGCAACAGCCAAAGAAAAAGTAAGCACAATTTACAAAGACTTCGATATCAGTGGCATACTTAATGATCCAAGTCTTAACACTCTACAAAAAGTAACTCTTATGAGTTCACTCGTAGAGCCAAACGCTAAGAGGATGGCAACCATTGAGAAAAATTTGAAGACGGGAACTGCTGAAGGTACCAAAACGGAAACTAGCCCTAAACTTACTGCTCCTGAAAAAGAAGGAAAAGTAGATGAAGATGCTGGCAAGAAATTATTGACATTGATGTCAAGTGAACTAGGTTTTGAGGAAGAGACAACGGAGAAAACTGATAAATAATGACAGTTAATATTGCTGGCTCTGGTCGTGTTCGTGAACCGGGTGAGGTTTTTAGAAAGCCACTTTTAGATGCAGAATCATTAGCTGATTCAGGTTTTGTCTTACAGGCAGAAGTTGAAGCAACTATTGACAAAGTATCTTTATGTGATGCTGCTGATTTCCCACTCTGTGTTAATATGCGAGGCACTGGAGATCCATTTGATATAGCATTTCCCCCAACTATTTTTCTAACAGGTTCTAGTGATAGACTACCTACCATCGATTGTTCTGATGACGGTGAGCATATGCTTATGGTCGCAGACGATAATGATGCAATTGCATTGGGAGATCCCCTTGTAGTTGCAACATCTGGTGGAGGTAAAGTTGACAAGTATACGCCAGTGGCGGTTACTGATGATGCAACAACTATTACTAGATTCATTGATTTAGGAAAAATTGTAGGATATGCTACAGAAGCAATAGCAGCTGGCGGCGGAGGAGCTCCAGGAGCTCAGAAGGTTCGCTGCAGAATCACTATTAAACAGGTTCCACTTATAGCTTAGGAGATATAATGGCAACACCAGTTCCTTATATGACCACAAAGCAGATTGGATCTTTAAACTCTACAGATATTACTAAGCTTAAAACTGAAATGGCGGGAGAAATTACTTTCGATGAAGTTGTTAAGCTTAATATCTTAAGAGAAAAGATAGCTGCAAGGTCTACTCATTTAGCTGTAGCTGACAGACTCGTTGTTACTCGACCAATGCAAGGTTTAGAAGCTCAAATATTTGCCACAGATAGTGCAGTTAGTTCTGAATATCCTGTAGCAGCCGATTCCATAGGAATGGGCCCAAGAGCCGCACCAGTTCAATACAATAAAATCGATGCTTCATTGTACATGGCAGAAACAAGATGGTTCATCTCTGATGATGCCAAATTGAGAGGCGCATGGCAATGGACAGTAGATGATACAAGAGAAAGAGCCGCACAATCCCTAGCAGTTCAAAGAGATAACCACGTGTTAACTCAAATTAAAGCTGCAGCCCCTACAGGTAATAATGTAGCCGCGGCAAACACATGGGATTCTGCAAACGGAGACGTTGAAACTGATATCGCAAAAGCAATCGCAAAGATTGTCGATAATTCAGATATTCAACAAACCGAGCTTGAGCAAGATTCTGCATTTGCAGTCGTAATGCCCGCAAAGGCTTATGCCGCAATCAACAGATTAAAGCTCATCAGAAACATCAACGATACTGTAAAGAACTTCATTCAAACCGAGTATAAGGTCCGTATATTCTTCTCACGTAAACCAAGAAACGACCCAGCATTTGCAACATGGCCTATTGCCACTGAAGCAATTATCACACCAATCAAGAATAGAGCCCTAGGATTCCTAGGAACATTCGATGGTGGCGGAGTCGTACCTGCACAAATCAGGAAAAGGTTAGATCGTGGTGAAGAAATCATCAACCACCAGTGGTTCAGATACACTGCTATTCCACAACCTTTCGACGGTACAGTTACCACAAACGCATTAATCGCTAAGGTTACAGGCGTCGTATAGTACTGTCTTAGGACGGAAAAGTTAACCTCATTTTTTTTTATTTAAAACTTTAAATTAGGCTGTGCCTTCGAAATTTTATTGCCCTATAAAGATCCAGAAAGAAATAAAGCATGTATTAGTAAATGGAAAAAGGAACATCCAGAAGTTGCATTAGCTAGAAGAAGACGTCATAGAAAAATGTTGAATAGAATTAAATTAGAAATTGGTTGTGAACATTGTAAGTATAATAAACATCCAACAGCTTTACAATTTCATCACATTAACCCTTCTGAAAAATCACTTGAACTAAGTCAAACTAATAATGGTTTACTTAACCTTTTAAGAGAGACAGAAAAATGTATGGTCTTATGTGCTAACTGTCATGCTATAGAAGAATTCAGATTAAACAAGTATGTTCTTTATTAGTTACTAAAGTGAAGAACTTCTATGGAGACCGATTATTTAGAGTTATTGGAAATTATCGCCATATCTTTAGCCATTGTAAGTCCTGGAATAGCAGCTTTTATAGCATGGATTAGAGGAAATTTCAAATGCATTAAAGAATTAAAAAAAGAATTTTATGACTTTAAAGATCACTATGGCGATAGACAGTTAAGGCATTCCAAAGCCTTTATTATTATAGCTCATAGAATGGATAAAATTAATAAAGATCAACATGATGAAGATACAGAATTAGGTGAAGAGATTGAGACAATACTTAAAGATAGGCATGGGAATCTATAACCATGGCAGAACCTACAGTTGTTGAAATTAGAAATTTACTTGATCAATTAGCTGCTAAACAAGTTAGTTCTGCAACTATAGATGCAAATTTAGAAGATGCTTTGGTTATAGTAAATAGATTTGCGTCTGCTTCAGCAGATCAAATTGAAAAAGATTATGCTCAAAAACGTACAGCAGTTTGGTTATCCTATATCTCATACTCAGAAGGTCAATCTTTTACACAAGGAGCAACACCAACATTTAATCAAAGTAAAGCAGATGCTTATAGATCTATAGCAGAGTTAGCAATTAATTTAGTATCGGAGGAAGCAGTAGAT
>SDBT01013253.1_pt1 | contig 13228 bp, 13 predicted proteins | sample 2277101 | NCBI WGS metagenome assembly SDBT01 (sample SAMN10404973, study PRJNA504765) | marine sediment metagenome | isolation source: marine sediment core GS10_PC15, 103 cmbsf | place: Arctic Ocean: Southern Knipovich Ridge | collected 2010 | reverse complement strand
GAAAATGGAGGTCTCAGAACTCCTTATCAAGCGTTTATTGATAAAACAAGAGTAAATAGTAAAAGAGTGTGTTGAAATTATGAAGTTGAAAAACCAGGAGAAACTTAATTCAGGATACCACAAAAAAAAGAAAAAGATAAAAAGAAGATTTATTTAATCAATTTTAGTTGTTTGTAATTCTCTTTTTAGGCATTGATTGATACTTTTTTGAGCATCAAGTCCAAAAAGAAATGGTGCATCAGAAGCCCATTCTCTAAATGCATTGATTACTTCATTTACCTCGAGATTATTTGTGCCAAACCAATTATTTTTTTGTATTTGCTCATTATCAATAAAAGCAAATATTGTTCTTTTTTGATTATCATCTACTTTTGGTTCTGCAAAAATATTAAACGTTGATTGGTTTCCATCTTTATCTTGTTTATAGAATACACAACTTGTATCTGTTGATTGAAAAACACCATATTTATTTTTCACGTTTAAGTCCCCTTTCTTTTGTGAGATTTCCCACATAATTATCATGTGATTAGCGCTTATAAAAGTAACGATGTAGATTATTTCGTAAAAAATGTGACTTTAGGTGATATGCAAAATAGGTTACGATATGTATTCCTATTTCTTTTTAGACTCGGCTACTATATCTTCTTTAATACCAGCAAGACGTTTTGCAAGCTCAATATAATGATTGATATCAGTTTTTGCATTTATCACCATTTTAGCTCCGTCTGGAGATCCTCCACCATGCATACAACCAGGAACACCAGCACCAATCGTGAGCCATTCGATAAGTCGGGCAATCTTTGCTCGTGTTTCTCCTGAACAATTCGCTTTGAGATACTTCTTTAAAAGTTCACCATACTCTGGATTGCTGATGTCTTGACATGAGGGTAGGCATCCTGTTTCTGCAATACCACCTGAGATATCTTGTGTTATTCTTTTTGTATCATATGGAAGGGTTGCAACATGGACTTTATTTACATTAGAAAGCAGTGCGTCTGGGATCCATACGCCAGAAGGATGTCTGCGACCAAGAACGCCTGCAGCAATACCCATGCCAAATGTTGTTTCATTGTTGATGATCATCTGAGTAATCTTTTGTCTAAATACTTTCTCGGAAAGACCATTTGCTCGAGCCATTAGTGCTGAAGCACCGACCATAACGTCTCCTTGACCTGCGACACATCCACCAATAGCTGCACGGTATGGTGCAATGAAGTTCATCACTGCCTGAAGAGCATACGAAAACTCTTTACACATAAACACACGATCCTTCGGAATAAATACATCTTCAAATAGAAGATATGCCTGGGTTATACCACCGATATCGACAGGATTATCAAATCCTTCTTCTTGTTCCCGCATATCACTTGGATGTCTTGTTTCAACAATGGTGAGATTTTCAATATCTCTCGGTATAACAAAGGAGACCGCATAGTCTTTATCCTGTTCTTTATACCCTGTTCCAGGCATGATAAAAATTTCATTTGCAGCAGCAACACCACAAATCATCACTTTTGCTCCTCGAACAACAATGCCATCTTTTCTCTCATCAACAATATGTAGACTCATATCAGGATCTTCTTGTTGAGATGGAGATTTTGAACGATCACCCTTAGGATCTGTCAACGCTCCAGAAATGGTGATATCGCGTTTTTGCGCATCTTTCAACCAATTTTGAATCCTTTTATGATAATCGGTACCGAGCTCTTTGTCCATATCATATGTTGTAGCCCACATAGCGTTAATTGCATTAAACCCGACACATCTGCCACCGGTACAGGTTCCAGTGAGATTAAACATGAGACGTTTCATGCGCACATTTGCAATCATGTCTTCAGCGCTACTGATAATTGAAAGATATCTGGAAACCTGTTCATCGGCTAAACTTGATTGAGTTGTCAAAACATCTTTATAATCCGGCTTTTGTGCAGCATCAAATATCTGTGCATGACCATTTACTGTTCTTTTTGTGGCAGGATTAGTAGTAACATCTTTTATTATCTCGCCAAATTTATAGATGTTAGGCCTCATTTTCTTAAGACTTTCTTTATATTCATTGGAGGTCTTCATAGTTTATGTACTCCTCATTTTAAATATCCATTCACACCATAAATCATCAGGATGTTTATCAGGTGGACATACCTTACAAATAACTTCGATATCTTTGTTAAACTCTTTTGCAAATGCTTTCAGAAAACCCCATCGTACTGGTTTACATCCAAATTCTTTCAGACCTTTTTTAAGACGTGTATTCTGAACTCGACAGCGTACATTTCTAACAATCGCGTGATCCTCTTCAACAACAATTTCTTTATCTTCAAGATCAAGTGCCCACCCTGAATATTGAAGTGCCTTAATCATAGATGGAATATCTTTTTTTGTAATAGTAAAAAGATCTTTTATCCGACGTGCCTCAATTTTACCCATAACTGACCATACCTTCCGATCTATCTCAGTTGCAGCTTTTGTTCCAAATTCTTCTTCGATACCAAGATAATACAACCCATCAACAGCCCACAAGTCCCGAAGATGCATAAAAATAAAATCTGCAAGTTTTTCCTTTGGAATATCAAGAATCAACTCCCTATCTTTTTCCCGACCCATACGTATCAAACTTTTATTTAATAAAAAATAATAATTATTGATGGGAATTTATCCCATCTTACTTTTTATTGCTTCAGTTAGTTTTGGTAAAACCTCGTAAAGATCTCCAACAATTCCATAATCTGCAGATTTAAAGATCAACGCCTCTGGATCTTTGTTTATTGCAACAATTACTCCTGATTCGCGCATACCTGCAATATGTTGTATCTGACCTGAGATTCCAGCAGCAATATACAGTTTTGGTTTTACCTTATGACCAGAAAGCCCTATCCAGTGATCCTCAGAAAGCCATTTCAAATCAGCAGAGATCGGGCGGGAGCAACCCACTGTTCTTCCTTTTAATACTTCTGCGAGATCGTTGATTAATTTTATGTCGTTTTTATCTTTGAATCCTCGGCCACAGGAAACAATAATTTCCGCATCTTCAACGTTTACTCCCTCAGTTTTCATCTCCTGAACTTTTAGGATTTTAGAAGACGATTTCTCCACATCAATTTTCTTTTTGATAACTTCACCTGTATGTTTTTCATCTTTTGGTAACGGATCAAATACTTTTGATGGGATTGTTACAATCTGCGGAATAGTGTTAAATTGTTCAACGGCAACTGCATTGCCGCTATACACAATTCTTTCGGCAGTAAGCTTCTTATCTTTCAGATAGACATCCGTACAATCAGTGATGCATCCTGCATCAAACTTTGCGGCAAGACGAGGGGCTAGTTCTTTACCATTTTTATTTGAACCAATAAGAATTGTTTCAATACCAGTTTCCTTGATAATACTCTCAAGAATATTTGTGTACTCTTCAGCTTTAAAATTATCAATATCAGCTTCAACAGCAATTACCTTATCAGCACCATAAGCAATACAATCCTTTGGATCAATACCATCACCAATTACTACTGCAACAAGCTTTTTCTTTTGCTCTTTTGCAAGTTCACTACCTTTGCTGAGAAGTTCAAATGTTAAATTTTTATTATCAGAAAAAACTAAAACCATTTCTATCACCTCAACACTCCTTCTTTAGCAAGATCATCAACAATCTTGTTTACCGATTCATCAATGTCGTCTTGATAGATAACATTCTTTCTTTCCATAGAAACACCAGTCAGATCCAAAGTTGTTATCTTCGGTTCAAGTTTACCTGAAGCAACATCTTCTGCATTCCAGTCGTTTATTGGTTTATTTGCCGCACCAAGTATCTGCATTAAACTTGGAAGTCTCGGCTCATTAATTTCTTTTGTAACACTAATCATAACAGGATATGAAGATTCAATAGTAACTGCTTTATCACCAAGATTTCTTTCTGAGACAACCTTATCTTTTTCAACAGTAACATTTTGTGCATAGGTAATCTGTGGCATATTAAGAAGACCTGCAATTCTTGGGCCCATTTGACCAGAAAAAAGATCAATTGATGCCTCACCACATAAAATAATATCATATTCTCCAATCTTTTTTATAGCTCCGGCAAGTATATTTGATAAAACAAAATAATCACAATGTTCAGGAGGATTTATTAAAATTCCTTCATCAGCACCCATTGCCAAGAGTTCTTTTATTTTTTCTTTAGCATCAGCAGAGCCAACAGTTAATGCAATGATTTTACCACCAAGTTTTTCCTTAATTTTTATTGCCTCTTCCATAGCATTTTTATCGATGTCGCTTATTTTCTGAGGGACCCCTGCAAGTATAAGTTTATTTGTATTTTTATCAACTTTTATTTCCGATACATCAACTACCTGTTTTGCACATACTACAATATTCATTTCAACACTCCTTTCTTTTTCTTTTCATGTTTTCTTTTTATTCTTTTTTTTCTAACCAATAGTACCCATCGTCATCTTGAGAGAAATAATCTCCTGTGAGAAACCATTCACCTTTGAACCTTTCAATTGTTGCCTTTGGTTTATTCCAATACTCTTTAAATAATCCTGGATCTGTTTTTTTTATTGCAAGTATTCCAGTTTTTCTTGTTGGTTGTATATTTCCGTCATTATCTACTATTGCACATATTTTTCCGGGTAAAGGTTGCCCATATGAACCTGGTTTTATCTTTTTACCATACAGATTTGAAATATAGATCATTACTTCAGTTTTCCCAATTCCACCATATATTTCTAGTTTAAATCTACTCTTCCATTCTTTGATTACATCAGGATCTAATGGTTCACCAGCTGAGGTACAATGTATAAGTTTTGATAAATCATAGTTTATTTCTGCATTTTCAATCTTTATAAACTGGCTATAAATAGTTGGAACTGATGCAAGATTGGTCACTTCATATTTCTCTATTAATTCAAACCAATGTTCTGCGTCAAACTTTCCATTATAAATAAAGGTAGAAATACCCCATCGCCATGGAAAGAGAAACCCGTTTCCAAGTGAAAAAATCCAATTAAGATCTCCGGTGTGTGCAATGATATCGTTTTCTTTTCCATGCTGCCAATATAAAAGATTAGGATCATTTCCAGGTACCCAACGATGGAGATGCACTATTCCTTTTGGCTCTTCATCTTTACCATAAGTATAACAAATAAAGGCTATATCATCCTTTTTTGTCGGTTCAATTTCTAAATTCTGAGAGGAATTTTTCATAAGTTCTTCATAGGAGCGGAGAGTATCATAAGTTTCATCGACAATGATGATATGCTTTAATGTTGGACATTTTTCCTGAATTTTATCTACCTCATTTGTATATCTACTCGTTGTAATCATTGCTTTTGAGCCACTATCATTTATGCGATATATGATCTCAGATGATTGAGACATTATACTTGTTGGAATTGGAATTGCACCTATTTTCATTCCACCTAAAAATGAAATCTGAAACTCAGGAAGATTTGGAAGCCATATGATATATTTATCTCCTTTTTTATAACCAAAACTTTTCAAAACATTCCCAAACTTGTTTGTTAAGTTTTTCATATCTAAAAACGTGAATTTATCGGTATCGCCCTGAGCATTTTCCCAATATAAAGCTATTTTATTTTTTTTATCAGTTGTTGTATGTTTATCAACAACGTCATATCCTATATTATACTCATTGGGGATATCCCAATTCCAGTCACTCCATTCTTTTTTGTAATCAAGCTCCCCCATAACAATTCACCAAATAGTATGCATCTATCGAAGTAGACTTCCGGCAATAACCATACGCTGCACTTCTGAAGTTCCTTCATATATCTCTGTAATTTTAGCATCTCTAAACAGTCGTTCAACCGTATACTCCTTCGTGTACCCATATCCTCCATGGATTTGCACTGCTTTTATCACTGTTTCCATAGCAGTTTCTGAGGCAAAGAGCTTAGCCATAGCTGCTTCTTTACTGAATCGCTCGCCTTTATCCTTTACATATGCTGCATTATAGACAAGGTAACGTGATGCTTCTATGCGTGTTGCCATATCTGCAATCATCCATTGAATCGCTTGGAATTTTGCAATAGGTCTTCCAAATTGTTCTCTCTGTTTTGAATACTCAATGCTTTCATCAAGTGCTGCTTGTGCTATACCTACTGCTTGCGCTGCAACACCTATTCTTCCCCCATCGAGAGTTGCTAGAGCAATCTTGAATCCCTCACCTTCTTTTCCTAGAAGATTATTTTTGGGAACTTCCATATTTTCAAAGATAAGTTCAGAAGTTTGAGATGCATGAATGCCAAGTTTTTCAAAAATACTTCCAACCTTGTAGCCTTTCATATCGTTTTCAACAATAAATGCACTAATTCCTTTTGGTCCTGCTTTTTTATCAGTGACTGCAAAAACAATAATGACTCCTGCCTTTGGTCCACTGGTAATAAATGTTTTATCACCATTTATTATATATTTATCACCTTTTAGAACAGCAGTGGTTTTCATTGCTCCAAGATCTGAACCAGCTGATGGTTCGGTAGCAGCAATCGCACCGATTTCCCCTCCTTTAGCTAGAATTGGTAGATATTTCTTTTTTTGTTCATCAGTACCATATTTCATGATAGGCCAAGCAACTAGAGAGTTATGTACAGAAGTTACTACGCCTGTTGAAGCACATTTTCTAGATATCTCTTCAACTATTATTGCATAGCTTATGGTATCTAATCCAGCTCCGCCATACTCAGTAGGAATAATAGCCCCTAAAAGGCCTAGTTTAGCCATTTTTTCAAGTGTTTTTGTGGGATACTCTCCTTTTTCATCAAGTTCAGCAGCAATTGGTGCAACTTCTTTTTCTGCAAACTCCTGCACCATGTTTTTAATCATTTTTTGTTGCTCATTTAATTCTAATTCCATAAGCGGGGAAATAAAATTTGTGAACATAAAGGTTTCTGTTATTATCTCTTATGGGTCTTTATAAGAAAGACATATAATTATGATACAAGTTAAAGGGTTTTACAATGTCAATAGAAAAAGGGTTAATTCAAGTATATACCGGCAATGGAAAAGGAAAGACTACCGCTGCTATAGGACTAGGTTTACGAGCAACAGGTGAAGGACTTAATGTTTATATGATTCAGTTTATGAAAGGAAGAAGATACAGTGAGGTCGATGCAATTGAAAAAATTCCAAATTTCACACTTGTTCAATATGGACGTGATGAATTTGTATCAAAAGAAAAACCAGATCAAATAGATATTGATCTAGCAAAAAAAGGATTTAACCATGCAAAAAAGATTATAAACGAAGGAAAATTTGATATTGTTATTCTTGATGAAATCAATGTAGCTGTTGATTTTAATCTCATCCCACTTAAAGAATTAGTTAAATTAATTGAGGAAAAACCAAAACATATTGAACTTATATTAACAGGACGATATGCACATCCAGAAATTGTAAGAATGTCCGATCTAGTTAGTGAAATATTAGAAATTAAACATCCATATCAAAATGGTGTTCAAAGTAGAAAAGGAATTGACTGGTAATTGGAGCTTTGTATGGTTGATAAAGAGATTTTAAAACAGATTAAAAAACAGAAAACCTCTTGGGAAAAGAACACTTATTCAGATTTAATTAAGAAAAATCCAGAACGAAAACAAACATTTAAAAATCTTTCAGAAACTGAGATTAAAAATCTCTATACACCTGATGATATTGCTGATATTAATTATCTTGAAGATATTGGTTTTCCTGGGGAATTTCCGTTCCTTAGAGGTGTTCATTCAACGATGTATCGTGGCCGACTTTGGACTATGCGACAATATGCAGGTTTTGGTACCGCTAAAGATTCAAACAAACGTTACAAATACTTACTAAAGCAAGGGCAAACAGGATTGAGTGTAGCATTTGATTTACCAACACAAATGGGTTATGATTCTGATCATGCAATGTCTCGAGGTGAAGTGGGCAAGTGTGGTGTTGCGATATCGTCACTTCACGATATGGAAGTACTTTTTGATGGAATACCACTTGACAAAGTTAGCACATCTATGACCATAAACTCAACAGCGATAATACTACTTGCAATGTATATTGCTGTCGCTGAAAAACAAGGAATTAATCAGAAGGATTTAGCAGGTACAATTCAAAATGATATATTAAAAGAGTATGTAGCGAGAGGAACATATATATTTCCTCCAAGAGAGTCAATGAGATTGATAACTGATGTCTTTGAATATTGTTCTAAAAATATGCTAAAGTGGAATACGATAAATGTAAGTGGATATCATATTCGTGAAGCGGGTTCAACTGCAATACAAGAGGTCGCATTTACTATTGCTGATGGAATAACATATGTACAGGCTGCAATTAATAGCGGATTGGAACTTGATAAATTTGTACCTAGGTTAGCATTTTTTTTCGGTTCGCATAATGATTTATTCGAAGAGATTGCTAAGTTTCGCGCTGCTCGTCGTATATGGGCTAAAATTATGAGGGATCGCTTTCATGCAAAATCTCCAAAATCTCTCAGGTTAAGATTTCATACACAAACAGCAGGATGTTCACTTACTGCGCAACAACCTGAGAACAATATAACCAGAGTTACCATTCAAGCTCTTGCAGCAGTTCTTGGTGGTACCCAATCATTGCATACAAATTCGATGGATGAGGCATATGCTCTGCCAACCGAAAAGGCGGTAAGAATTGCACTAAGGACCCAACAGATTATTGCCCATGAAAGCGGAGTAACAAATACAATTGATCCATTAGCAGGTTCATATTTTATCGAATATCTCACAAATCATATCGAAAATGAGGCAATGAAATACATTAAAAAAATAGATGATATGGGTGGAATGTTAAATGCTATTGAGGAAGGATTCATTCAGAGAGAGATTGCTGAGAGTGCTTATAGATACCAGAAATCTATAGATAAGAATGAGAGAATTATAGTAGGTGTTAATAAATATAAAGATAGTGAAAAAACCAGCATAGAGACGTTAAAGATAAATCTAGAAATCGAAGAGACACAAAAAATGAGTTTAAAAAATATGAAGAAAAAAAGAAATGAAAAAGAAGTAATAAGATCTCTTAATGAAATTAAAAGAGTAGCTGAGGGTAATGAAAATCTTATGCCTGTGGTTTTAGATGCTGTAAAAAATTATGTCACTCTTGGTGAGATATGTTCAGTTCTCAAGAATTTGTTTGGGGAATATAAGTCGATATAAGGAGTTGGTGATGTTTTGATTAAAGAAATTGATCATATTGGTATAGCGGTAAATGATTTAAAAGATGCAATTAAAAGATATTCAGACATTCTAGGTTTAAAATCTGAGAGTATGGAAGAAATTGAAGATCAAAAGATAAAATCAACATCACTTAAAGTAGGAACCATTAAGATTGAATTATTGCAAACAACCCATCCAGATGGCCCAATTGGAAAATTTATAAAAAAAAAGGGAGAAGGAGTCCATCATATTGCTTTATTAGTGGATAATATAGATGACTCCTTAAAAAAACTCCATGAAAATGGTATAAAATTAATTGATCATAAAGCAAGAATTGGAGTAGGTGGAAGTAGAATAGCATTCATTCATCCAAAAGATATGAACGGCGTACTATTGGAACTCGTAGAAAAAGTAAAAGAATGATAAATATCATTTGCAACCTATAAAGTAGTATTTATCATGTTTACAAACAATTTTTCCTTGACGTCCAATTTCAAGGTCTTTTTCGTTTTCACATTCACATAATAAAATTGCTCCTTGTTCAAGTTTAACTAAAACCAAAAAAATAGGTGCATTAAATCCATCTGGCACTATATGCTCAATTGTGTATGTTAATATTTCAGCATCGTTACTTATCTCAAGAGAAGTCATCAACTTACCACAATGTGGACAAAATTCTCTTTCTAAAGCACATATTTTTCCGCAGTCACAAACATATGCTTGCATTAACAACCCTCCAGTATAGTTACAATATTATTATTGACAAATCCACCAATATTATGGCATAAACCAATTTTTGCCTTAACTTGCCTTTTTCCTGCTTCCCCTCTTAATTGCCATACTATTTCACAAATCTGTGCAAGCCCTGTCGCACCGACAGGATGACCTCTAGCTTTTAATCCACCAGAGGTATTAATTGGTCTCTCTCCATTTAATCCTGTTTTACCAGAAACTAAAGCAGATGCGCCTTCTCCATGCTTAAAAAAACCTAAATCTTCAGGATTAACAATTTCTAAAATTGTAAAAGCATCATGGATCTCTGCAACATCTATATCTTTTGGTTTTATATTTGCGTTTTCATATGCGCGCTTAGCAGCAGTTTTCGTTGCACTAAATGATGTCAATGAATCCCTGTATTGTAAAGATAGATAATCAGTTGCATGACCGATTCCAGAAACCATTACATCGGTTTTTTTTGATGTTAGAACAGCAGCACAAGCACCATCACAAATTGAAGCACAATCATATAAATGTAAAGGATCTGCAATCATCTTGCTCTTTAAAACATCATTTATTGAGATATCTTTTTGGAATTGAGCATATGGATTGAATGTTCCGTTATGATGATTTTTAACTGCAGCCAGAGCAAGATCCTCTCTACTCAATCCATATTCATGCATATAACGTCTCGTTACTAATGCCGCAAGTCCAGGCATTGTAACTCCATATGTTCGTTCATATCTGTCAATAAGTTTGGAGAGAATCTTTGTTGTTTTTGATGTAGGAAGATCGCTCATTTTCTCACCAGCTAAAACTAAAACTTTTTTATAATGATTTGATGCCACTGAGAAATATGCCTGTTCAAATGCTGCTGATCCTGAAGCTGGAGCATTATCAATTCTTACACTTGGTGTTTGATGTAAACCAAAATAATCAACAATTAATGTAGCAAAATTACTATCTCCTACAAATTCATCAGGATTCATACTACCTATAAATACAGCATCAAAGCTAGGTTCTTGTTTTGTAAGAGCATTTGAATACGCTTCATACATTAAGGATTGCAATGACTCTTTACGTCTACCAAACTTAGTCATCCCCACATCTGAAACATAGACTTTTGTCATTAGGTCTTGATGGTCAACACTATTCTTAAATTTTTACATTATTTAGTGAGACTATAATTTTAAAACTATAAACATTAAAAACTAGAACCTTATTTAGGAGGTTATTATTTATGTAAAATTTAACGGTGTTTCTATGTCAATGAATGAAAAAATAAAAGAGTTAAGAGAAAAGAAAAAGCAAGCCAGTTTAGGTGGTGGAAAAAAAAGAATTGCTGCTCAACATGACAAAGGTAAATTAACTGCTAGAGAAAGAATTGATTTATTGCTCGATAAAGATAGTTTTGTTGAATTAGATGCATTTGCTCTGCATCACTGTACTGATTTTGGAATGGATAAAAAAAGGATATTGGGTGATGGAGTAGTAACTGGCTATGGACGAATTGATGGACGTGTGGTTTATGTGTTCTCACAGGATTTTACAGTATTTGGCGGTTCTTTAGGATGGAAATTTGCTGAGAAGGTATGTAAGATCATGGATTTGGCTTTAAAAAATGGAGCACCTTTAATTGGTTTAAATGACTCTGGTGGGGCAAGAATTCAAGAAGGAGTTATCTCTCTTGGTGGATATGCTGAGATATTTTTTAGAAACGTAATGGCATCAGGTGTTATCCCGCAAATATCTGCAGTCATGGGGCCTTGTGCTGGAGGAGCTGTTTACTCTCCTGCAATGACAGATTTTATTTTTATGGTGAAAGAAACAAGCCATATGTTTATTACTGGACCTGACGTCATAAAAGCAGTAACTGGGGAAAAGGTGACTTTTGAGGATTTAGGTGGTGCAATGTCTCATAATCAAAAAAGTGGTGTAGCACATTTTGCAGCTGAAAACGAAGAACATTGTATTGAATACATTAAAACACTTCTTTCTTATCTTCCATCTAATAATCTGGATGATCCTCCTAGAATAAAACCTGATGATGATCCTGAAAGAATGGATGATGAACTTTTAAGTATTCTTCCTGATAAATCTGATAAACCGTATGATATGAAGGAGATTATTAAACATGTTGTAGATAATGGTGATTTTCTTGAAGTTCATGAGCATTGGGCAAAAAATATTGTTGTTGGTTTTGGAAGACTAGATGGTTACCCTATCGGAATCATTGGAAATCAACCAAAGGTTTTAGCTGGTACTCTAGACATTGCTTCGTCAACTAAAGGTGCAAGATTTGTTCGATTCTGTGATGCTTTTAATATTCCATTATTAACTTTTGTAGACGTTCCGGGATTTCTACCAGGTACAGCACAGGAATATGGTGGAATTATAAAAAATGGGGCAAAATTATTATATGCTTACTGTGAGGCAAATGTTCCTAAAATGACTGTTATCATAAGAAAGGCGTATGGCGGAGCGTATGATGTTATGTGTTCAAAACATATCAGAGCTGATATAAATTTTGCATGGCCATCTGCAGAGATTGCAGTAATGGGTCCTGATGGTGCTGTAAACATTATTTTCAGAAAAGACATTCAAGCAGCTAAAGATAGTAAGAAGAAAGCAAAGGAGCTTGTTAATGAATACAGAGAAAAATTTGCCAATCCGTATATTGCTGCAGAAATGGGATATATTGATGATATTATTGAACCACAAGAAACAAGACCAAGACTAATTAGTGCCTTACACACTCTTAAAAATAAAAGAGAAGATAGACCTGACAAAAAACACGGTAATATACCTTTATGATAAAAATGTTTGAAAAGATACTAATTGCTAACAGGGGAGAAATCGCGCTTCGTGTAATGAGAACCTGTAAGGAGATGGGAATTACTTCGATTGCAATTTATTCTGATATTGATAAAAATGCATTACATACAAGATATGCAGATGAATCTTATTATGTTGGTCCAAGTCCATCGCTTCAAAGTTATCTTAATGCAGATAAAATTATTGAAATATCAAAAGAAGCAGGAGCAGAAGCAATACATCCAGGATATGGTTTTCTTGCTGAAAACTCAGAGTTTGCTTTTAAATGTGAAGAAAACAACATTAGTTTCATAGGACCTGATTGTTGGGCAATGGCAAAAGCTGGAGATAAAATAGCTTCAAGAAAATTTGTGAAAAAAGAAGGCATTCCTGTTACTCCCGGAAGTGAAGAAGCTGTTGATGATGATAATGCAATAGAAATTGCAAAGGAAATAGGTTTTCCTGTAATTTTAAAATCTTCTGCTGGAGGTGGCGGGATAAGTATGGGTATTGTT
>SDBT01013252.1_pt1 | contig 13228 bp, 12 predicted proteins | sample 2277101 | NCBI WGS metagenome assembly SDBT01 (sample SAMN10404973, study PRJNA504765) | marine sediment metagenome | isolation source: marine sediment core GS10_PC15, 103 cmbsf | place: Arctic Ocean: Southern Knipovich Ridge | collected 2010 | reverse complement strand
TTTGACTTGAAGAGGCAGCTTCTTTTCTTACGAACATTAAGAGAAAAAAATCCTTATCAGGTAACAACTGACTAATCCCATCTAATTTGCCAATCATTCTCATTGCTTCCCCATGTTTTGCTTGTAATTTGTCTTGAAGAATTAATGGTTCTTTTAATGGGAAAGGAAATGGAATGAAAGCCTTATAACCTGTTGGTTGTTGAACTAAGTTCCCTATTTTCTGCCACATATGTTTACAATCCTTAATTTTGTATATATCTGACCTGTTAATGTATACTAAATAGACGGTTTTGTAAACATCTTTTTGCAAGATGTTTAAAATTAAAGATTTAAATGAATGGAGGTGGGGAGAATCGAACTCTGTATTTAATAAGTAAACTGGATAAAAGTAGATTAAATAACATTAAGAACTTCAATGTCTTAAGGTAGCTTTAAATCATTTGGTTCATGTTGCTTTTATCCTGTTTTATTTGGTCTAGTGCGTAAAAATTGCGTAAATAATTTTCAAATAATGAATTTATAAAACTATTTTTTTATTAATAATTTTTGTGATACATTTTTTAGCTATATTTTTATAAAAAAGGAAAAAAATGGATCAAATTATATCTGATGCAAAACAAAATATAATATCAAAGGAATATAAAGCGTTATTTCAAGATATCAAGAAGAGAATTTTATCATCTCAGCTAAAAGCTGCCATGACGGTCAATAAAGAAATGATAACTCTTTATTGGGAGATAGGCTCAAAAGTTTATCTTAAACAAAAAGGTGATGGATGGGGATTTAAAACGATTGAAAAACTGGCAAAAGATTTAAAATCTACTTTTCCAAATATGAAGGGATTTTCTTTCAGAAATCTCAAATATATGGTGTGTTTTGCAAAGGCATATCCTGATTTTAAAATTAGGCAACAGCCTGTTGCCCAAATTCCTTGGGGACATAATATCCTTTTACTTCAGAAACTTGAAACTATTGAAGAAAGACTTTGGTATGCTAATAAAACTATTGAAAATGGTTGGAGCAGAAATAGTTTACTTCATTGGCTAGATAGCAATCTTCATAAGCGCGAAGGTAAGGCGATTAATAATTTTCAAAATACACTTATATCTCCTCAATCAGACTTAGCGAATCAAACACTGAAGGATCCTTACTTGTTTGATTTTTTAACCTTAAGAGATGAATACGATGAACAAGAATTAGAATCAGGATTACTAGATCATATTCAAAAATTTTTACTCGAATTGGGAGCTGGTTTTTCTTTTGTAGGAAGACAGATTCATTTAGAAGTAGGAAATCAAGACTTTTATATAGATTTATTATTTTATCATTACAAGCTTAGATGTTTTATTGTTGTAGAATTGAAAGCTACAGATTTTAAGCCTGAATTTGCAGGTAAAATGAATTTTTATTTGTCAGCTGTTGATGATATAATGAAACACAAAGATGATCAACCAACCATAGGACTTTTGCTTTGCAAAGGAAAAAATAAGGTTGTTGCTGAATATGCACTTCGAGATATCAATAAACCTATTGGTATATCTCAATATGAAACAGCTATTATAGAATCTTTGCCTGATGAATTAAAGGGATCATTACCAAGTATAGAAGAAATTGAACTAGAGTTAGAAAACAAAGAAAGTATTAAATGAGAATATCTAAAACTGGCTTATATCAAGATTTTTTATTTTTAATTAATAAACGAATCAAAAAATTAAAATGGATAATAGAGGAAACTCCTGAAAAACAAGGTGAAAAAATAGGAGAAATGTTTTTTTTTATAAATAGAGATATATTATGTTTACAGCATTATTATAACTTTTTTAAAGGAAAAGAAAATGATTATAAAGGCGTGAAATATTTATCTATTTTTAATTATTTTATCAGAATATTTTGGGACAGATTATATCTTAATATTTCCATGCTTTTTGATAAAAGAAAAGATGTTTTGAGTCTCAAATTTTTTTTTCTTAATTGTAGAGAAGGATCTGTTTGGTATACATTAGAAAAAAACGATATTTTTAAAAAGATCCAATCAAAAAGACATTCGTTTATAAGTCATATGAACTTTGTTTTAGCGATGCACCCAGATGCTAATATGGAACATTATAATACAAACAAGTTATATCTCCCTCAAATAGTGAATTTTATGAAAGTTGTGCAAAAGGAATTCGAGAAGGTTTTGGGAAAAATACTTAGCATGTCAATCTGTCATTATGCCCTAGGAAAAAGCAAAGAGGAAAAAGAATTTCGTGATTTGCTTGATTTAGTTTTTTCTGATAAAAAATAATCATTTAAATGAAGTATCCTATCTCGAGAAAGAAGGCTTTTAATGAATTGATAAAAAAATTATCTAATTGCGTAATTTTCATTAAAAACACCAAAAAAATTTAACGCAAGTCATTTGTAGCTAAAAGGTTATAAATGGAGGTGGAGAGAATCGAACTCTCGTCCTAAAAAAACGTAATTATCAATGACTACATGCTTAGAGTCTTAAATATAAATCGATCCTGGTATAAGACTCCCTACAAAGGGATCGATTACCAAATCTTATTTTAAAAATGGCATCTAAGATCTAGTAAGAATAGATACCATTCGCATCAAGATTATATAACAACGTACTTACAAGACTCTCGATCAGATCTTATATACGTCGAGCACATAAAACTGTTAGGTCTTATGCAGCCATAGCAAGAGTGTTTTCTTTGCCGTTTATGTTTTTTATCGGCTTTTTAAGAGGCCAACCGATAAACCTCTGCATGCCACTAACACACTATTTTTCCAGTCGAAACCTGTGCACCCCCATATGTATTATAACATATTTTTTTTAATTTTCAAAATATTTACACCTTTAAAAAAGGTAGAAATAAACTACTAATATAGTGTACGATAGGAATAATTTCAAGGTTTAGAGGATAAAATGTTCGAAATAGATAAGAATAGTTTTTCAATAAGGGAAGAAAAAGTATTAGAATTTTGGAAAAAAAACGATATTTTTTTAAAATCTTTGGAAAATAGAAAAAATAGTGATTTTTTCTCTTTTTATGATGGACCTCCATTTGCTACAGGTCTTCCTCATTACGGGCATTTACTAGCTGGAACTATTAAAGATGTAATCCCAAGATATAAAACTATGAAGGGATACTATGTTCCAAGAAGATTTGGATGGGATTGCCATGGTCTTCCTGTTGAAAATGAGATCGAAAAAGGAATGGAACTTTCTGGTCATGAATTTGTTTCTAAACATGGAATAGCAAAGTTCAATGAAAAGTGTGAAAAAATAGTTTTAAGATATACAAAAGAATGGGAAAAGACTGTAAATAGAATTGGTAGATGGGTTGATTTTAAAAATGCTTATAAAACAATGGACAAAGATTTTATGGAGTCTGTTTGGTATGTTTTCAAACAGCTTTATGATTTAGGACTTGTTTATGAAGGTTTTAAAGTAATGCCTTTTTCTACAAAGCTAGGAACTCCAATTTCTAACTTTGAAGCTAACTTAAATTATCAAGAAGTTAATGATCCATCACTTAGCGTAAAATTCAAATTAGCAAATGAAAATAATACATATTTTTTAGCTTGGACAACTACTCCTTGGACACTTATTTCTAATTTAGCACTCTCAGTAAAAAATGATATTGAATATGTAAAAGTAAAAGACAAAAAAACAAATGATTTTTATATTTTAGCAAAAAATAGATTAGATAATTATTTTAAAGAAGATTTTGAAGTAGTAGATCAATTTTTAGGGGAGAAATTAAAAGGAATTAAATACGAACCTTTATTTGATTATTTTTTAGATAGAAAAAAAGATGCATATAAAGTAATTTTAGCAGATTTTGTTACAACAGAAGATGGAACAGGTATAGTGCATACAGCACCAGCGTTTGGAGAAGTAGATTTTTATGCATGCAAAGAAGAAAATATAGATGTAGTTTGTCCAGTAGATAGTTTTGGAAGATTTACCTCTGAAATAAAAGAATATGAAAATAAGTTAGTAAAAGATTGTGATAAAGCAATTATCAGACGATTAAAAGAAGAAAATAAAGTATTTCATCATTCTACTATTAAACATAGATATCCTTTTTGTTGGAGAACAGATACCCCACTTATTTATAAAGCTGTAAAAACATGGTTCGTGTCTGTTGAAAAAATTAAAGAAAAAGTAATTAATTCTAATAAAGAAATTAATTGGGTGCCAGAGAATATTAAAGAAGGAAGATTTGGTAAATGGCTTGAAAATGCTAGAGATTGGGCTATTTCAAGAAATAGATTCTGGGGGACTCCTTTACCTATTTGGAAAGATAAAAATAATAATATTTTTACTTTTGGTAGTATCAAAGAGTTAGAGAAAAAAACAAATTCAAAAATAGACAACTTACACAGACAATACATTGATGATTTAAAATTTACACATGATGGTGAGGAATATACAAGAGTAACAGAGGTATTTGATTGTTGGTTTGAATCAGGCTCTATGCCTTATGCACAAAAACATTATCCATTTGAAAATAAAAAAGAATTTGAAAATACATTCCCAGCAGATTTTATAGCAGAAGGGTTAGATCAAACAAGAGGTTGGTTTTATACATTAAATGTAATCTCTTCAGCTATCTTTTCAAAACCGGCTTTTAAAAATGTAATAGTTAATGGAATCATTTTAGCCGAAGATGGCAATAAAATGTCTAAAAGACTAAAAAATTATCCAGACCCGAATAAAGTTATAAATCAATTTGGAGCTGATGCCATTAGACTTTATATGATGCATAGCCCGGCTGTTAGGGCTGAGGATTTGAAATTTTCTGAAAAAGGAGTAGAACATACCCTAAGACAAATATTGCTTCCATTTTGGAACTCATATGTCTTTTTAGCAACTTATGCAAATATTTATAAATGGGAAGCTACACTTATAAATGATAAACCAAAAGCTGATATTGATCGTTGGATTTTATCTAAAGTAAATAAATTAATAAATGATGTTGATATAGCACTTGAAAGTTATGAAATTTCTAAAGCAATAGATCCAATAGTTGAATTTATTGATAATTTAACTAATTGGTATATTAGAAGATCTAGAAGTCGATTTTGGTCTGATGAAGATAGTTTAGATAGAAAAGAAGCTTTTTCAACTCTATATTATGTTATTTTAAACTTAACAAAGATAATAGCTCCATTTACTCCATTTATTAGTGAAACTATCTATAATCAGTTAAGAAAAGATGACATGCCTGTTTCTGTTCATTTATGTGACTTTCCAAAAAAAGATGAAACTCTAAGAGATGAAAATTTAGAAGAGAAAATGAGCTATGTTCAAAGAACTGTAAGTTTAGGACATTCTCTTAGAAAAGATTTTAAATTAAAGGTTCGTCAACCTCTTTTAAAAGCATATATTGAAGCAGATAAAAATATTTTATCACTGCTTGAAGATCAAAAAAACCTTATTAAAGATGAATTAAATGTTAAAGAGATTCTTTTATTAAAAGATGAATCTAGATTTGTAAATATTATAGCTAAACCTAATTTTAGAGTTTTAGGTAAAAAAATTGGTAAATTAATGCCTAAAGCTCAAAAAGTAATTAATCAATTTAATATAGACCAAATAAATGATTTAGAGAGTGGAAAAAAAATTATTATTAAAATAGATGAAAATGAAATAGAAATTACAAAAGATGATATTGAAGTGCAAAGAATAATTAAAGAAGGGGTTGCAGCTACTAGAGATGATAAAATAGCAATAGCATTGGATACTAATATTACAAAGGAATTAAAAGAAGAAGCTATATCAAGAGAGCTCGTAAATAAAATAAATTTACTAAGAAAAGAAAAAGGTCTAGAAGTAACTAATAGAATAAATATAAGCTTAGATACAACAAAAAATGTAAAAGATGCTTTTGAAAAATATATGGATCATATCAAAAAAGAAATTTTAGCAGTTGATGTTAAATTTGAAAATAATAATGAAGATATCATCGATATTAATGGAGAGAGCACTAAGATAAAAATAGAAAAAGCCAAAGTTTAAAACTTTAGCTTTGATCTTTGTTTTCTTCTAATATATGTATAACTTCCTGAAATAATAATTATTGCAAGAGACCAGATAATAACTCTAGACAAGGTAAACATTTCAAGTCTTGGTTGAAAAAGTCTTCCCCATCTATTAGATGGTGGCCAAAAAATAAAGCTTGCAACACCTTTAAAATTTTCTTTTGGAACAAACCCAAAGTCTCTACTATCACCGCTGTTAGCGTGATTATCTCCAAGTACAAGGTACATATTTTCAGGTATTTTTATGCCATATCTTTTTATTAACTGTTTATTTAAAGAGCCATCTTGATTTAATGGAGCTCCTAAATCCTCAAAAGGATAATAAGGGTTACTTTCTGAAGCTATAGATTGTTTTTTTCTTTCTCTATTTAAAAAACTAATAAGAGCATGGTCTTCTTTATTTAATATTTCTCTTCCCATTAAATATAGACTTGAATTTTTGAAGTAAGCATATCTAGAAGGTAAAAGAGTTTGATTTTTTCTAGATGGAGAGAAAAAGGTATTAAATTCAATTCCAAGATTATATAAAGTTTTAGTTTTTTTAATTGAGAAATTATAAATAGGATTATCTTTTGCAAGTTTTTTTGTGATTCCTAAAAAATTTACGCTATACGCTTTGCCATTATCAAATTCATAAAGACCATCTGGAACATCTAATTTTGGTAGATAAAGATTATTTTTAGGTTTAGATCCATATCTATAAGCATAAGAGTTTTTTACATAGAATCTAGAAGTGTTTAAATTTTTGAAAATCTTTTTTAAATGATTTTCATTTAATGGAATAAGTGAAGTTGAGTAATTTAAAGAGGGTCTTAGTCTTCCATATTCATCAATAATTAATTTAGGATTTTTGATAGATGGATGATGAGTTAATTCTAAATACATATTTTCATCTTCAATATCTTCTAAGGAAGCCGCGGAATAGCTTTTAACATCTTCTTTAGATAAAATTCTAGCAGTTGCAAAATTTTTAAATCCCCAAATATCAAAGTAATCATCGATAGTAGAATTTCTAGTAAAAACATTTGCATGCGATGTGATTATTTCAGATTCAATATTTCCCATTTGATTTATATTCATCATAGCGATCGGTTCATTCATTTGATAGAACATAACAGGGGAATAAGCATTTGATGTTTTAGAGGTTGTTTTAATATTCCCATCAAATTTAATGAATGGAATATGTTCAATTTTATCGAAATATTTTGAATCAGAAAGTTCTAAAATTTCCTTATCATTTTTATCAATTCCATAAATTTTACCACCATAAAAATAAAGAGTATCATTTGATTTTCCAACAAGTCTTTTTACTAACTGTTTTTTTCCGGGAAAAATATAAAAATATAACATGTTAGCATCGTGTATATCTAAATTTTTAGAAGTAAAAACAACAATAGATCCTCTTTTTACTTTTTCGTCATTAAAGTATAAATGTTTAGTTGTTAAAGGAACATTTATGCCAAAGTCTGTTTTAGAAACTATAACTAAATCTTTTTCTTTTAAAGTAGGTCTCATAGATCCTGTTGGAATAGCATAAAATTCAAACCACATTTGCCTTACAACAATTGCAATAACAAGAGCAAAAGAAACTGCATATATAAAATTTAATAACTGATCTATAAAGGTTTTTTTTATTTTTTCATCTATTAATTTTTCTAAGTTTTTAGCAAGTCTGGAAGCTGAAATTTTTTCTTTTTTTAAAATAGAGCTTTGAAGAGATGTAATAATATTCTCAAATCTTTTCTGTTCAAGATTACTTAAGGTCTTTTTTTTTCTCTTATATGTTGAATAAGAATGCTTGAAAATTTTTTTGCATTTTCTTAAAGAGTATGTTTTTTTATCTAACATTGTATTAAACCTAAAATTTTTAAAAATGATAGCTGTTTTTTATCAATTTATCAACTAAAAGATTTGATTGTGGAAAACCTGTTGATAACTAAAGACATTATAAAGATATTATAAGTAATAATTATATTCAAAGACTTTCTTGTAAAGATTATTTAAAGATTTTTTAAATCATTGGTAATAACTCAGTTATTGTAAGTGAAAAAAAGGTTGTTTTTTTATTTACATTACATACTTAACTTTAATAAACCTCTTTATGTTCATAACTTATTAAAAAAAAGAGATTTTTTTTTAAAGATAGAGTTAAGAGCATTTAAATATATAAAAAATAAAATAGTTTAAAAGTTGATTTTTCGATCATTTTGGGAGATAGAAGACTTTAGATTATCGCCAGAATCTATAGCTTTAATAATCATTGAAATATTTCCAGTATCTATTTCTATAAAATAGGGAAAGAAAAATGAGGAATTTTTATCAAAATAAAACTCAATTTTTTTATTTGCAAATGGAGTGGAATTATTTGGAAATACACCTCTATATACTTCAAAATTAGTATTTTTAATTTTTTTATTATTTACAATCTTTACTGGATTGAAAATTTTTCTTCTATCTCTTTCTTCATTACTTAAAAGAGGACCTATTTTTTTTCTCTCATCATTACTTAATTTTTTTAAGTTCAATTTTAAAAGTTGAATAATAATATTTTCATCATCTTTTAGAGCAATAAAAGATTTTTTTGTGAAAGAATAGCTTTTTATAATTTTATTATTATTTAAATCGATTTTATAAAGAATATGGGAGTTTGCATTTTTTACTTTTGCTTCAAACCATCCTTTAAAACTAAGAGATTTATTAAACATGTTTTTTAAAATAGAAGCCTCTTCTATTACTAAATAATCTTTACTTATTTTATAAATTGACAAAACACTATACATTTTGTTTTGTTCAATGACGATATATTGTCCATCTTTGGCTTCTAAGAGTTTTTCTTTTATAGTAAAACTATTTAAAGAAATGTATAAAATTAATAGAATGATAGTTGTAAATATTTTTTTCATAATATTAAGCATTATAATATAAATTACTTTTTTTTATAAATAATATAAAAAATAATAGCTAAAATAAATATTATTAAGTATTTTGAGGATTTAGGAAGAAGAATATAATTTAAGGTAAACTTATGAAAAAAGTGTCTATTAAAAAACCCTTTTTTATTACATCTATTTTTTTTATGTCTTTATTGGTAGTTTTTACATCTACAAAATCTTTTGTTTCATCAAAAATGATATCTTATGAATATTCATGGCAAAAGGAAATAAAAAATATTGATAACAAAATTGAAGAATTAGAAAAATTGAAAAGAGGATATAAATCAGAATCTATAAAGCATAAAAATCAAGCTCAGAGATTGCAATTTCAAAATGGAGAGCTTCAAACTGCAAAAAAACATTGGCAATTAGCTGATGAGAATAGTAGGATAGTTCTTAGAATAGAAAAGAAAATAGATGAATTAAAAATTCAAAAAAAAGAAATTATTTCAAAAAATAGTTAGTTATTGGATCTTTAGTTAAAGAATCAATTTTTATTTTTTTTAAATGGCTTTTTTTGCCATTTAAAATTGAAATTTTATATTTTGGTATTGAAAAAGTTTTTGATAGAAATTTAATGAGTTCAATATTTGCTTTTCCTTTTTCTGCTATAGCCTTTAATTTGATTTTTAAAATATTATTATCAAAACTTATAATTGCATTTTTTTTAGATTTTAAAATAACTTTTATATAGATAATCATAAAATATTTTTTTTATAAAAATATATTGCACTTTGTTTAGTTTATACATTAATATTATATTTATGAAAAAAGAATTTATAACATTTCCTTATTCGTGTTTTTTCCATCGAAGCTAAATTAGCTTTTATCTTGTATTTATTATAAAAAAAATTAAAATTAGGAAAAAATATGAAAATCAAAGAAATAATATCAGCCTCACTTTTAATAGCCGGCACTATGATAGGTGCTGGAATGCTTGCTATTCCATTAGTTACAGCTAAAGCAGGCTTTATAGTAGCTACCATAATCACTATCTTAGTTTGGGCTTTTATGCTCATAACAGGGTTATTGTTTTTAGAAGCTACATTGTGGATGGATAAAAATTCTAATATTCTATCTATGTCTAAAAGATTTTTACATAATAAAGGCAGGGCTATTTCAGGCATTATCTTTATTTTTTTGTATTATTGCTTAATGGTTGCATACTTTGCAGCAGGAGCTCCTATTTTAGCCTCCTTTATTGAAATTATTATGCAAATTAAAATTGATGGGATAATGATTTATTTAGTTTATGGACTTATTTTTGCATCTATTGTTGGAGTAGGAATAAAATTTATAAATAGAATAAATTATATTTTAATGTGTGCATTGATTATTTCATATATTACTATTATATTTGCAGGTAGCTCTTTAATTTCATTAGATAGATTATTTGCTTCTTCTTCAGCAAATATTTTTATATCTATTCCTATTTTATTTACATCTTTTGGATTTCATAATGTTATTCCATCTCTTACTTTTCACTTCAAAGAAAATGTTAAAGTAATGAAATATGCTATAATAATTGGAAGTGTTATTCCTTTAATTATTTATATTGTTTGGCAGCTTTTAATAATAGGATCTATACCACTAAATTTAATTGAAAATACTCTTAAAGAAGGTAAACCTATTACTGACGCTATTCAATCCTTAACAAATGTACTTTGGATAAAACAATTTTCTAAAATATTTAGTTTGTTTGCAATTATTACATCTATGCTAGGGGTATCTTTTTCTGTAGTAGATTTTCTAGGGGATGGGTTTAAGCTTAAAAGACATGGAAAAGATAGATTTTTTTTAATTCTTTTAACATTTATTCCTCCATTTATTTTAGCAAGTTTAGATCCATCTATTTTTGTTGTTGCTATTGGGGTTGCTGGAGGTTTTGGAGAAGCGTATTTAAATGGGATCCTTCCGGCTCTTTTAGTTTATAAGGGAAGATATGTTGATAAGATAAAAGCTAAATTTAAAGTTTTTGGAGGTAAATTTACTTTATTTTCAATTATTTTACTTGGAAGTTTGGTTATTCTTTTAGAATTCATTTTCTTAATAAAAAAATATTTTGTGTAAACATATTAAATAAAATTTTAAACCTAGATTTATATAAAAAAATTTAATATATTTTCAAAAAGTTTTTCAAAAGCAGGATTTTTATGGCTATTATTTACAATTCTTTAAAAGGTTATTTAAAAGCTTCTCAAACATATTTAGAAAATGATTTAAATGTAGCAAAAGCATATTGTCAAAATAAACTTAAAGAAAATCAAGAAACTATAGATGCTTTCAAAAAAACTGCATTTAAAGTAAGTGAATTTATTAGGAAAAATGAATCACTTTTATTTTTCTTTGCTACAATAGCTTTTTCATATTTTATGACTCCCGTTGCTACATTTGCTTATTTGAAAAAAATAGGTAATTCATTAGATAAAATATTTTTAGAAAATTTTGCAATTGGATCTTCTCTTTTAATAATTGGTAATGTTTTTAATCTAACAAAAATTTCTGAAGATAATGACAATAGAATAAATTATTTATCAGGTATATTAAATATCTGTTCGATATATTTAGGACCAGTTGATGCTATAACTACATCAACTGCACTTTTAGGTTTTATTATTTCTAAAACTTTTTATAGAAATATCTTTACTTTTCCGGAAGAAAAAAAGAAAGTTTATGCTCCAAAAAGATGGGTTGATTGGATTAATGAAAATAGAAGAAGTACGTAGTGAACTAATAGAGCTTGAAGGCTTGTTTGGTAAAATTTCTAAAATAGAAAATAAAACACAGATTAACAATTATGTTTATAAAATATTAGTACTTGTTAATAAAATTGCTCTAATTTTTTTTTAAAAAATAAATGAATATAATTACAATTTTGAAGAAAGATATATAAGTGATTTAGAAAAATACTTTCAATCGCTTCACACTTCAGCTCCACTAGAGTTTCCTATTAAAAAAGAAAAAAAAGATATTGAAAAAGAGTATTTTGAAAATTTAACAAAAATAATTAATGTTGTTTCTCAATTTTTACTTCCTATTGATACGGATTTAGCACATAAACTTAAAGATTCTTTAAAAGAGGGCATTAGAAATTATAAGCCAATTTTTATAGAAAGTTAATTATCATTAGATATTTTATTTTTAAGAATGTAAGTTTCTTTAGGAATAAAGATTAATTACATTTAACAAAATCGCAAGGATCTTTATAACCTGCTAGTTTTCTAGTAGAACATTGAATATTGATTTTTAAAGCCTTATGCATTTCGCCATCTCTTTTCCCTCTTTGAATAAATCTTTCTCTGTTATAGCCTTTTTCAACAATATCTTCTTGATATAGATTTTGAGGGAAATCATAAGAAGATGGAAAATTTTCTTTTCCAAGCATTATATAAACATGTTTTTCTTTTGTTATATCGAAATATTTAAAATTATTATCCAAACAGAGTCTAGCAGCTCTTTTTAATGCTTCTTCTTTCATTTCACTGTAATTTTGTTTGTTTTGTACTACTATAATAGTATATTTGCCATGGGCTTCTTTAAAATCTAAAATTTTATTAGAATTTTTTTGTGAATAACCTTGTGTGGTACATGCACTTATAAATATAACGCTAGCTAATATAAAAAATCTTCTAAACATAATACAACTCATTATTAATCTTCCTCTAATTGTTATAAATACACCATTATTGTATTTTTTTTAAACAATTATTTATAATTAACCTAAAAATAATTAAAATTAACATTAATTAAACGTTTAATAACAAAGGTAATTAGTTTTGTAAGTTTTTGTTGATTAGATGTTTAAGTGAAAAATTAAAAAGAGCTATTTAAAGATATTAAATAGCTCTAAAAATCTTAAGAAATTAAAAAATTAAACTCCGCAAATTTTGCAAACAGCTTTTTTAATTTTTCTAATTTTTCTTTTTACAGCTTTTCTTTTAGCTGGTTTTCTTTTAGTAGCTGTTTTCTTAGCAACTTTTCTTTTAGCTGTTTTCTTAGCAACTTTTCTTTTAGCTGGCTTTTTAGTAGCTTTTTTTCTTTTAATAGCCATTGTTAACTCCTTGTTTAATTAATCGGGCCTCTTATTTTTACTTCGTATATAAAATTAATTTTTTTTGCAATGTTTTTTTATTTTTATTTTTTTTTTGTTGTAAATATAATTAAAGCGCTAGTACCAATAAGAACTAAAATTCCTCCCATAAAAAAAAGAATTTTAACTTGCTTATTATAAAGATTTTTTTGTTCTAAACACA
>SDBT01013251.1_pt1 | contig 13230 bp, 8 predicted proteins | sample 2277101 | NCBI WGS metagenome assembly SDBT01 (sample SAMN10404973, study PRJNA504765) | marine sediment metagenome | isolation source: marine sediment core GS10_PC15, 103 cmbsf | place: Arctic Ocean: Southern Knipovich Ridge | collected 2010 | reverse complement strand
CCCTTCAGGCTGGATGGGAGACTACGGAGACTTGAGGATTATTGAGAACTGGGCTCAAAAACCCCATTCGGGAAAGACTTGCATAAGGATTGAATATTCAGCTAAGAGCTCACAGGGAGCTGGATGGGCAGGCATCTACTGGCAGAACCCACCCAATAACTGGGGAACAGTAAAAGGAGGCTACAATTTAACCGGGGCAAAGAAACTAACCTTCTGGGCGAAAGGAGAAAAGGGAGGGGAAGTCGCAGAGTTTAAGATGGGCGGAATTACTGGAGAGTATGCAGATTCCGCTTCCGCAAGTGCAGGCATGATAGAACTGACCAAGAAGTGGAAAATGTATACAACAGATTTGGTAGATAAAGACCTCTCCTACATCAGTGGTGGATTTTGCTGGGTGACCAGTTATTATGATAATCCCAACGGCTGCGTTATCTATCTGGACGATATAAAATACGAATAATCCGGAATGTAAAACGCCCCAACAAGATTTTGGAGTGTAATTGTAGGGGCTCAATTTATTGAGCCCGTTGCCTGGTTTCAATTGCGGGTTCGATGAATCGAACCCCTACGTTTGGCACGCCAGGAGGAAGAAATGGGAAAGAAATTGATTTTCATTCTTTTATTCATCTTGCTGTTACCTTCCCAATCTATTTCTGCCGAGAAAGAGCTTTTCTATGTCTACTCAAGCAAGTATCCTAAGGAAAACCATTATTCCCCATCCGGAATAATGGGAGATACAGGAGACATAGGATTGAGTGGAGGATATATCCCCACTCCCTCAGGTGGAAAGGCCTGTTTGAGAATAGCCTACAAGCCGAAAGGCGCCAAGGAGTGGGCGGGCATTTACTGGCAGAATCCGCCCAATAACTGGGGAGAAGTTGAGGGCGGTTATAACCTTGAGGGAGCGGATAAATTGACTTTTTGGGCTAAAGGAGAAAAGGGCAGGGAGAGGATAGCTCTGTTCAAGATGGGTGGCATAACAGGAAGGTATAACGATTCTGACAGCGCCTTCATAGGTCCGGTGAAGTTATCCAAAAAATGGAAGCAGTATACCATCAGTTTGAAAAGAAAAGATTTGCGTTATATATCTGGTGGTTTCTGTTTTACAGTCAGGAAAGAGGACAATCGCAAAGGGTGCACTTTTTATCTTGATGAAATAAGATACGAGGGAAAAGAAATCAAGGAAGCCGAGATAGCAATTGATAGAACTCCTCCCAAGGTCTCTATGCATATTCCCGTAAACTCTTTTTCTCCTGACGGCGACGGTGTGAATGATTTAATATCTTTCGAGCTAAAGGCTAAAGACAACATCGCAATAAATAGCTGGAGGTTGGAAATATTGACGCTCGATGGTAAATCGGTGCGAACTTTTCAAGGCGATGGTACCCCTCCCTGGAGGTTAGCCTGGGATGGTATTGATGACTATTATCATAAACTCTCACCTCCGGGAGAATATACCGCTGTTTTCAGCGCATCAGACAGGGCAGGGAATTGGGGTGTTACTAAATCCCAGAAGATTGAACTAAAGCTCATCCCCAAACTTAAAGAAGTCAAAGTCATTGAGGAAGAACGGGGATTGGTGGTTAGGCTTACCTCCAAGGTCCTTTTCGATTTTGATAGATTTGAATTGAAAGAGATAGCTCGCTCTTCCCTTGATGAAGTGGTGAATTTACTTAAAGCTTATCCGGAAAATAAAATAAAGGTTGAAGGCCATACTGATAGCGTTGGCATTGCAGACTATAATTTGAAGCTTTCCCAACTACGGGCAGCGAGCGTAGCCAAATACCTGATTCAGGAAGGGATTCCAACTTCAAGGATAGAAATTGCTGGCTACGGTGAAACGAAACCTATTGCTTCCAATAGTACCATTCAGGGAAGGCAGCAGAACAGAAGGGTAGAAGTCGTCATTTTGAAATAATCCAGAAAAGTGACAGGTACATTTTTTAAAAAAGGTGACAGGTACATTTTCCTGAAAAAATTTTACAAATTTTTTACAAAAATTTTACACATTGATAACATTAATAAGATATACTATAGGCAAAGGAATATTTCCGAAAAGGCAAACCCCGAGAGATTGGGGGGCGCAAAGCTCAGGGACCAAAGCGTAGAGGAGGCAGTTTGTAACCTCCTAAAAGTGATGGTTTCCATTGAGTCCGCCGGGCTGCCGATAACGCAAGTTATGTGACAGGTCGGTTTTTTTATTAGATAATGATGATTCGGAGTGTAACCGCGTAGGGGCGACCCTTGCGGTCGCCCAATGGTCAAACTTTCATTTGACACTCCAGACAATTCGCTGAGGTACTCGGGGTCGTCCCTGACCCCGAGGGAGGACAGGTTTTGTCGGGCTCGGGGACGAGCCCGACTACCATATGAAAGGAAGGTAATGTGGATGCAAACAAAAACCGATAAAGAACGAAAAATTCTTACGAAACAGAAAGGAGGTGAAAAAAGATGAAGACAAGGACTTTAGTTGTTTTTGGTCTGGCGATGGGAATGGTGGTATCTTGTTTAGGGATAGCCATGGCTGCAGTTACCTCAGTTGACACGAAAACTGTCGCAGGAGGAGTCGAATTTATTGGAGAGCCTACTACTTGGGAGTTCACAGTAGCCCTCAAGAACATTAGCGGTGTTGGTACACCAACCGAGCTTTCCTGGTCTGATGTGACCCCAGGTTCAACTGACTGGAAAGCAGCCGACCAGTATATTGAGGTAGCCAATACTTACTATAGAACTGGCTGGGGCATCCAGATTTACACCGATAACTTGCCGTCTGGGACAACCGAGTATAATCCGGCTGGTCTAGTAGCCACTGATGATGAAAAGAGCGTGCTGCCTCTTACATGGAGAATCATGGGTGAGAAGGTGACCGCTGATAAGTTAGGCATACGAGAGGTGGAGGATCCGGTTGAGTCGGACAAGCATCATCTGGAGTCAACGAGTGAAGATCCAGGCTATTATCCGTGGCTGTGGATGAAAGATGCCAAGACACCAGATATTCCCGAGCTGTATACAACGGCGTTCGTGAATGGAGAAGATTATGTGACCATCTGGAATGAGAATGGCGTTCATCATGCTGAAGGTCCACTTGACTATTATGCTTCTCCTTCTCCAAACTATGTATACATTGGAGCGAGGTTCACAACAGCTACGACACCAAGGACCTACAGTACCAGTAAGCTGACTGTAGAACTATTCTGGCAATAATCAGATAACTCTCTATTATGGGATGGGAGCTCAGCTCCCACCCATATGGGGGTTAAACTGGTTGGAGTGTAATCGCGTAGGGGCGACCTTTACGGTCGCCCAGTGGTCAACCTTTCGTTTGACACTCCAGAGGCAATAAATAAATTGGTTACACAATGAAAACTATGAACAGAAAAAATATTATCATCCTATTCTCTCTGTTTTTAACAGGGATATCCATATCCGCAGTTAGCTCTGTCCGGGCAGACGTGTATTATAACGATGCCGGGATTCCTATAGATTCTGAAGTCTGGACCTGGGACAGTTACAGAGATTGGGGTGAAGGCACAGCGGAGGCTACTTTCAATGGAAACTACAGTGGTGGCGTTCCAGACGACCCCAATACTTGTTTCCAGACGATAGTTAACAATGGCAACACGTACGCTGGATGGGGAGTGTTCTTGATTAAGCCTGTTGACCATACGGTAAATTTATCCGATTATGATAGTTTGAAATTCTGGGTAAAGACTCCAAAAAACCTGAAGGTGGAAATAGAGGCGCCCAAAGGCACGACTCAGACAAAGTATATTAGTCAGTACGGTTGGGACGGGACGAATACCTGGCAGGAAATATCAATTCCGAAAAGTGCATGGTCAAATCTTAACCAGGTTTGGTGTCCTTTTAAGATTACCTGTGCTTACGGAGCGACGACATTCTACATTGATGATGTTCGCTGGACAACTGCGAATTCATCACCCAATCCACCCAGTTCACTTGGACCTACAGAATATGTGAATGGGACCTGGGGGAATGATAACACGCCCACACTACAGTTCACTCAGTCAGACCCGGATATAGTGGACACATTGAAGTATACTATACAAATAGATAATAATTCCAATTTCTTATCACCGGAAGTTAATTATACATCTGCTCTATTGGCTCAAGGAGGAACGAGCTATACACCACCAGCCTTAGCCAATGATAGTTACTACTGGCGGGTGATGTCCACAGACAATAAAGGAGCAACGAGTGGTTGGGCAATCGCTAATGGCGGGAATGTGGCGTTCGGGATAGATATAAGCATGCCCTCGACTCCAGTGGTGACAGATGATGGAGAGTATACATCATTAACGACACAATTACATGCCACCTGGTCTTCATCTGATGCCCAGTCAGGGATAGCCGAGTACCAATATGCTATCGGCACAACAGCAGGGGGGACAGATGTAGTTGGCTGGACGTCGGCAGGGACAAACACTTCGGTGATAAAGACAGGATTGAGTTTAGTTGATGGGGAGACATACTATTTTACAGTGAAGGCGAAGAATGGGGCAGGACTCTGGAGTAATGCAGGGAACAGTGATGGGATAACAGTGAACACAAGTGTTCCAGAATCTCCTCAACTGATATCGCCAGCAAATGGTAGTGCCACCAAGGATACTACGCCCTTATTCGACTGGACTGATGTGAGTGACCCATCGGGCATAACTTACCAGATACAGGTAGATAATACGGGAAGTAGTTTTCTCTCACCGGAGATAGATGAGAGTGGACTAACATCGTCAACCTATACACCGGCAACAGCTTTAGCAGCAGGGACCTACTGGTGGAGGGTGATAGCCACAAGTGGCGTGGGCATTACAGGGGGATGGTCAGCGACCTGGACATTAATAATAGACACAACTTCACCAGGAGCACCAACATTGATATCGCCAATTGATAATTATGTAACTAATGACCAGACACCGACTTTTGACTGGGGTGATGTGAGCGACCCCACTGGAGTCACTTATGAAATTCAGGTGGGTATCGTTTCCAAGAGTGGGCTTACTTCATCTGAATATACCCTGGAGACGTCCTTAGATTATGGGACTTATGCCTGGAAGGTAAGGGCTGAAGATGGTGTTGGTAATGCAGGCAACTGGTCTCAGAGTCGCACACTTACAATTGCCAATCTCTTATCTTATAATGTTTATACAGATGCTGGTTTGCCTTACCTACCTACTCCCTACAAGTCGGACATCTATAAATGGAGTACTCAGGGACCTGATGGTTATAGCCTGGACCCGATTGAAAGTGCTTCAGACGCGCCGGAAGGCACTGAATTTCTGAGAGCAACTGTTCCAGGCGGGAATACCTGGGCGGGGTGGGGGGTATTCTTCTTTAATAAAGATAACCCCAATGATAGATATGGGAAAAATCTTTCAGATTACGCAGATGGTTATCTTAGGTTCTGGGTAAGGACAGAGGTAAACCTTAAGGTGGAAATACAAAACACAAGTGAAACTAAAAAGGCAAAATACATTAGCAATTATGGTTGGAGTCAAAATCTCGTCTGGCAGGAGATTTCTATTCCCATAGCAGATTTCACTACTGATACGAGTTTCTTGAGTGATATATATTCTCCTTTTTCAATTACTGTAGAAACAGATAACAAGGTCTTTGACATCGATAATGTAAGGTGGGTCAGGCAGGTAGAGATGCCCGGAGCCACTGAGGTAAGAGTGGTTGGTCGGCAACTTTCTGTGGGTGGTGATCTCTTTACAGTGAAAGGAGTCTGCTATAGTCCTATTCCGGCAGGGGAATACCATACCTATGATTGGTCGAGCTACCCCGATAATTATGGTAAAGACTTTGCTCTTTTAAGAGCAATGGGCTGCAATACAATCAAAATCTACAAGCCCCCTACCCAGATAGCGGCAATGGACGCTGCTTACCTTAATGGACTCTATGTAATTATGGATTATTCAATCAGCTGGAGTGCAAATGTCAGTGACCCGGCCACAAGAGAGAGTATAAAGAATGGATTCCTGGAGATGGTCAATACCTGGAAAGACCATCCGGCAGTCTTAATGTGGAATTTGGGGAATGAGATGAATGCTCACGTTTCTTCTCTTCCTGACTGGTATAGTTTAGTAAATGAGTGCGCTCAGGCTGCCCATAATGTGGATCCCAATCATCCAGTTACTGCTGCCTGCCAGGATGTTGGGGGAGGTATAGAAACACAGATTGGCAGTTATGATAGTTCAGTGCCCGATATGGACATCTGGTCAGTTCAGTTATATCGGGGCGATTCTTTTGGAAATCTATTTACCAGTTTTGCAAGTAAAAGTTCTAAACCGCTTTTGTTGACAGAATTTGGCTGTGATGCATATAATAAAACTATCGAAAGTGAAGACCCGGACACCCAATCAACATATATAGATAGCCAATGGGTAGAAATTACGAATAATCTAAGCAGCACCAACGCAAGCAACGTCTCTATTGGTGGATGCGTTTTTGAATGGAGCGATGAGTGGTGGAAACATGATGGCGGTTCAAATTCTGTTCACGATACAGCAACTGACTGGCCAAATCCCAATTATAGTGATCCTAATATGAACGAGGAATGGTGGGGAATTGTGTCAATTGCTCCCGGCACTTATCACAAAACACAACGGCAAGCCTGGTATACTCTACAGGGATGGTGGAGGACCCCTTCTTTGTTGACTGTGACTTTAAAGAAGATTATAGATAATACCGTGCCACAAGAGCAATTGTTAACCTGGACAAATGTAAATCCAGGAGTAGATATATGGAAATTTGCCGACCAGTATCTCCAGGTCGCTGCAGATACTTCCTTTTTAGACTGGGGAGTTCAGATTTACACAGATAATCGCAATATAGGAGGGGGAACTACTCCAGACCCTCTCTACGAGGGTCCACAAGATACTGATCCCTGCGGGTTGATTGCCACAGACGATCACACAGGTCGCATTCCTTTCTGCTGGAAGATTACAGATGAGGTATGGACCGCTCCACAAGATCCAGTGGAAGTGCCTGACCCTATAATTCCCGATGCTTACTACTTTGAGAATAATTATCTGTGGATGAAGGATAGGGGCACACCGGATGACCCCGAGACTCCTTCACTGGATGAGACCTTTGTTGATGGTGAGTATTATGTCACAGTATGGGACCAGCAGGGCATCCAATGGGGCGGGGACCCTGCCGAGCATGGTGGGGGCCTCTCATCGCCAAACTATATTTACATCGGCGGAAAATTTATCAATGCTACAACGCCACGAACATACAAGACTAATAAGTTAACCTTGGAAATGTATTTCCCATAAGTGGAGTTTCCCCGAGAGAGGGATGGAGTGTCAAACGAAAGTTTGACAGGGTAAAGCTCTCGCTTTACACTCCTAAAGGACGACAAAATGTGCAAGCGTATCAGGAAATTTCAAATAGTGCTATTATGGGTTTTAACCATTACCCTTTGTCTATTATCTGTTAACTCCCTGTTTGCTGGGATTACAGTTGAGCCTGTTCGTCAGGAGATAAAGGTTTTTCCAGGAGAGAAGGCCCAGGGAAGTTATTTTGTATATAATGTCGGCAAAGAGCCAACTCATGTTACTGTAGCACCACGGGACTGGTTCGTGTTAAAAGAGAATAAAGGTATAAATGCCGATTCCTGGCTGAAGATTACGCCCCAGGAACTTGACCTTGAACCAGGTGAAAGGAAAGAAGTAAAGTATGAAGTGGCTGTTCCCACGAGGGCTATTGGTGAATTGGTGGCAATGATATCCTTCGTTCCTCAGGCGGAAGAGGAATCAATGATAAATGTTGTGTTCAGCGTCTCCTTGTATGTTATGATTGAAGGGACGGAGATTTTGAAGGGAGAGATTAGTAAGGTGGATATTAGGAGAGGGAAGGAAGAGGGTTCATCTGACTTGAGGTTTGGAGTTGTGGTTGAGAATAGAGGGAATGTACATCTCCGGCCAAAAGGAAAGATAGTAATTGAGGACAGAAAAGGCAAAGAAATCAAGGAATTGGAGTTAACTTATGGCTGGCCAGTCTATCCGGGCAAGAATCGCGCCTACTTTGGAGACTGGAAAGGAGCAAGCCTTAAGAGTGGTAAGTATAAGGCTATAGCGACTGTTGATTATGGAGACACCGAGAACATATTGAAGAAAACAGTTTCATTTGAAGTGGATAAAAAGGGCAACATTGAAATGGGCAAGAAATGACAGAGCAGGTCGGTCGCCCTTCAGGGTGACGAACAGAGGATAGAAAATGGCAAGGGAAAGGCGTAATTTAATCAAAATATCGGCTTCCATTTTATTTACGGGGATTTTTATATCCTTTTTGCCCAGCGCGGGAAATAGTGCTTTTACCCCTGTTCTCGGAGGTAAAAAGATAATTACTGCCTCGGTTACTTTAAAACCTCCTCAGGACTATGTTGAAAAGAAGATAGGTCCTCCCGGAGGCTCTGTTTATTTAGACGATGGCACTGGGATAGTAATTCCTGAAGGAGCATTGACCAAATGGGTTTCTGTATCCATCAAAAGGATAAAGGACCCACAAAACCTTCCTTTAGGAAATAGGGCTGCTATGCCTGTAGAGCCTGTTTCGGCATACGAGTTTGGTGTCAGCGGTTTGGATGGTAAAAAGATTAATAGTCTTATGTTTAACAAGGCTTCAACTATTATCCTGGCATACGGGGATGGGGAGGGAATTTTAGAGGAGAAATTACGCATTTTCTGGCGGGACCTTCTCGATTGGAGGTTGAGCGGAGGTAAGGTGGATATAAAGAAAAACATAGTAACTGCAAGAAACGTGATGCATCTATCTAAGTTTGCTCTCTTCCCGATAAGATTTGGGCTTTCTGCGGATGCTTATAGACCAGTGAGAAAGATTATTACTCCAGCATTTAAAGATGGTATTAATGATCAGGTTGAATTCGAGAATTTAGATGGTAAGCAGTTTACCATTAGAATTTACGACATCACAGGCAAAAGAATAAGGATTCTGCGTAACAATCCCGTCTGGGATGGTACTGACGATGATGGAGATATTGTGGAGAGTGGGGTATATATTTATCAATTGAAGGTTGAGGGCAAGGTGATTAGTGGAGTGATAGCAGTAGCCAAATAGCAAGATGGACTCCTCCCGAAAGGGAGGAAAAACCCCCGATTTCATCGGGGGAATCCAGAATTTGTTGGGGGAATGAAAGAAATGGTACAGAAAAACAACGATGAAAAGAGAGAATTTGTCCGTTTTAATGTCGGCGTTCCTGTATGTTGCAAGGTCGATGAGAAAGAGACCATTAAGACAAGGACGAGAGATATAAGCAGTCAGGGCATGTCATTTAAGTGGAAGGGTTCGCTTCCCGATTTATTGCCCGGAGCGTTTCTGAGGCTGGAGATAAAAGAACAATCTATTCCCCAACCAGTAGAAACTCTGGCAAAAGTAGTCTGGATTAAAAAAGGCAAGAGTTTTAAGAATTCTCTGGGGTTATGTTTTGTCGAGGAGGAAAAAAGCAAAATCCCGAGAGTTATATCCTATGGTGGTAATTTCTACTGGGATATATTTAAGAAGACCGGTTCCATTAATGCTTACCTAATTTATAAAATGGAGTCATAATGAAAAAATTTGGGGTGTAAAACGCCCCGACCTATCGGGGTACCAAGAGGAAGACGGCAATGAAGAAAAATTCAATTTTATCAAGTATGATTTTAGTCCTATGGCTTACTCTTTCCATGGCTGGTAATGTTCAAGCTGCTTTCAAGGACAGCGGCTGGGGAGCGAGATCAGCAGGGATGGGTGGAGCCTTCTGTGCAATTGCTGATGATACCAGTGCCCCTTTATGGAATCCTGCGGGGATTACCCAGATCAAGAGGCCGGAAGCCAATTTTATGTATGCTAAGCTATTTGCCGGACTGGAAACCGTCAATCTGGGACTCGACTATTTTTCATTTGTCTTCCCCAAGAATCGACATACAGGAGCATGGGGAATATCCTGGGCCAGTTTTTCCTCTCTTGACCTCTACAGAGAAGATACAATTAGTATAACCTATGCTGAGAGATTGAACGATTTCTTCCCCCGCCTGATTCCCGAGGTCTCTTTAGGGGCGAGTCTAAAATATCTAAGCCACGGCTATACTCTGGACGAATATGCTAAGCTTGATACCGATGTTTTCGGTGAAGGTACTTCCAAATATGCATTTACTGGAGATGTGGGGCTATTGGTCAGGTCTAATCTTGATAGAGAGGCTTGGATTTCGATAGGTGCATCTGTAAAGAATATTATTAAAACTGATGTGGGACTGAAAACCAAAGATATCGTACCCATGGAAACAAAATTTGGCATTGCCTACAGGATGGGAGATTTTAAATTATTCAATGCTCTTGTGGTGGAAGACGTCACCGGAGCGTTTGATGTTACTTTACGGGACAAAGATTGGAATTACCATTTAGGATGGGAAGGTTGGTTTAAGAAAAGAACATTTGGGCTCCGAGCAGGGGGCAACAATAGAGAAGTAACTGTAGGGCTCAGTTACAACAATGAATTTCTCAAGAATCTTGGTATTCAGCTCGATTATGCCTTCATATTGCCTTTGCAGATAGAAGGGACCTGGGGTTCTCACCGCGTTTCCTTGACAGTGAGATTTGGCAGTTCAGGAAAGTTTTAGCCTACCTCGAAAGAGTTTACCCTCGATTAACCGACGAAAAATTTACAAAAAATTTACAATTCTTTTACATATTTGTAATACGCGTATTATATACTATTATTACCAAGAGATTTTAAAGGGAAATAGAGTTCTTTGGAGATAATTTAATATTCCGAAAAGGCAAACCCTGAGCAATCAGGGGGCGCAAAGCCTCGGGGTTACTTAGATAGACAACATTGCATTTGAACTGGCCGGGCTGCCGATAACGAGTAAAGAACCCGTTATGAGCAGTCCGGCTTTTTTTATTTAAAAGTCCCCTCTCCCTTGGGGAGAGAGTGAAGGATCAGGAGAAAAGATGGTAGCTTGGTGGTATAGCAAGGCAAATAAAATATGGCTTAGAATCCTGGCTTTGGTTGTAAGCAGCGTATTTTTCTTCACCCAGATAGTGGGAGCCTCTGTGCCAGATAGAAATTTCTGGGCAGAGAGGCGTAAAGCCAGGCAGAAGCTTCTCGCTTCCCGGGAAAAGCCTCAGCAATCAGATAGACGCAAAGGTTTAAGAGAGAAGCTTGAAGAGAAAGATGTAGCAGGTGAAGTATCCTCACTTATTACTCCTCAAAATCTATTCACCGTTCCTTCCCAATACGGCACAGTAAAAGAAATCCATACACAAGGGTCAAGCAAGAGACCACAAGGGATGGGAAATAGACTGATTATCCACATCCAGGATGCCCACTCCAGTCCTGAAGCCCAGCTAAACAGCGCAAATATTCTGAAATATCTCCAGAAAGGTGTAGCTAGAGAGTCTACTTTGCCTCTATTGATATGTGTTGAAGGTTCCTCTGGTCTTGTGGACACAACACTTCTCTCCAGTTTCCCTGAAAAGAAGGTAAAGGAAGAGGTCGCCAGTGAGTTTCTTAAGGAAGGGAAAATTACTGGAGAGGAATACTTTGCCATAACTGGAGGGGAGAAGTCACCAGTTGTAAATATTTATGGGGTGGAGGATAAACGAGCATATCAGAAGAACCTGAAAGCCTTTGACGAAGGTCTCTCCTCAGGAGAGAAAATTAGGAATTACTTCCAGAAAGTAAAGAAAGAGATTAACCCACTGAAAGCCCGCCTGTATAACAAGAGATTAAAAGGTTTAGAATCCAAAATAGAATCCTACCAGAAAAAGAGAATCTCACTCACTCAATACTGCCAATACCTCCATCATCTCCTGGATGGTTCTCCTCTCCCCTTGGGGGAGAGGGTTAGGGTGAGGGGGAAATATCCCAATTTCGAACTATTTATCCAGGCATCTAAATTTGAGGAGAAGATAGACTTCTCCAGGGTAGATTCTGAGAGGTCGAAATACATAAAAGAGCTAAGCAAGAAATTAACTAACGACGAATTATCCGACCTTCTGATTATGAGCCTTGACTATAGATTAGGGAAGGTGACATCGGCTGAATACTATACTTATCTTCAGTCTCTCTCTTCCAGGATGGGAAAGGGTATAAGGTCTCAGGACCCCAGAATACTGACCGAGCTTGTGACTTCAAAGGAAGGTAAGAATGAATATCCTAACCTCAACTTATATATCAAGTACAACAAACTCTACGATAGGATAAACCAGAATAAGCTATTCTCAGAGATTAGTAATTTGGAGGAAGAAGTTAAAGAGAGACTATGTGAGAAAGAAGAGGAGAGGAAATTAGTAAAACTCTCCAGGATGCTTGATGTTTTAAAGGACCTGGTGACTCTCAAGATTTCCAATGAAGACCTGGCATACTATTATAAACACCGTGATGAGATTACCCCAGGGATGTTCTCCAATTTCATTAAAGTTTCTGCGGGTTCGATGAATCGAACCCCTACAGAATCAGATGTAGGGGCGACATTTATGGCGCCCGAAATAACGGCCAATCTATCAAAATTTGAAGAGTTCTATAAGATTGCTTTAAAGAGAAACGAAGCTTTGGTGGATAACACCATCTCCCAGATGGAAAAAGAAGCAGTTAAAGTTGCCGTTCTCATTGCTGGAGGTTTCCATACGCCAGGGATAACAGAACTTCTGCGTGATAGGAACATATCCTATGTAGTGGTTACTCCCCGGCTGGGAGAGGAACATTCTTCTGACTTGAACATCTCTCCCAGGAAGAAGAAGACAGACCTGGAGAAAGCAATAGCGGGAATTGTAGGGGCATTAAGGCCAGCGAATATATTAGGAGAGCAATCATTCCAGACATACTCTGTGATTCAACTTAATGGCAGGATTCTAATTCTCTATTCTCAGTTTGAGCCGAGGGAGATACAGGATGCTTTCAATGAGTTAGGGGAACAGTGGCAAGCTGAACTTGCCGACAGGCCCGAATTGGGTAAAGTGATAAAGAATGTTGACTTTTTGCCTGTAGTTTTAACCAGAGGTAAAAAGGCATTTGCTTTAGGAGTTGCCAGGAGAGGGAAGAAGAGTCTACCTTTCGTCTTCCGGTATGATGCAGTACAGAAAAAAGTCTCTGAAGTCATCTTCGGCGAAAAGAATTGCCGGGAATTTCTTTCTTCAGGTTCCTTTGACAACGAGAAAAAGGACCAGGTTGTTGCGCTTGGCAAACTACCTGAACTCTGGAACTTC